>ERZ825384.836-NODE-836-length-38780-cov-5.059342_pt1 | contig 38780 bp, 32 predicted proteins | sample MGYA00519931_ERZ825384 | MGnify/ENA primary metagenome ERZ825384 (study PRJEB31778, sample SAMEA3449200) | human gut metagenome | biome: human gut; feature: human-associated habitat; material: faeces | place: United Kingdom | collected 2010/2012 ...
GACCATTTCATTTCTTCTGCATTTTTATCCCTTGACAAATCCATAGCCGGCTGCTATTCTCGTCGCGGCGTCTAAAATTTCCAGGTTCTGCCCATTTTGGCGTGTTCCACGTTTGCCGCAAGCAACTTTCCCCGCTGCCGTTCTTGCCAATACGAGCATTTTTCGCCAACGCTCCCGCACGGCGGTGCAACGTCCGGTCTTCGGGCTTCCGGCGGGTACACGCTCGACTGTGTCCTGAAAGTCGCACAAACTGCCGACACGGGCGTGACAGGCTGGGATTGGCGCTTTGGCTGTGCGTTCAATCTGTGTTTTCAATAAAATCGGCATATTTCCTCTTTGCCATGTCCTCATCCAGCTTCTGCATCTGCCGGTCATAGTCCTGTTGGAGCGCGAATTGAATCGGTCGGATTGTGAACAGCAGGTTGCCATTGCGTTTGCAGCCATCCTTCGTCGTAACCATCGTCGGTTCTGTGACGAGCAGACCGAGTTCTTCGAGCGACCGGATGTGTTTGCGGATTGTGTTCGGACTCAACCCAACCGCTTCACCGATTTTTCGGTAGCTTGGCCAGCATTGGAATGTCTGCCGATCTTCGCAGAACAGAAGGTAGGCGTAGATTGCGATCTCTGCCGCGCTCAGACTCAGCGAGAAAATTTCTTTCGGCAGCGGGAAGTAGTCCTTGACCGAATCGCATGTCGGCCAGAGATTTCGCTTCACTCAGTTCCTCCCGTGTGCTGCTCCACCCATTGGATGAATGCTTCCTTCGGAACGACGATCCGCTTCCCGATTCGCAGCGCGGGAAAGTCCTTTTCGTGCATCAGCTCGTAGCTGCTCGACGGTGCGATGCCCAGCACCTTTGCCACTGTTGCCGCGTTCAGGAACAGCGGCAGTTCGTCATAGCTTTTGTAGTTTGATTCTTTCATCTGCATTTTCCCTTTCGCATTCGATGTTGTTTAATTCTTTTTCTATCTTCTATTATGAACTTTAGCAGATCCGCTTGCATTTTGTAAATAGATGTGTTATAAAAATATTGTTATTCTCTATTTTGCGATTTGCAACTTCGATTTCCGAAAGGTTTTGATCATTTATGTTCGCTTGTAGTGTGTGCTTTTACAGCACGGATGTCCTATCTGGCAAACGCTATTTCCGGAGCAACGAGATTTTGACTGCCTGTCTGAATCTGCGCACAGGAGATCTCCGTGACGTCTTGGAAGAACTGAAATCCCTGCGTCAGAAAATTCAGCTTCCAGAGGAGCTGGATATCGAGTTCGACGAGAACTATGACCGCTATGTACAGCAGGCGCAGAACCTGCTTTTCAAAATTGGACGACTTGCGAAGCGGATTCCGCTGTACCGGGATGACCACAGCTTTGATGCGCCGCAGCTCATGGATTGCCTGAATCGGTTTTCACTTTGGGACAGCAATATCGGGCTGAAACCAGACGTGGATTACTACAGCAGCGATTATGCAGATGAGGTCGGTTTTTCTGTGGCGGATGAGGATGGACACTCCACGTTCTATCATCAGCACTTTTTTCCGGAACCGGAACTTGCCGCATCTGACGAGGCAGAAATTTTACTGGTTCTCCGCGACTGCAACCATGCAACAGCTGCACTGTTTGACAGCTATATCACATTCGTTCAAGATTTACTGCGCGTGCAGACTACTTGCGCAGGGCTTTTGGAGGATTATCTACACGCGAAGCGTCGGTTCCTGAATGAATCTGAGATCACAGCCTGTCTGATGCAGTATCTGCGCAGCAGCGAAAATCGCAGTGCGCGTTTGCAGGCCGTTGGTGCAGCGCAAATGCGTTACGAGATCGTCCGGTGGAAAGACGGCGTTGAGCGGCTCTGTGAAACAGTTTTCTTTGACAGTCTCGGTGCATTTCTCTATGTGGATTTCTTTCATGGCTTGAATCGGAATTATCTGCCCCGGAAATGTGAAAACTGCCATCGATGGTTTTTACTTGCCGCAGGAAAGTATTCCAGCTGCTGCAATCGCCCGCTGAAAAACGAGCCCGGAAAAACCTGCCGCGATGTTGGTTCCCGCAAACGGTATGACGATAAATGCAAAAATGATCCCATCTGGCTTGCGTACAATCGCGCATATAAAACGCACTATGCCCGCTACCTGAAAAAGAAAATGACCACCGCTCAGTTTGAGCAGTGGTCGCGATATGCGGTGGAGCTGCGGCAGAGAGCGGAGGCCGGTGAGATGGAATTGGCGGACTATCAGAGGAAACTGCGGGTTTGACAATTTTCTGCTTAATCTTTGATTACAGCGGCCCAAAATCTGCGTTTTTCTGGTCCATGCAAAAACCAGAACATACAATTTCACCGCCTATCGGAAGTGTTCCGATAGGCGGCGAAGTGTTTATATCAAGGAATGTTTTCCGTATGCGTTTTTTATCCTTTGACGGAGCCGGCGGTGACGCCTTTGACGATATAGTGCGAGAGGAAGATGTACACGAGCAACACTGGCAGGATGGCGAGCAGGATGAACATATAGACCTTGCCGAGGTCAAATTTCGAGTAATCCGCCGCGCGAAGCTGCGCGATCATGATGGGGACAGTCTTCATTTCCGCTTTATCGAGCAGCAGCGCGGGCAGGAAATAGTTGTTCCACGACTCGACAAACGTGAAGATAAGCTGCACGGAAACGGCGGGCTTCAGCATGGGCAGCACGATGCGGTTGAAAGTAAAGAACTCGCCCGAGCCGTCGACACGCGCGGCCTCCACGATCTCCATGGGCAGGACGCTCTTCATGTACTGGATCATGTAGAAGAACACGACCGGCGCCGCGATGCTGGGGAGGATCAGCGGCAGATAGCTGTTCGTCAGCTTCAGCTTATAGCACAGCTGGACAAAGCCTGCGGCGGAGACCTGCTTCGGAATGACCATGACTGCCATGATGAACAGGAATGCGAGCCGCTTAAGCTTAAAATTGTAGGCATGCAGGCCGTAGGCGGTCAGTGCGGAAAAATAGGTGGACAGGATCGCCGTCGCAGCTGCGACCACAAAGCTGTTGAGCATTCCGCGTGGGATGTTGATGGAGCTGTCGTTCCATGCGTTTTTGAGATTCTCCAGGAAATGCCCCTGCGGCAGTGCCTTGAAGCCGCCCTGCAGATCCGCATTGGTCCGGGACGCGTTGACGATCAGCATATAGAACGAGAACAGGCACAAAATCGAAAGGAAGATCAGCAGCGCATAGACCAGCACACGGCTGACGGTCAGCATGGCGTGGGCTTTGCGGCTGTCCGTGGAATTCTTCTTCATTGCGAGCGCCTCCTTAGTTTTCTTCCTGCTTCGTCAGCGACTTGAACACCACAAGGCTCAGAAGGCCCGTGATGACGAAGATCACGACGGAAATTGCGCCGGACATGCCGTAGTTCTTGCTCGTCTTGAGGTAATTGTTGAGGTACATGACGAGCGTCGTCGAGGTGCGGTTCGGCGTTCCAAGCGCGTTGGTCAGCACCTGCGGCACATCGAACATCTGCAGACCGCCGATGAGCGCCGTGATGATCGTATAGACAAGGATCGGCGTCAGCAGTGGCAGCGTCACCTTGAAAAAGACCTGCAAAGAGCTCGCGCCGTCAATATTCGCCGCCTCAAACAGGCTTTGGTCAATGCCCATGATGCCTGCCATGAGCAAAATTGTCGTGTTGCCGAACCACATGAGGAAGTTCATCAGGCAGATGAGCCCGCGCACGGTGAAGCGGATGTTGAAGAAGTCGATCGGCATGTCGATCCAGCCGAGCTGCGTCAGGATCTGGTTGATCGGACCGACATTCGAAAACAGCATATAAAACAGCATCGCGAACGCCGACGCCATGATGAGGTTCGGCATATAGATCACAGTCTTGAAAAACTGCTGACCCTTGATCTTCAGCCGGTAGCTTGTAAAGAAGCACGCCAGCATCAGGGAGATCACGACCTGCGGGATCGCGCCGCCGACCCAGAGTGCAATGGTATTTCCCGCATATTTCAAAATGTCGATCGTTCCGTTTTTATCCGGCGTAAAGAGCGTGATGTAGTTCTTCAGGCCGACGAAATTCGGCCCGACCTGCGTCAGCCCCTCCCGGTAATTTTCAAAAAAGCTGTTGTAGATCGTCAGCAGCTGTGGTGCGAAGTGAAACAGCGCATAGGCCAGAAAGAACGGCGCGATAAAAACATAGCCCCACTTTGCGTAGCTGATTTTGGACCGTTTGGTTTTCAATTTGGGTGCTTTTGTCGTCTGCATCAGAACTCCTCCTCTTATTCTCAGACGTAGTTCCCAGCGGGCCGGAGCGGCCGGTTCGGAAGCGCGTCCGAAATCAGCGCCGGGGCAGGGCGTTCGCCCTGCCCCGGGAAGCCGCAGGATTTACGGAGTGACGATGGTCGGATACTTTTCGTTGATGTACTTATAGAAGTTGCTCATGGCCTCGTCCTCGGTGACGGTGCCCTTGCAGTACTCTCTCCAGTTCGCCTGCAGACCCTCGTTGAGCAGCTGGTCATAGATGGTGTGGTTTTCGAACTTGATGTTCTTGGCAAGGTCGCAGAACAGTGCGATGTCGTTCTGGCCGCCGAGGAACTCGCTGCCGTAGGTCGGATCCTGCGCAACGGTCTCGTTGACCTTCTGGTTGTTGGAGAACTGCGCCTCGTTCTTGACCAGGTTCGTGCAGACCTCTTCATCGTTGATGAAGGTGTTCATGATATCGGCAACCATGGTGGGGTTATCCGTGCCGGCAGGAGCCAGCAGCCACGTACCGCCCCAGAAGTGTGCCTGCGGGCCTTCGCAAATCGCCCAATCGCCGAAGCAGCCCTTGTCCGCGTCCTGTGCGTTGCCCATGGAGAAGTTGAAGTACCAGGCCGGCCCGAAGTAGCACATGGCCTTGCCGTCTCCGAACATCTGTGCGGTGCACTCATCAGACCAGATATCGCAGTCCTGCGTGTAGCCGTTGTCGGAGAAGTCCTTGGCCTGCTGCATCCAGGTCTGGATGGCGGGATCGATCTGGAGGTTGTTGTTTGCGTCGACCCACGGTTCGGAAACGTTGTTGGAGAAGACACGGTAGGTAGCAGCCTCGGAAGCGGTCATCAGATAGCCCTTGGCCTTGGCATCAGCCGCGACAGCATTGAACTTGTCCCAGCTGTTCAGCAGTTCCTGGACCTCGGCGGGATCGTCGGTGCCCAGAACGTCCTTGGCGATGGAGCGGCGGTAAATGAGGGCCGCCGGGCAGCACTGGAAGGAGACGCCCTTGACCACGCCGGACGCGTCGGACGCAGCCTGCACGGTGTAGGCATAGGTGTTGGAGAAGTCGGTCACGCCGAGGGCGGTGATGTCCTGCGTGACGGGCGACTCGGTGTACTTCTGGATGTAGTCGGCCTCAGCCAGGAACAGGTCGACCTTGTCGTCGGCAGAAGCGTTCTCCTGATTGAGCAGCGCCTCGTCTAGCTTGTCCTGATAGGCGCCGTCGGCGCTCGGGGTGATGATCCAGTTGACGGTCACGCCCTCGGGAACGGTGTAGTACTTCTCAAAGAAGCCCTTGAACTCTTCGTTCCAGGCGTAGATGTTGAAGACCTTGCCTTCCTCGGAAGCGGGTTCTTCGGCGGCAGTCTCTTCGGTGGCGGCGGTTTCTTCGGTCTTGGCAGGCTCGGCCGTTTCCGTGGAAGCGGCTGGCGTGTCGGTCGTCGTTTCCTTGCTCGCGCAGCCTGCAAACACAGCTGCGAGCATCAGGACTGCAAGCAACAGCGCAAGATACTTTTTCATTTGAATTCCTCCTGTAAAAATATAATGGTTGGTACTTTGATCTATGTGCACTGCCTCGCGGCAGAGAGCACCATCTTCAAATCGCGCGTACAGAGCCTCCCTCGACCAGCTTGCCCGGGATGAGGATCCGGTCGACCAGCGCGGTACGCGGCTTTTCGATGAGTTCGATGAGCTTCGCGGCAGCGGTCGCGCCGATCGCCGCCGTGTCCTGACGGTAGGTGGTCAGCGGCGGGCTCATGACGCTTGCGAGCTGGATGCCGTCATAGGCTGCGGCGCTGACATCCTCAGGAAGGCGAAGCCCCATGCGCCGGATGGCGTTGCCGCCGCCGATGCTGGAAAAATCGTCCGGCATCAGGATGCAGGTCGGCGGCTCCGGCAGCCGAAGCAGCTCCTGCGTCAGCCCTGCACAGCGGTCGGGGTCGTGGTAGACGCCCTCGCGGACATATTCCTCCGGGATCTCCAGCCCCAGCGCGTCGCAGGCGCGGTAGAAGCCCGTCAGGCGATTTTCCGTAACGGCGGTGCGCTCGCCGTGGATGAAGGCGATGCGGCGGTGCCCCTTGGAATAGACATACCGTACCAGCTCCTCCATGCCGCGCACGTTGTCGGATACGACGGCGGCACGGTTGTTGAATACGTGGTCGATCGTGACGACGGGCAGCTTGGAATTGACCAGCTCGAGCACCTGCGGATCGTCAAAGTCGACGCTGGCAATGACAACGCCGTCGACCCCGCGGTACTGACAGTGCTGCAAGTAAGTCGTCGCCTTCGCGCCGACGTTGCGATTGATAAAGGTGATGTCGTAGCCGTTTCGCTCCGCCTCGACCTTGAGACTTTCCAGCATCGAGGAGAAATACTCGTGCGCCAGACCGCTGCGCCGCCCGTCAACAAACAGGACGCCGATATTATAGGTGCGGTTCGTCTTGAGCGCGCGGGCGGCGGAGTTGGTCATATAGCCAAGAGAGTCAGCGGTTTTGCAGATCAGCTCCCGCGTCTGCTCGCCGATGTCCGGCTGCCCGGAGAGGGCCTTGCTGACGGTCGCGACCGAAACGCTGCAGGCCTTTGCGATATCCTTCATAGAAACCATGCCGGTCTGCCTCCATTTCGTCCGTGCGCTTCCTTAATCGTTTTCGTAATCTCAAAATAGCGGATTCCTCGCAAAAATGCAAGGGATTTTTTTCGTTTTTTACGTTTCTGAACGAAGTTTGGCTGTTCTGCTCAGTTTGGTCACGTAAATTTAGCAGATTTGACAGCTTAACGTTTCCGAAACTCGCCCTGCTTTTTCCTGTGCTCCTGAAAAAAGATGTTTTTCAGGAAAAATCGCAAAATATGTCTTGCATTCTGCGCAAAAAGCCGCTATTGTAAAGCTGTAATTCTGTCATATTGATGACTTAAACGATTTCGATTCCGTCGGTGCGCCTGCGCGCATACCGGTGAAGGAGGGGTTTCGGATGCAATTTGGTTTCTTTGACGATCAGAGGCGTGAATACTTGATCACAAGCCCGCGCACGCCGCTGCCGTGGATCAACTACCTGGGGAGCGAGGATTTTTTCACACTCCTGTCGAATACGGCGGGCGGCTACTGCTTCTATCGCGACGCGCGGCTGCGCCGGCTGACCCGCTACCGCTACAACAACTGCCCGGTCGATCAGGAGGGCTTCCATATTTACATCCAAGACGGCGATACCGTCTGGAACCCCGGCTGGCAGCCCGCGAAAACGGAGCTGGACCGCTATACCTGTCGCCACGGCCTCGGCTACAGCGTGATTGAGGGGCAGAAAAATGGTGTTTCGGCCGCACAGACGCTGCTGGTCCCGCAGGGCGACAACTGCCTGCTCATCCGGCTGACGCTGAAAAATGGGACTGCCGCGGAAAAGACGCTCGATGTGTTCCCCTATGTAGAGTTCTGCCTCTGGGACGCGATGGACGACGGCTCCAACTTCCAGCGGAACTTCTCCATCGGCGAGGTCGAGCTGGAGCCGGACGCCATTTATCACAAATCCGAATACCGCGAGCGGCGGAATCACTATGCCGTGTTCTGGGCGAACCGCCCGTATGACGGCTTCGATACCGCGCGCGACGCCTTTATCGGCCTCTACGGCGCGCCGTCTCTGCCCGAAGCGGTCCAAAACGGCCGCTGCACCAATTCTGTCGCCCACGGCTGGGCGCCGGTCGGCGCGATGCAGTTCCATATGGCGCTGCGGCCCGGCGAGTCGCGGGAGCTTTTCTTTGGTCTCGGCTATGTTGAAAACCCGGAGGATGAGAAATTCTCCGCGCCCGGCGTGATCAACAAGACGCGCGCACACGCGATGATCGGAAAATACCGTACCCCGGCACAGTTTGACGCGGCAATGGACGCGCTGCACGGGCACTGGGACACACTGCTCTCCAACTACCACGCCGAGACCGGCGACGAGAAGGTCGACCGGATGGTGAATATCTGGAACCAGTACCAGTGCATGGTCACGTTCAACATGAGCCGCTCGGCCAGCTATTTTGAAAGCGGCATGGGCCGCGGGATGGGCTTCCGCGATTCGTGTCAGGACCTGCTCGGCTTTGTGCATATCATTCCGGAGCGCGCAAGAGAGCGGATCCTGGACATCGCCGCCACGCAGTTTGCGGACGGCAGCGCCTATCACCAGTATCAGCCGCTCACGAAAAAGGGAAATCTCGCCGTCGGCAGCGGCTTCAACGACGATCCGCTGTGGCTGATTGCAGGCGTGGACGCGTATCTGCGCGAGACCGGCGACTGGTCGATCCTGGACGAGGTCGTGACCTTTGACTGTGACCCGGACAACGCCGCGCCGCTCATGGAGCATCTGCGCCGCAGCTTCCGGTTCACCTGCACGCATCTTGGGCCACACAAGCTGCCGCTCATCGGCAGAGCCGACTGGAACGACTGCCTGAATCTCAACTGCTTCTCCGCCCACCCCGGCGAGAGCTTCCAGATCACCGGCCCCAGCGAAGGCCCGGTCGCGGAGTCGGTGTTCATCGCCGGGATGTTCGTCAAATACGGCAGGGCCTACGCCGATATTCTTCGCCATCTGGCGCTGACCGCAGAAGCTGCAGCGGCTGATGCCGCAGTCGCAGAGATGCAAACAGCCGTGCTGGATGCGGGCTGGGACGGCGCATGGTTCCGCAGGGCCTACGACGCGTTCGGCGCGCCCGTCGGAAGCAAAGACTGCGCCGAAGGGCAGATCTTCATTGAGCCGCAGGGCATGTGCGTCATGGCCGGCATCGGCAAGGAAACCGGCGAGGCTGCACAGGCGCTGAAAAGCGTGGAAGATCGGCTCGACAGCAGGTTCGGCATCGTCCTTCTGCAGCCGGCCTACACAAAATATTATCTGAATCTCGGCGAGATCAGCTCTTATCCGCCTGGATACAAGGAAAACGCGGGGATTTTCTGTCACAACAATCCCTGGATCACCTGCGCGGAGGCCGTCCTGGGGCACGGCGCACGCGCGTTTGAGACCTACCGGAAGATCTGCCCGGCCTATCTGGAAGCCGTCAGTGAGGTCCACCGCACGGAGCCGTATGTCTACAGCCAGATGGTCGCGGGCAAGGACGCGCCGACGTTCGGCGAGGCCAAAAACAGCTGGCTGACCGGCACAGCCGCATGGACGTTCGTGTCGATCTCGCAGGCCATTCTCGGTGTGCAGCCGGAGCTGGACGGGCTGCGGATCGACCCGTGTGTCCCGCCGGAATGGACGCACCTGACACTGACGCGGCGCTTCCGCGGCGCGCAGTACTGCATTACAGTCGAAAATCCGGACGGCGCGGAGCACGGCGTGCGGGAGCTGTATGTGGACGGCGTGCGGCAGGACGGGAATCTGATCGCCCCCGCCGCGCCGGGCAGCGTTGTTTCGGTGCGCGTGGTTCTGGGAGGCTGAGATGGCGTTTCGGGAGGATTTTGTCTGGGGCGCGGCGTCAAGCGCGTATCAGACCGAGGGCTTCCCGTCCGCGGATGGCGGCGGGGAGAGCATCTGGGACGCATTCTGCCGCCGGCCCGGCGCGATCGCAAATGGAGATAACGGCTCGATCGCCTGTGACGGCTATCACCGGTTTGAAGAGGACATCAGGCTTTTATCGTCGCTCGGGCTGCGTGCGTACCGCTTTTCCACGAGCTGGGCGCGCATCGACCCGAACGGAGACGGCCGGTGGAACGAGGCCGGGCTCCAATACTATGACCGCGTGGTGGACTGCTGCCTTGCAAACGGCGTCACGCCGTGGATGACGCTCTATCACTGGGAGCTGCCGCAGGCGCTGGAGGAAACCGGCGGCTGGCAGGATCGCGGGACGGCGGAACGCTTTGCGCGGTTCGCGGGCATGATGGCGGCGCATTTTTCCGGCCGTGTTTCGCATTTTATCACGCTCAACGAGCCGCAGATCGTGCTCAAGCTCGGATACGCCGACGGGATCCATGCGCCCGGGAAGCGGCTTTTGCTTCCGGAACTCGTTTCGTGCTGGAAAAACCTCATGCTGGCGCATGGGCTTTCCTTCCGGGCCATCCGGAACGCTGCGCCGGAAGCTTTGATCGGTATTGCCTCCACCGGCAAGCTCTGCTATCCGCACAGCCCTGCCGATGAGACCACCGCGCGGCAGGAGACCTTCCGCCTGACGGATGCCGACTGGATGTTCACGCACCCGATCGTTTTAGACGCCGTGTGCCTTGGCCGTGTCGAGCCAGAACCGGGAGCGCTTCGCGGCCTTTTAAGCGCCGTCACGCCCGCAGAATGGGACACGATGCACGCTGTTCCAGACTTTATCGGCGTCAATTCGTACAACGGCAGCGAGATCGCCGCCGGGCCGGACGGCGTGCCGGTCTATCTGCCGCGGCCGCAGGGCTTTGCCTGCACGGCGCTCAAGTGGCCCGTCACGCCGGAGATCATGGCGTATGGCTTTGCCTTTCTCTTTGACCGCTACCGGCTGCCGCTCTACGTGACGGAGTGCGGGCTGAGCTGTAATGACCACATCTTCCTGGACGGGCAGGTCCACGACGCGGACCGGATCGATTTTCTGCACCGCTATCTGCTTGCGCTTTGCAGAGGATGTGAACGGGCCGACGTCCGCGGCTTTTTCCACTGGTCGCTGACCGACAATTTTGAGTGGCACAGCGGCTATGCCGAGCGCTTCGGCCTGATCTACGTCGACTATCCGACGCAAAAACGGATTCTGAAGGACAGCGCGCGCTGGTATGCGCAGACTGCCCGGGAAAATGGTAAGAATGTATAGGTATTCTTTGTTTACAGCGGCGCAGTTTTTGCGCCGCTGGCTTTCTGGTCTGACCCAAACCGTGACCCAAACGCGGAAAAATCAGGTGGAATTATCCGTGCTGAAAACGACGAAGCTGCGAAATTTTCTGAGCAGAAAGGTGCGAAAATGCCTTGAAATGTCCGCTAAAAATATCCGACCAACCTTCGGGACCAAGAGGCCTCGGGTTCGAATCCCGACACTCCGACCAAATCCGGCTGAAATCTTCTGGTTTCAGCCGGATTTTTCTGCATATTCCGAACTTTTTCCGATGGAGAATTTTGTAACTTTTCCGTTTGACCCAAACGCGACCCAAACGGGATTTCGGAGCGGAAAGCGCCGGAAGAGAGAATTCGCCGCCTGCCGGAGCAATTCCGGTGGGCGGCACAGTCATTTTTCGCTCTATTTTTCTCAAAACGCTATTCTTTGTTTACAGCAACGCATTTTTTGAGGCATCCCTTTTCTCACGCTGTGCAGATAATTTGCTATTCACAGACGCAAAGCATACAGACGCTGTCTTCCACAGATGATTTTGTAGGTCAGGTATAATACGGACTTTTCGTTTTTCACGATTCTTATGTAATGCACAATTTCTTCCGGATGCATGGAAAACTTTCAAATAAATAGCAGGTAAGTGCAAAATAGCCATTATCCTCGCGGGGACGCACCAGCGCGGGCTGATCGACCCCCTGCTGCCTTGACCGACTCCACAAGCCCCTGCATTTCCGCATCGTCCCGGACACCAAAGGGATGATTTTTGAACGGATGCAGGTCAGACAGGTTGAGATAAACGATCTCCTCTTTTTCGGCGCGGGTGGCGTCACGGGGCGCAGACGGCTCCGGCGTGACCTCCGCGCCAGCGGGAGCGCCGCCCTTATCCACGGCATGCTTCTCTGAGACGGGCTTGTCCTTTTTCGTGGGTAGCTTACGTCGTCCGATCCTCAATGTACATCAGGCAGCTGTAGACCGCCAACGCGCCCGGCGAGAGACCGAAGGCGAAACCCTCATCCGGCAGAGGAAAGTAGTTTTTGATTGGATCGCGCGACGTGTAATACTTATTCCTCATGCGTGCCTCCCGTCTGTCGCTCCACCCAGAGCCGAAACTGCTCCTTCGGTACGACAAGTCGGCTGCCGATCCGCAGCGACGGAAAGCCGTCCTCATGCAGAAGTTCGTAGGCGCTTGACGGCGATACGCCCAGCGCGCGGGAGACAAGCTGCGCGTTTAGAAACAGCGGCAGCTCGTCAAAATTCTTGATGCTTGATGTGTTCAAAGTCTTTTTACCTCCATCTGATTTTAGAAATTTCAGAGAAAAAACTTGCGTTTTGGAGGTCTCTCTGTCAGAGTGCATCTGGAAGCCGACGGCGTGTCCAGCAGCGAGGGATTCTCGTGCTGTGCAAGACATTTTCCCGCAGGAATACTTTTCGTATTTCAAGGAAAAATGACGTAGCTCAGCGCGAAAAGACCCGCTGTCTGGCGCGTTGGCGGCTTTCAGATACACCCTGAACTAAACACAGTTGCGGTCCGTGTTTTCCGAGACGCGGCGCGCCGTCCGACTGTTGCAGCAGCCGAGCTTTCTTATAAATACAAATTTACAATTAGTCCGTATTTGAGGTGACAGCTATGTGGTATGCAAAGATGTATTTCTCCGGTGAGAAGGAATTTTTTGAAAACGATGCGTTTGGAATGCAGGGCGTGCCGTCCAGGCAGCTGGAACTTCCGTTTTTGGAAAGTCTTTTGACGTTTCTGGAACTGGACGAAAAATCATAACCACCGGCCGTGCCGGTGGTTATGATTTGTCTATAGCGGAGCAAAATTCAGTCCTTTTACGCAGGTGTTTTCACCAGGTCGGAAAGCTTTTGCAAACGGAAATCCGCAAACAGGGAATTTGCCGCGGGACCGATGCCCGCAGCGCAGAAACCGCCGGCCTTGGCCGCCTGTATGCCAGCTTCTGCGTCCTCCACGACGAGTGCAGCATCCGGCTTTACGCCAAGGAGCTTTGCCGCCAAAAGGAACACCTCAGGATCCGGCTTGGAGTGTGTGATCTGTGTTCCGTCGGCAACGGCATCAAAAAAGCCGCCAAGCCCAATGCGCTCCAGAATCAGCGGTGCATTCTTGCTGGACGACCCCACGGCCAGTTTATGACCATCCGCACGCAGCTTCAGCAGTGTACTGCGCACATCTTCGTCCAGATCGGCCGGTGTCATCGTTTGCAGATAGCCGCGATAAATTGCATTCTTTTCCTCTGCAAACGACTTCTTTTGCTCCGCAGTGAAAGCGTCTTTCTTCTCACCCAAGACAATGTCAAGACTCTCCATACGGCTGACACCGCGCAGCCGGTCATTGACAGACGCATCAAACGGAAGATCAAGTTTCTTTGTCAGCGCAGCCCACGCCGCAAAATGGAATTTGTCGGTATGGCAAAGCACACCATCCAAATCAAAAATATATGCAGTAAATCTTCTCATAATTTTAGCAAATGCTGGAGCTGAATCAGCTCCGGCACGTCCTTTCAGAATTGTTTTTCATATCCGCTTCGGATAAAAACCGGGATCTTTCCGTCGCAGTCCGTACAAATCATTTGCTTGCCCTGGTATGGCTTTCGATCAAAGAATCCGATCCATTCACCCTCCGGCAAATAGACCTGCCTACTTTCTGCGTTTTCCTCCAGAAGCGGCGCAGCGAGCAGTGCATCGCCAAGCATATACTCGTCCTCGCAGGCAAGCGCAGCTTCATCTTCGGGCCAGAGAAACGCCAGCGGCCGCATCATCGGCATATTGTCAGCCACACACGCCTGCGCAGTCTCCCAAAGATACGGGCGCAGCCGTTCCCGCAGCTTGTGCCAGAAGCGCATCTCATCGACAAATTCAGGCGCATTGTAGGCAGCAGCCAGATTCCACGGGCTGCGTTCGTTGTTGCCCTCACCGCCCGGCATCAGCTCCTTGAACTGCCCGCCGTCCGGCTCTGAATGCCATTGCATGATCGGGCAGAAGCAGGCCATCTGTGTTGCGCGGCGGTAGAGGTCCAGCGTCGGAAGCGGGCCTGCAAACCCGGCAATATCAAAGCCCCAGAACAGAATACCGGATGCCGCGGCCGAAAGCCCGGCGTGAAGCTGGCTTCGCAGTTCTGCGTTCTGCGACTGCTGATCGCCACCCCAGTGCATCGGGACAGTGTGCTGCCCGGAAAATCCAGCTCTGCTGAACAAAACCCGCTGCGAACCGATAAAATCGCGGTATGCGCAGGTATAGTCCCGTGCGTAGCGATTCTTTCCAGATTTTCCGTCGCTGCCATCCATAAAGCGCACGTCCGGGCGATAGATGAACTCGCCGCCATCGGTTTTGAAGCCGTCAACGCCCATGTCGAGAAGATATTGACGTTTGGCAAACCACGTCCGAACGGTTTCAGGGTTTGCATAATCCGGGATCATAGAACCGGAAAACCAATGTCCGTCGGGGATGGTATAGGGTGTTCCGTCTGCGAGATGGACGCATAAGCCGCGCCGCACAGCATCCTCACGGTCAAGCGTATTCTGTACGTTCAGGATCTCGTCGGGCCCCTGCTTTTTGTAGACGGGGATCTGCCAGAGGACAAGATGCAGCCCGGCCTTGTGCAGCGCATCCGCCATGCCCTTGGGGTCAGGCCATGGGGAACCCGAAAAATCGAAATCGTCATATTGGAGCGCAGCTCCGTCTGGGTTCGGTTGGTATTTCGCCCCGTTCCAGATATAAAACGTCGCTTCGTCGCTCCATGCCTCCAGCACCAGAATACTGGCCGGGAAATCGTGCTTTTTCAGGTTCTCGATCTGCTGCTCCGCGTCTTTCTGGCAATTCCAGCGATTTGCAGAAATCCACACGCCAAACGCCCATTCAGGCGGCAGAACAGCCTTTCCGAACAGCTCCATATATGCGCTGACGATTTGCGCCGGTTCGCCGGAAAAGGCCACAACGGGGGCAGATTCCGGCAGATCGATCGTCACAGAGTTCTCGTCAAAATGGAACGTTGTAGTTTCACAGGTATCAACATACAGACCGAATCCGCTGTCTGTCCAGAAGAACGGAGCCGGGCAATATGTTTTTTCACCTTGGAAGCAGAACTTTTCTTCCACCCGATTGACAACGACACGTCCTTTTTGATTCAGCGCGTCATATTTCTCGCCCATTCCGTATGCGCCTCGATAGGACAGGCTTACCGTCAGGACTGCGCCGTGACGCACAAGCTGCACATCGGTGCGCGGGCAGGATAAATGTGCCTGGAACGCAGAACTTTCAAATCTTTGCATGGTTTACCCCTTGATACCACCGGCCATCATGCCGTTCTGGAAATACTTCTGCGCGAAGCAATAAATGAGAATAATCGGGATCATGGAAATCAGGCTGCCTGCCATCAGGACGTTATACTCCGTTGCGAACTGGCCGTTCAGCGTCGAAAGGGCAATCGGAAGCGTCATTTTCGTCTTGTCTGTCAGCATAAGCAGCGGCCAGAGATAATCATTCCAAGACTCCATGAATGTTGTGATCGACAAGGTCGCAAGCGTCGGCGCACAGAGCGGCAGTGCAACCTTGAAGTAAACCGTAAAGGTTGAAGCGCCGTCAATGCTGGCTGCATCCAGATAGTCGTTCGGGATCGTCCGCATTTGCTGAACGAGCAGGAACACGGCAAACGGCCGGAAAATAGACGGCAGAATGACGCTGGCATAGCTGTTGATCAACGACATCTTATTCATGACGACAAACAGCGGAATGATCGTGACCTGCGTTGGGATCATCATCGTTGCCAGAAACACCTTGAGCAGCAGATCAGCCTTTGGAAACTTGAGCTTTGCAAAAGCAAAAGCCGCCATAGACGCCGAGATCAACGTAATGAACGTGTAGGCCACGGAGATAAATAAGCTGTTCCCGATGGTGCTGAAGAACGGAAACTTTGAAAACACCTTCACATAGGAGGCGACCGTCGGTTCTTTTGGGATCCATTCGATCGGAATACTCATAAGCGCGCCGCGCGCCTTGAGTGACGTGCTGACCATCCAGAGGAATGGAATGATCGCCAGAATTGCAATCAGAATGCCGACAACGTAATAGGCTACTGTGCCGATTTTTTTCTTATGCGTCATAATTCACCCACCGTTTCTGTCCGCGCATCTGAATTGCTGTGCAAACCATGATAATCAGGAACAAAATCCAGGAGAACGCTGAAGCGTAACCCATCTTGAAATAGCGGAAGCCGTACTTATAAATACGTTCTACCATAACCTGAGTTGCCCCGTTCGGGCCGCCGTCCGTCATAATCATGATCTGCGGGAAAAGCTGGAACGAGTTAATCAGGCTGACGATCAGAACGTAGAAAATCGCCGGTGTGAGAAGCGGCAGCGTGATTTTCCAGAAGCGCGTCCAAGCGCCTGCGCCGTCAATTTCTGCGGCTTCATAATAGGTTCGGTTGATGCCAACCATACCGGACAGAAGAATCAGGCCAAAGAAGCCCATGTCTTTCCATACGGACACCAACACGATTGCGGGCATCGCCCATTTTTCGTCCAGCAGCCAGCCGGGGCCCTCAATCCCAAAGAAAGCAAGGATGTTGTTCATAGCACCGTACTGCGGGGCCAGAATGCTTTTCCAAATCAACGATGCCGCGACCCAAGAGGTCAGGACCGGAATATAGTACAGCACACGGAACACACCGACGCCGCGCCGCTGCTGCGACAGAAGCGATGCAACAGCCAGTGATACGGCCATCATAAGCGGCAGATACAAAACGATATAGGTCAGTGTGTTTTTCAGGACCTTCCAAAATTCCTGACTTGTCAGAATCGCCTTGTAATTATCAAGGCCGATAAAATGCTCCTGCATGAAACCATCCGCAAACAGTCGGTCAAGACCATTCCAGTCTGTCAGGCTGATGAAGATAGAAACGGCCATCGGTGCCAGATAAAAGATTGCCAGACCGATGAGACTGGGAAGCAAAAACGGCGACGCTCGCAGCAGACCCTCTCCACCCGGCTTTTTCAGCCGAGGCCCAGTTTTACTTGTTTTCATCTGTCTGCCTCCTTTATCTTTCGAGCACCTAAAACCTCGTAGAGTTTGCGCCCGCAGGCGCAAATCGATGTAAATCCATTTTTGCCGGGAGCCCCCGCTCTCGGCAAAAATACCGATCGCCGCCAAACGTGAATTTTGTGCGCCATTGGCGCACAAAACTTTGCGATGCAGGCGGCGCAGCCTTTTGCCAAAAAAGCCGCAGCTTTTTTGGCAGACTTGGCGGGCGCATAAGCGCCCGCCAAGAAAGTTGTTAGCCAAGGGTGATCTGTGCTTCGCAGTCAGCCTGCGCTGCATTCAGAGCGTCGGTGACAGTCATGGTGCCGTCAGCCGCTGCGGAGAGGTACTGACCGATAATGTCGCTCATGAGGGCGTAGTCCTCAATGACGGGCGGCATGACCAGATAATCAAGGCTCTCGAAAACAGCCTTGCGGTTGTCAGGAGGCGTGATCTCCAGATAGCTGGACAGAGCGTTCAGATCCTTGAGTGCAGGCAGATCCCAGCCAGCCGCGAGACGAATATCAGCGGATTCGGTGCTGGAGGTCAGCCATGCCAGCCACTCGGCAACTTCTTCCGGGTGCTCGGTTTCGGGGTTCATAACAACGCAGTTGGAGAAGAAGTGGGTAGCTTTCTGCGTGCTGCCCGGCTCAACAGCGATGTCCCATGCGAAATCGCAGTTTTCCGTAAAGGTCTGGAATGCCCAGATGCCGGTGGGGATCATGCCGAGACGACCGCTCATGAACATATCCCAGTCGCCCATGCCGCCCTGCTGGACGGAGTTCGGCTGCACGTTGCTGACCAGAACGCGGTCAACAAGCGTCTGCGCTGCCTTGATATTTTCTTCGGAGTTGATCGTGAACTGCGTCTTATCCTCGTTCAGCAGGCTGCCGCCGTACTGTGCAACGACCTTGAAGAACTCGTTGTAGGTGATCGGCTGCCAGATACCGAAAATATCGTCGCCCAGCGCGCGAATCTTTTCAGCAGCATTCTGAACATCATCCTGCGTCCAATCATCCGTCGGATATGTAACGCCAGCCTGATCGAACAGATCCTTGTTGTAAATCAGGACGACATTGGAGAAGCTCTCAGGCAGACCGTACTGCTTGCCATTCACATTGAATGCGCCGAGTGCGGTTTCGTTCAGACCGGAAAGATCCTGACCGGTGATCTCTGCAAGCAGGCCCTTGTTTGCATAGGCTGCAAAGTTCTCGATGTTCAGCTCGTAGCAGTCAGGAGCAGTGCCGCCCGCAACACGGGTCTGCATCTGCGTGAAATAATCATCGTAGCCGATCGTTTCAACTTCGATCTTGATGTTCTCATGGGTGGCTTCAAAGGCTTCGACCATTTTCTGAAGCGTTTCCTCATTGCCGCCAGACGAATTGAAGTTGCAATAGGTGATCGTCACGGGCTCTGCCGGGGTTTGGGCTGCGGCATCATCCGTCTTTGCCGGTTCCTCAGTCTGCTGAGTATCGGCGGGGGTGGTCTGTTCGCTGTCGTTCGATTTTGTGTCAGTGGCTGCGGGTGCGCAAGCTGCAAACACCATCAGCATGGCAAGAACCAGTGCAATCAGCGAAAAAATCCGGGTCTTTTTCATTGTTGTTCCTCCTGTAATGTTGATTTTTTCGCCCTTCTCGCTTAGAATATAAAGTACGGGAAGGACTTTCGCAGAGTTTCTTTCCCACGGCCTGTATCGTCTCGTCAAAGTAGATGCAGGCCGCTTTTTATTGCAGGAGCCGATGATACAGCCGTCCGCGGCTGTGGTCGGATCTTTTGCCCCAGTTCTTCCGTTCGGAAGCTTGCAATACATCCAGTATTCCTGCGCTTCCAAACGTCGATCTGTGCCAAAATCTCTCGCCCACAGCACTTGCCGACTATATCATCGTCTCCTGATGAAAGACGATCAAATAGTGCGGACGGACTCGCGCTCTACAAGCTGGAGCGGCAAAATTTCCTCCTGCTTTGTAAGCGTCGGATCTTCAATGTGCTTGAGCAGCAGCTCAACGGCTTTCTGACCTTTCAGTGAGATCTGCTGCCGGACAGTTGTAAGTCCCGGTGTCAGATATTGTGAAACTTCCAGATCATCAAAGCCAATCACAGAGAAATCCTCCGGCACACGCAAGCCTTCTTCATATAGCCCACGGATGGCGCCGATCGCCAGAATATCCGCCGCGCAGACGATCGCCGTTGCCGGGAGCTTTTTGGAAACGAGTTCTTTTGCAAGAGCGATACCACTGCGGTAATCGATCTGTCCCTCAAAAATGTTTTGTTCCTGATACGGAACGCCATATTCCTCTAATGCCTGCTGGAATCCAAGCAGGCGTTTTTTCATAACGCCGTTTTCCTTGATCTGGCCGCAGAAGAAAGCAATTTCCCGATGCCCGCGTGACAGGACGTGTTTTGCGGCAAGATAGCTGCCGTAAGCATCATCGATTCGGATGGAGTGATAATAGTGGTCGCCGCAGTAGCTATCGATCAGGACGATCGGAATCTGCGTCTTTTTCATCTGCTGGTAAAATTCGTCCGGATACATACCGATTACAATGATTCCATCCAGATTCCGCTTCTTGGCCAGCGTCAGATAGCTTTCATTTGCATCCGTTGCAGAAATCAGAATATGATAGCCGCTCAGACGTGCGTAATATTCAATGCTGCCGAGGATCTCACTGTAAAAACTGTTCTGGAACATCAGACGCTCACCGGGCTCCGTCTGCGGAACAACGACGCCAATGAGTTTGGAATCCCGCATCGTCAGGCCGCGTGCATTCAGATCAGGTACATAATCCAGTTTTTTGATTGCCTCCATGACACGGGCTTTTGTTTCTTCAGAAATCGAACGTTTTCCATTCAAGATATACGATACTGTAGCCGATGAAACGCCAGCCTCCTGTGCTACATCCTTGAGCGTCGCGCGTGCCATATCTTCACCTCAGTTCAGTTAACCGCTTAAATCATTTTTCTATTCAAACTATAGCGAATCTTGTCACGTCTGTCAATACCATTTTTGATTTTCTCTAAATTCTCCTTGACAAGACCATGAATTTTGTTATATTTAACAGGAAGGTATATTTAAGCGATTAACCAATTTTGAACTGAGGGATGCGTATGGAACGTTATTTACCAACCGGAAATGAAATGATTTCGCTGCCAAAGCTGAATGAGCAGACTGCGGCAATCGAGGATTTGACTTTTCTGTCCATGCAGCAGCGCGGCATGATCGAGCTCTGTGGAACGGAAAATGTGCCGCTGATGCAGCCGTTTATCCAGATCGATCAGGAAGAACTGGCGCTTACAGGTCTGCAATGGTCGCGGGAACACTTCTGGATTCCGTCCGGTCATAAGGAAACCGAACAGGCCACGGTCAAATTCACCGTATTGACGCCGGTTGGAGAGCGCGGGTTTGCGATGCGCTTGTCTGTCACAGCGCGAACAGATTGCCGCTTAAAACTTGGTGCGCGCGGTCTATGGAGTAAAAGTGTTCATTGCGTCAACGAGGATAAAGAACTGACCGGTCAGGCGTACATGTATGAGAGCGCGTGGAACAGCAGCTTTATCATGGATTACCGCGTCGGTTTCCCGGCATTTGCGCTTGCGCCTATGTCGGACCATGCAGGCAAAAGTGAATGGGCGCAGACGGAGGACGGCATTTCCTATCAGATTTCCTGTGCGCTTGACGCCAAAGCCGGGCAGGAAGAAGCGTTTACGATTTTCTGGGGTCTTGGCTTTGAAGAAGTCGCCGCTGCGACCAGCGCGAAGGAGCAGCTTCGCCGCGGCTGGAATTGGTTGTATCGGAAAACAGCAGACTGGCTGGACAAGCGCACCATGCAGCTTCCGACACCGGAGCTGACGGAGGTTTACAACGTCAATCAGTTCTTCTGCCTGTTTTATGCGACCGGCCGGACATTCGATACCGAGGAACTGATCTGCGCGACAAGCCGATCCACGCGCTACTATGTCAGCGCCGCTTATTGGGATCGAGATTCACTTCTGTGGGCGTTCCCGACGATCCTGCGTGCGGACGCTGCGCTTGCAAAAGAAGTGCTGACCTATGTTTTCACCCGCCAGCGGCAAAACATCGGCGTACATTCCCGGTTTATCGACGGGACCATGCTGGAACCGGGGTTCGAGCTGGATGAGCTGGTCGCGCCGGTACTGGCGCTCCAGGCGTACCTTTCCGAAACGCGCGATGAAGCATTTTTGCAGGAACGCTTTGTGCAGGACGGTCTTTCGCTGATTTTGGCGCGCCTACGGGAAGCGCGTCACCCGGATACTGCGCTTTATGAAACATTCCTGCAGCCAACGGATGATGAGATCGTGCATCCGTACCTGACGTATGACAACGTGCTTGTCTGGCGTGCGTTGCAGTTGCTGGCAGACTGGCGGCCGGCACAGCGCGGATCGCTGCTTGCGGAAGCAGACGCTGTGCGCGCGGCGATTTTCACGCATTGCGTCAAAAAGGATGCAGACGGACAGCCGTATTTTGCATGGTCGGTCGATCTGGCCGGGCATCACGATGTCTATGACGAGCCGCCCGGAAGTTTGCAGCTCTTACCGTATTACGGCTTCTGTGAAAGAACGGATGTGATCTGGCAGAACACAGTCCGTATGATCCGCTCGGCAGATTATAAATTCAGCTTTGCCGGAAAGCCCATTGCAGAGATCGGCTGCCCGCACGCGCCCTGGCCTTGGGTATTGAGCTTGTGCAACAGCCTTCTTTGCGGTCATGCGGAGCAGGCGCTGCGCGAACTGACAATCATGCCGATGGATAATGGAATCGCTTGTGAGAGCGTTGACGCGGACACCGGCGAGTGTACGACAGGCAGCGCATTTGCCACCTGTGCAGGCTTCCTGTGTCATGCGCTGCTGACGGCTTGTAAGGAGGGGTCATCATGCGGAACGATTTGAAGCTGCTGCCATGGGAGATTTGCTCTGAGGCAGCCGGCTGGAATGACGATTTTTTAGAGAGCGTCTTTTTTCTTGGAAACGGGCGTATGGGCGTTCGAGGGTATTTGCCCTTTGAACCGGATTCCCGTCCGACACAACAGGGCTTATTTCTTGCGGGAATTTTCGGAGAAATCAAGGATGGAATCACCGATTTTGTGAATCTTCCGTCCCCCGTCTGCGAAACGCTGCTTTTGAATGGCACGACCGCTGTGCTTGCTTCCCCAATCCATCGGACGCTTGATCTGAAATCAGCCAGCTTCTATGCAGATTTTACACTGGCAGCCGGAGATACGCGCGCGGACGTGCGATACACGCGCTTTTTCCCGAAAGAGCTGCCTGCGCTTTTGATGCAGCGGTTTGAAATTCATGTTCAAAGTGATGTGGAGCTTGAACTGCGCAGCGGCATCAATCTTTCAAGCTGCAACAGCCCAATTCCAGACGATCAGGTAAAGGAAAATACAGAACTGGTACAGCTCGCCCCACTGCAATTTGTGACGGACAATGGCAACCTTTTCTCCTGTACATTTGAAACTGTCGGAACAGGCTTACGCATTGAACAGGAAGTCCAATTTCATGCGCCGGAATTTACGCAGGGAATCGTGCAGAACAGTGGTGCAGAAGTCACCTGTCCGCTGACCGCTCATGCAGCTGCCGGACAGACGCTGGTGCTTGAGAAGCTGGTCTGCATCCGTACAAGCCGTGATGCGGATGAGCGCATTGCGGCTGCTCCGGGTGATTGGAGTTTCCGCGCACTTTGGGACGCGCATACTGCCGCGTGGTCGCATACATGGCAGAATTGCGACAGAACACTTCCCGATGCGGAGCTGCAAACCGGCCTGCGCTATTCGATGTTTCAGCTTATGGCAAGCTGCGCCGCACATGATCCGACCGTTTCCATCGGCGCAAGAGGTTTGACCCATGCACGGTATAAAGGCTGCTATTTCTGGGATACAGACCTATTTATGCTCCCGTTCTTCCTGAAGAATGATAAAACAGCCGCAAAAAATCTGTGCCTGTATCGCGCAAATGCGTTGGACGCGGCCAGAGATCATGCAAAAAAGATGAACGCTGCCGGAGCGCGGTATCCCTGGATGGCGGCGCTCGATGGCAGCGAACAGTGCGAAACATGGGACATTGGGTGCAGCGAGGTTCATATCACGGCGGACGTGGCCTATGCCTTGGGTGAATACTGCCGGGAAACCGGAGATGAAGAATTTTATCTGCATAAGGCCGCACCCGTATTCATTGAAACCGCCCGCTTCTGGGCCAGCCGATACACATGGAACCGTGCGCACACACAGGCGGATCTGATGTTCTGCAAGGGACCTGATGAATACTGCGGTATCACGCGCAACAACCTTTTCACAAATGTCATGGTACAGCATAATCTGGCGCTTGCCATAGATGCGGCGAAGGCGCTTCAAGGCAAGTCCGCGTATCAGAATCTCGGCTTGTCGGAAGAAGAAACTGCATCGTGGCAGACGCTTCACGATGCAATTCCTTGGCCGCACGACCCGGACAGCGGGCATCTTGCGCAGGACGAGACGTTCCATCTGCTTGAACCGGTGGATATTGCAGCACTAAAGCCAGATCTTGGCGCAAGCTATCATCATGTTTGCTTCGATCGGTTACAGCGATATAAAGTTGTGAAGCAGGCCGACGTGCTGCTTCTTATGACACGTCTGCCGGAGTTTTTCACAAAGGAAGAAAAAATGCAGGCATGGAACGATTTTGAACCGCTCTGTCTGCACGACTCTACGCTGAGTTTTGCCAGTCATGCACTCTTTGCCCTGCAAAACGGGCTGCGCGAAAAAGGAATCGAGTATCTGCGCAAGGCGCTGCTGCTCGATCTGCGCGACCTGATGCACAACACCGGCAAAGAGGGATTGCATCTGGCCGGTATGGGCGAGAGCTGGCAGGCAGCGTGTCTCCTGTGATTTCTTCCTGTTCTTTGTTTACAGCGGCGCAGAATCTGCGCCGCTGTAATATATTCAGAACAGTCCTTCTTTTTTCAGCGCCAACTACATAAGCACGCATAGAAAACGCCTTTAATCGGAAACGGACAACCTGAATTCGTCGTAAAAAACGTGATGATTTCCACAAGACTCGTTGTATTTTTTGTGATTCTATGCTATACTATCCTTGAATTATAAGGATGGAGGTGCATATATGTACCGAGTTGCCATAGAAAAGCTATTAAAATGGAAACAAAGCAAGCGCCGGAAGCCTTTGATTATTGAAGGCGCTCGGCAGGTTGGTAAGACTTGGCTGATGAAAGAGTTTGGCAGACAGTCATATGCAGATACCGTATACATCAATTTTGACTCCAATTCCAGAATGGCCGAGCTGTTTGCTTCTGATCTGGATACGGATCGTTTAATTATGGGCTTGGAGCTGTATGTAGGCCATAAAATTGACCCCAACAATTCTCTGTTGGTTTTTGATGAAGTGCAGGAAGTTCCACGAGCCTTGGCATCTCTCAAATATTTCTATGAAAATGCTCCGCAGTATCACATTGTATGCGCCGGTTCTTTGCTCGGTATCGCCTTGCATCAAGGCACGTCTTTCCCTGTTGGCAAGGTAGATTTCCTAAAATTATATCCCCTTTCTTTCAAAGAGTTTCTGATGGCAACCGGCAAAGAGCAATTTGCCGCACTTCTGGATAGCCAAGACTTCCAAATGATCACGAGCTTCAAGCAAACATATATTGATGCTTTGAAGCACTATTATTTTGTCGGCGGGATGCCTGAAGCCGTACAAAGCTTTGCCGAAAACAAAGACTTTAATGAAGTTCGTGATATTCAGAAGCGGATCCTTGCAGCCTATGAACAGGATTTCTCCAAGCACGCTCCCAATGAAATCGTTCCAAGACTGCGTATGTTATGGAATAGTATCCCCTCTCAGTTGGCAAAAGAAAACAAAAAGTTCATATACGGCCTCGTGCGTGAAGGTGCACGTGCAAAAGACTACGAAACCGCCCTTCTATGGCTCAGTGACTGTGGCCTTGTTCATAAGGTAAGCCGCGTCAATACAGTTGGCATTCCCCTGCGGGCTTATGAGGACTTGAAAGCATTTAAGCTATTTGTGGTGGACGTCGGGCTTCTGGGCTGCATGGCTGGACTTCGCCAGCGTACTCTACTTGACGGCAATGACCTTTTTGTTGAGTTTAAAGGCGCTCTTACCGAGCAGTATGTTTGTCAGCAGCTAAAAACGATCGAAGATCTGGATGTATATTACTACACCAATGACAGAGGCTCCTGCGAGATCGACTTTGTCGTTGATACAGGCAAGCGAATTGTACCTGTTGAAGTAAAGGCAGAAGTAAACCTCCGAGCAAAAAGCCTGAAAACATATCAGGAAAAATTTTCACCTGAAGTTTCTGTCCGCACCTCTATGGCAGACTACAAAAAAGAAGAATGGCTTGTGAATCTGCCGCTTTATGCGATAGATCAGATAATAAAACTCTAAATTCATGCGAGTATAACAAATATGTATCTTCGCCTATTCTTTGTTTACAGCGGCGCAGTTTCTGCGCCGCTGGTTCCCTGCCCTGACCCAAACCGTGACCCAAGCGCGGAATTCGGAGCGGAAAGCGCCGGAAATAAAAAATTGCCGCCTATCGGAGCATTTCCGACAGCCGGCGCAGTCTTTTTTCGCTTTTTTCATCCGACGCTTTCCATGAAACCGCTGATTTTTTGTGCAGCTTCTTTTTTCATACCTGCCGTGACATGGGTGTAGGTTCCCTTTAGCTTCCGGCGCTATGATACAGGCACAAAACGAAATAAGGAGGCTGCTTTTTTATGAAAAAGCTGATTGCAATGATACTGGCGGCAGCAATGCTGCTCTCACTCACGGCCTGCGGCAGCATCGCGGCGGACGCTGCGGCTGACGATCCGGAAGCCGAGACCGCATCCGCCGATGCTTCCGCCGAAACGCCGTCCGAGAAGCCAAGGAGCACCGCGGACGGGATCTCGTGCGCGCGCAGAAAGTCATATAAATCAAGGGCAAACTGCCGGATCGTAAACGGTGCGCTGCCCCGCGGGGACCTTCCGTGCCCGCGCGTATCCAGCACGATCACGCGGTAACGGCTCTGAAAATGCTCGATCTGGTGTACAAAATAGGAGCCGTCCTCCCCGTTGCCATGCAGCAGGATCAGCGGCTCGCCGCCCCCCTTTTCCCGATAAAATAATTCGATATCCATGGTTTTTCCTCACGATCCCGCGGTTTCCACTTCGCTGATCGGCAGAACAAGATCGTCATAGACGATGCTGTCCTCCTGCAGGCTGCAGCGGATGCGGTAGATATAGTCGCCAAATTCGCGGACAGCCGTGCTCCGGCCGCCGATGTCCCATACAGCGCCCGCCTGCACCGGGCTGACCGCAAAGATCCCTTCCGTCCCCGGAATGCAGTCCGCGATGCCGGGCTGGACGGGAAATTCTTCTTCCGGGACAGGTTCCCCCGTATAGCATTCGCCGGAGACGATGTCGATCGTCGGCGCATCCGCTTCCCCGCGGATCACCGTGTCCACGGCGACGCGCATCGTGGTGAGATACCAGACCGAATCCCCGGCCCGGATGCGAAGGTAGGAACAGTCCTGTACCGTCCCCCATACGACGATGTTGTTCACCAGCATGTTTTTGAGGTCGTCTCTTTGCATCACCGGCTCTTCCTCCCGCGAGACGAACACGGGGTTTTCCACCTGCTCGACCGGCAGGGCTGCCGCACGCTGTCTGATTACAAAAAATCCGGCAATCACAATGCAGAGACAGGCCGCGATCACGCCCCATTTGACCCAGGCATGCGGTTTCTTTTCCAGAAGTTCTTTCCATCTCATCATAGGTAGCCCTCCCTTTCCGGATTCTCCCGCAGCCCTTTGCGGCAGCGGGCGCGTGTGCTTTTCTGCTGTGTCTCGTTTTATCAAAATTATAGCATACATGCGGCAAAAGCACAAGGATATCCAGCAGATTTTTCAAGTTATGGAAAACGCCAGACGGGTCCCGTCTGACGTTTTGCGGCTGGGAGCGTTATTGCTTTCGCGGCCTTCTGCGGTACAGGAGGGCGAAGAGGAGGGCGGCGGTGAGGGGCAGGAGGGAAAGGGCGTACAGGAGCAGGCTGTCTGTGGGGATCGCTGCGGATGCGTCTGCGGAGCTGCCGGGGAAGCTGCCCGGATCCAGCCGGCCGCCGGAAGCCGGTGCATCTTCGGCTGTCTGCTGCGGGTCGTCAGCATTCTGCCCTTCCCCGCTGAACTGGGACGGGTCAAAGCCTGCGGGCGGCGCATGTTCAGACCCGTCGGACACGTCCGGCGCGGTCCGCGTTTCGGAAGCAGCTGGTGCATCGAAGCCGCCGCCACCGCCGCTGTTCATGTAGCCCATGGCGCTGAGATCCAGCGCAGAGGCATCCACGAGCGCATCGCTGGTGCGCTGCGCGGCTTCGGTAGAGGGGATCATCCCGTCCAGCTGGCCCTGGATGGACTGCCCGCGCAGCTTGACCACCTGATAGAGGGTCCCGGCGGCTGTCAGATACTCGTCATAAGAATAGAACGCGGTGGGGTCCGACTCGACAAGCGTGTCGATCTGGCTGCGCACGCGCGTGTAGAACGCATCGAAGCCGTCGCCGTCAATATACTCGCTTACGAGCTGCTGCAGATAGGCGTAATACCGGCTGTGGCAGGTCTCATCCGCCATCAAGGTATCAAAGAAGGTCGTGCCGGAGAACGCGTTGTCGATGGCATCGTTCACAACACTGGTAGCGTCATTGCTGCGCCCCATGCCGCCGAGGGCGAGGTTATAATCCCACGGGATGAGGTTCAGCTTTCCGCCGGCTTCATAGAGGTAATAGTTGTGGGCCATCATGCCGGACAGGCTATCCTCGTTGACGGAGAAGACGTGGACGGCCATATAGCGGAGCAGGTTGTCGACGTCCATATAATCTTCCAGGGCATTACCTTCCGAAATGTTTTTGAGAGCAGTGACCACGCGCTTGTGGTCGGCCTTTGTGGTATCTGTGATCTCGCCGTCCCAGATGGTCTCGTAGCTGTCCAGCTCATCGTCTGTATAATTGAGGTCCGCGCCGCCTCCGCTCATGGAGAAGCCACCCTTGCCGCCGCCAAAGCCGAAATCGTCCGCAGGGCGTTCTCCGGCGGCGGCCGTTTTTTGTTCCGCAGGCGCGGCATTCCTATCCGGCAGGGTCATGTCGCCGAGATTCAGATCACCGAAATCTATATCGTCGGCATTGAAGTCACCGAAATCTTTTCCGCCGCCGATGTTCATGCTGTCCGGCTTATAGAGCTCGCCGTCCTGCACGCCGTAATTGCGGAGCAGGAAGCTGTCCTCCACGGCCTCGAGCGCAAGATAGACGCCCCAGTATTCGCCATTGACGGAGAGTTTGGCATAATTGTAAAGGGAGGCGTCCGCGCCGAGGTACTGGTACATGTCGTAGATCAGCGCCTCTTTCATATTGGTGGCGTCGGCATAGTTGTTGTTCAGGATGAGCTTATCCAGACCGAAGCAGGTCTGTCCGTCTACATAGTGGTCAAATTCCAGCTTGAAGCTGTAGCGGTCGGTCGTGGGGTCACTGGCGATGGAGGTCAGGCTGGTGTTGCCCTTGGGGCGGATGATCTCCGGCAGAAAGGCGTCGTATTTGACTTCCAGAATGATATCGCCGGGCGCGTCCGTGGCGATGATATCCGGGAGGGCGCCGTCCAAAAAATCCCTTTGAAACAGGCTCGTGCGGATGTTGGAATCGAAGGTCACGCGGACGTTCCCGGCGGCATAGACATACGGCTCGCGCACGTAGGACACCAGCACGCGCGGGCGCAGCTGCTGCGTCTTCATTTTGCAGCACAGCTCCCGGACAAGCGGCTGCGGATGGTGTAGCGCCTGTCCGCGCCGGTGTGCAGATCCTGCTGCATAACGGCCTTCAGCCGCCGCCGGAGCGCAAGGTGGTCGGCCGGGCCGATCTGATATTTCAGTTCATGCCGGTAGTTCCCGGTAAGCTCCATGAGAATGCTCCTTTCTGTTGTGTTTGAACCGTATTTGACAGCACCAGCCTGAAATCTTCCTGAAATGCAGCCGGAGATCTGCAATTTTTTCTTTTTCGCGGGTGTTTTTGCGTAAAAAAACAGCAGGGGCCGATGCGTTTGCATCGGCCTCTGCCGGGAGAAAAAGAAGACCGCCCCTCTGAGAGGGGCGGTCGGGGGTTATTTCAGCTTCCACGCGAGGTCGTTGAGGAAGAGTTCGTGCTCCAGGGATTCGACGGTGGTGTCTTTGGTGATGTGGACGAATTCGATCTCCATCATGCGGGCCCAGTCGCGGAGCTGCTCGGCGGTGACGTCGTAGCTGAGGACGGTGTGATGTGCGCCGCCCGCCGTGATCCAGCACTCAACGCCGGTGGTGAGGTCGGGCATGGCGCGCCACATGACGCGGGCGACCGGCAGGTTCGGCATGGGCATGATGGGCTTGACGGCCTCGATATCCTGTACGATCAGGCGCAGGCGGCCGCCCATGTCAATGAGGCTGACCACGACCGCTTTACCGGGCTTTCCTTCAAAGACAAGGCGCGCCGGGTCCTTTTCGTTCATGCCGATGCCGAGAAAGTGCGTCTCAATGCGCGGACGGCCGGCAGCGACAGACGGGCAGACCTCCAGCATGTGCGCGCCAAGGCTGTATTCCTGACCTTTGACAAGGTGGTAAGTGTAATCCTCCATGAACGCGGACGCGCCGTTGCCGTTCTCGCCCATGGCTTTCAGGATCGCGGTCATCGCTGCGACCTTCCAGTCGCCTTCGCCGCCGTAGCCGTAGCCCTGCGCCATCAGGTGCTGGGAAGCGAGGCCCGGCAGCTGCTCCATGCCGTAGAGATCCTGGAACGTGTTCGAGAAGGCTTTGCAGCCCTCGGCGTCCATCATTTTCTTCATGGCGATCTCTTCGCGCGCCTGATAGCGGATGGCGGCGATATCGTCGGTCGCGAAGTCGTACTTTTCGCGGTAAACGTCCATCAGAGCGTCAATTTCCGCCTCGGTGACGGCGTTCATTTCCTTGACCAGATCGCCGACGGCCCAGGTGTTGACCTCCCAGCCGAGCTTCTTCTGGACCTCGACCTTATCGCCCTCGGTGACGGCGACGTTGCGCATATTGTCGCCGAAGCGCATGACCTTCATGTCCTTCGAGACGGCAACACCGATGGCGGCCTTCATCCAGCTGCCGATGCGGGCCTGCACGTCTGCGTCCTGCCAGTAACCGGCGATGACCTTGCGCGGCTTGCGGAGTCTCGCGCCGATGAAGCCGTGCTCCCGGTCGCCGTGCGCGGCCTGGTTGAGGTTCATGAAGTCCATGTCGATCTCCTCGTTGGGGATCTCGCGGTTATACTGGGTGGCGAAATGCAGCCACGGCTTCTGGAGCAGATCAAGGCCGTTGATCCACATCTTCGACGGGCTGAACGTGTGGCACCATGTCACGATACCGGCGCAATTATCATCATAATTGGCCTCTTTTACGACCTGCGTGATCTCGGCGCTGGACTTGGCAGTCACTTTATACTTGAGCGGATACGGCAGCACGGCGGAGAGCTTCTGCGCCATTTCCTCCGCGCGGTTGGCGACGGTGGTCAGAACGTCGTCGCCGTAGAGCGTCTGCGAGCCGACGACAAACCAGAATTCATAGTGTTTCATGATATCCTCCTTAGAATGCTGCGACAGCGGCCTTTTCCGCTGCGAGGCAGCTGCGGTAGCTGGCGAGGTAACGGTCGAAGCCCGCGGCGTCTTCGGGGTCGGGGGCGAGCGTCGTGCTGCGCACTCCGGCGAAGATCTCGTCCGCAAGGTAGTCTTCAAGCGTCTCGCCGTCTTTCCCCTGCACCATGTAGGATGCGAGCAGGGCCATGCCGTACGGGCCGCCCTCGCCTGCCGACTGCATGCACGTAACCGGCGCATGGCAGGCCGCGGCCATGTACTTCTGGCCGACGACCGGCGTCTTGAACAGGCCGCCGTGGCCGGTCAGGCTGTCGATCGCCACGTGTTCCCCGGCAAGGATGTCCATGCCGAGCTTCAAGGTCGCCATCGTGGCGTAGAGCTGGGAGCGCAGGAAGTTGGCCAGGGTGAACTTGCTCTCGGGCTTGCGGACGACCATCGGGCGGCCCTCATCGAGGTGCGTGACGCCCTCGCCCGCCATATAGTTATAGGTCAGGACGCCGGAGCAGTCGGTCTCGCCCTCGAGGCTCTTCTGATAGAGCTTCGTGAACAGCTCGCCGGTGGAGACCTCCGCGCCGAACAGCTGCGCGGTCTCGCCGAGCAGGGAGACCCAGGCGTTCATGTCGTTCGTGCAGTTGTTGCAGTGGACCATGGCGACGGGCTTGCCCGTCGGGGTGGTGACCATGTCGATCTCGGGGTAGAGCTTCGACAGAGGCTTCTCCAGAACGACCATGGCAAAGATGGACGTGCCGGCCGAGACGTTGCCGGTGCGGGGCGCGACGGCGTTCGTCGCCGTCATGCCAGTGCCGGCGTCGCCCTCAGGCGGGCAGAGGGGGATGCCTGCGGGCAGGAGGCCGCCGAGGTATTCGCTGCCGCTCGGCGTCAGCAGGCCAGCCGACTGACCGGCAGTCCGGACCTCCGGAAGGACTGCACGGATGTTCCAGTCAAAACCGTATTTCGCCATCAGCGCGTCGAATTTGTCCAGCATCGCCGCGTCATACGTCAGTGTCTCGCTGTCGATGGGGAACATGCCAGAGGCTTCGCCGACGCCGAGGACATTTTCGCCCGTCAGCAGGTAATGCACATAGCCCGCGAGCGTGGTGACGTGGGCGATGTTCTTGACGTGCGGTTCGCCGTTCAGGACGGCCTGATACAGGTGCGCGGCGGACCAGCGCTGCGGGATGTTGAAGCCGAAGGCCTCGGTCAGCTTGTCTGCGGCCTCGCCGGTCATGGTGTTCTGCCAGGTGCGGAAGGGCGCGAGCAGGTTCCAGTCCTTGTCGAAGGCCAGATAGCCGTGCATCATGCCGGAAACGCCCATGGCAGAGATCTTGCCCGGCAGCTCGCCGAGATTTTGGATGGCCGTGCGCAGGCCCTCCTGCACGTCTTCCATGTGGTACGTCCACACGCCGTTTTCCAGACTGCTTTTCCAGGTATAGTCGCCGCTTTTTACGATCTTGTGCTTCTCATCGAGCAGCACTGCTTTGATGCGTGTCGAGCCGAATTCGATGCCGAGAAAATACTGTTTCATACTTGTCACCTCAAGAATCCTTATTTTTGCGGGAAAGGACCAGACTTTGAATTACAAGGAACAAGCATATCATACCAGCTACCGTGATATTTGTCCACCATGCTTCGTCCAAACCGAGGGAAGAAACGATATTTTTGATCGTGCTGAGCGACAGAACGCCGAAAAATGTGCCGATGATGTTGCCGACGCCGCCGGTGAGCATCGTGCCGCCGATGATGGAGGCCGCGATGGCGTTCATCTCCGCGCCGCTGGCGTGCGACGGCGAGCCGGAGCCGACGTGCAGGAAATAGACGAAGCCGCCGATGCCCGCGAGGATGCCGCAGATCAGGTGCGCGAGGAACTTCGTGCGCTTGACGTTGATGGCCAGCATGTTGGCGCTGTAGCTGTTGCCGCCGACGGCGTAGACGCTTCTGCCGAACCTCGTCCAGCGGAGCACCACGAACAAAACTGCCACGACCACCAGCGCGACGACGACGCCGATCTCCACATAGGCCGGGACATACGCGCCGAGCTTATTGACCGAGCCCATGCCGGGGACATAGATGCGCGTCTCCTTGAGGGCCTTGAAGGCCTCGTTTTCCACGTTGAACTGCGTGGCGTTGACGATGGTCGTCATGCCCTTGGCGAAGAACATGCCAGCGAGGGTGACGATGAAGGGCTGGATCTCCAGATACGCGATCAGAAAGCCCTGCACGAGGCCGAAAGCCGTGCCGATGCCGAGCGCAAGCAGGATGGCCGTCAGGACCGTGCCGCCATGGAAATCCAGATTGACCGCGCAGCTCATGCACACGAGCGCGGTGAGCGTGCCGACGGAGATGTCGATGCCGCCCGTGATCATGACGAGGCTCATGCCGCACGAGAGGATGAGCAGGGCCGCGTTTTCGTTGAGGATATTGAAGAAGGTCTGCGGCTTTTTGAAGCCCGAGCCGAGGAACAATACCGCGCACAGATACATGACGACGAAGACGCAGATCGTGATGATGAGCAGCAGCTTTGCGTCCGTCAGGCGGCTTCCGCGCGTGAGCGGCGTATGGTTGGTTTTATTCCGCATGGGTGCCGGCCTCCTTCTTTTCTTCGGTCCTGTGCCGCTTTTTGAGCGCCTCGAGCTTTTCGCGGACGGTCGGCGCGCTCAGCACGACGAGGATGATGACCACGACGGCCTTGTAGGCGGGCAGGGCGCTGGAAACGACGTTGAATTTAAAGAGCGTGGTGGTGAGGAACTGGATGACATATGCGCCGAGGACGGAGGCCCAGATGTTGAACTTGCCGCCGGAGAGCGCGTTGCCGCCGAGGGCGACGGCCAAGATCGCGTCCATCTCGATGTCCTTGGCCACGACGGAGTAGTTGATGGTGGAGAAGCGGCTGACCTTGATAAAGCCCGCCACGGCCACGCACAGGCCGAGGATGACGTAGGTCAGGAACTTCACGAACTGCGGGTGGATACCGTTGAGCCGCGCGGCGCTGGCGTTGATGCCGACAGCCTGCGAGTACAGGCCGATGTTCGTGAACCGCAGCAGCGCCCAGGCGAGGATCATGCAGATGACGGCGATGAAGATCGGCGTCGGCACCGCCACGCCCGGCAGGAAGTTGCCGTAGTAGGCGAAGGACGGGTCGGAGATCATGGGCAGCTCGTTGTTGTTGATCCAGGCGGCGATGGAGCGGCCGGCGGTATAGAGGATCAGGGTCGCGACCATCGGCTGGATCTTGAAGACGGCGACGAGCGTGCCGTTGAACGCGCCGAAAAGCATCGAGACAACGCAGCAGGCCAAAAACGCCACGATGATGGGCGCCTGCAGGGTATCCGGGCGGGAATTCGTGCCGCACAGCACGCGCAGCACGACGCTGCCCGCAATGGCGATGGCGGAGCCGACGGAGATATCCTGTCCGCCGGAAGCCGCGGTGACGAGCGTCATGCCGATGGCGAGGATGACGAGCTCGGAGGCGTTGTCAAGGATGGTGATGAGGTTGCCCGTCAGGACCAGATCGCCGAGGCTGTTTTCCTTCAGCGTGATGGCAAAGAAGGAGGGGTCCGCGATGAGGTTGAATACGATCAGCAGCAAGAGCGCTGCCAGCGGGATGAAGATCTGCTTCCGCACCAGGCGGGTCAGGAAGTTTCCCTGCCGCTTCTGTGTCGTTTCGTTCATGCCTGTTCACCTCCGGCGATGGTTTTCATGATGCTGCTCTGGTTTAGGTCGCTGCCGCGCAGCTCGCCGACGACCTGCCGGTCGCGCATGACGACGAGGCGGGAGCAGACGCGGAGCATCTCGTCGATCTCGGACGAGATGAATGTCACGCTCTTGCCCTCGGCGGCCAGCTGCAGCACGAGCTTCTGGATCTCGACCTTCGTGCCGACGTCGATGCCGCGCGTCGGCTCGTCGAGGATCATATAGACGGGATTGGCCAGCAGCCAGCGCGCGAGGATGACCTTCTGCTGGTTGCCGCCGGAGAGCGACTTGATGGGGGTATCGGTCGAGGCCGTCTTGATGCTCAGGAGCCTGATGTACTCCTCGGCATACTTCTCGGCCTTGGCCTTGGAGATGGGATGGAAGAAGCCGTCGAGCACCTGACGGGCGAGGATGATGTTGTCGCGCACGGAAAGATCGCCGATGATGCCGTCGCGCTTGCGGTCCTCGGGCAGGTAGCTGATGCCGTGCTTCATGGCCGCGAGCGGCGAGGTGATCTTCACCAGCTTGCCGCCCATCTTGACCGTGCCGCTGGACACGTGGTCCGCGCCGAAGATCGCGCGGACGGACTCGCTGCGGCCGGAGCCGAGCAGGCCCGTAAAGCCGTTGACCTCGCCCTTGCGGATGGAGAAATCGAACGGGCGCACGCCGGCCGCGCTGGAAAGCCCGGACGCCTCATAGACGACCTCTGCGTTCTCCAGCGCGTCCTCGGCGCCTTCGGTCTTGATCTCAGACAGATCGTCGAGCTCCTTGCCGAGCATCTTGGACACGAGCTGCACGCGCGGCAGCTCCGCGATCTTGTACTCGCCGACGAGCTTACCGTCGCGCAGGACCGTGATGCGGTCGCAGACGGCGTAGACCTGCTCGAGGAAGTGCGTGACGAAGATGATGCCGACGCCGCGGGCTTTGAGGTCGAGCATGAGCTTAAAGAGCTTTTCGACCTCCTGCTCGTCCAAAGAGGACGTCGGCTCGTCGAGAATGAGCACCTTGCACTCCATATCGACCGCGCGGGCGATGGCGACCATCTGCTGCACGGCGATGGAGCAGCTCGACAGCTGCTGCGTGGGCGCGGCGGGGATGCCGAGGGAGCTGAGGAGCTTCTTCGCGCCCGCGTTCATCTTGCGCCAGTTGGTAAAGGCGCCCTTGGTCCTGCCAATATATAGATTCTCCGCCACAGTCAGATTCGGGCAGAGGGTGATCTCCTGATAAACCGTACTGATGCCCGCCTTGAGCGCGTCCTGCGTCGTGCGGATCTGTACGGGTGTTCCTTCCATGGAAATGGTGCCCTCGTCTTTGGAATACACGCCCGTGAGTACCTTGATGAGCGTGGATTTGCCCGCGCCGTTCTCGCCCATCAGCGCGTGGATCTCACCCTTGCACAGGGTAAAATCCACACCGTCGAGCGCGCGGACGCCGGGGAAGAATTTGCAGATCCCCCGCAATTCCAGTAAAGCTGTTTCCTGCATCGTATTCGCCTCCATAGTGGCATGCTGCGTGCAGCGCGGGTACACGGAATGCTCCATATACGCCGTGCCGCACGCAGCCGAATTTTTGATTATGCGATGTTGTGTGTCAGATCAGATGCCATAGTTGTCGACGTCTTCCTGCGTGATGGTGGAAGCATCGAAGCCCTTCTCGTCCATGATGATGGTCTTTTCAGCGGGAGCCTTGCCGGCCTGCAGGTCCTTGATGATGGCGTCGATGTAGGAAGCCTGGAAGGGGTTGCACTGGCCGTCGTAGTTCCAGTTGCCGGCGAGCAGCTCTTCAAGCGCCCACTTGTTGCAGTCGAAGCCCATGACGATGACGTCCTTGCCCACGCCGTGGGAGATGTTCGCCTTGTCCAGAGCCGCGACAGCACCCTTGGCCATGTCGTCGTTTTCCGCGTAGATGACGTTGAATTCCTTGCCGGAGTCGATGACGGACTGGACGATCTGCTGGGCCGTCTCGGCATTCCACTCAGCGGTCTGCTGGGTCACCATGTTCCAGTTGTCGTTGGCAGCGACCTGCTCATCGAGCGCGCCGGTACGGCCGATCTGGGCAGCGGAGCCCATGACGCCCTGGATGTGGATGATGTTGTAGGTCTCGAGGTTCTGGGAAGCGAGCCAGTCAACAGCGGTCTGGCCTTCCTTGGCCATGTCGGAGACGATGGAAGCGACATAGAGGCTCTCGTCAGCGTCGATGGTGCGGTCGAAGAGGATGACCTGGATGCCGGCGGCCTGCGCGTCCTGCAGGACGGAATCCCAGCCGGAGGTACCGGCAGCGGAGATGAGCAGGTAGTCGACCTCGTCCTGGATGAACTTCTGGGCGGCAGCGATCTGCTCGTCGTTCTTCAGGCTGTAGGCGAAGGAAGCGTCATAGCCGTTTTCCTCGGTGAACATGGCCTTCAGGTCCTTGTCGTTGGCGGTGCGGTAGCCGGACTCGTTGGGGTCGTTGTTGATGATGCCGACCTTGATGAGCGCGCCGTCGGAAGCGGCGGGAGTCTCAGCAGCGGTGTCGGTGGTGGTCTCGGCGGCGGGAGTCTCAGCAGTGGTGTCGGTGGTGGTCTCGGCGGCGGTATCCGTGGAGGCGGCCGGGGCCGTGTCGGCGGACTGCTGCGCGCAGGCGCAGAAGGCGGCGATCATGGCGACCGCCAGGAGCAGAGCAAGAATCTTTTTCATTGTGTTTTCCTCGCTTTCAAAATTTGTGTCGGTTTGCCGCAGGCTTTCGCCTGTCATGGCTCTATTTAAGCGTGCAGACAGGCGGAAATCAATCTGACGAACAAGTCCCGGCACAAATTCGGCGCAGCGCGCAGACAGCTTTGGAAGCTTCCCGGCCGGAAACGGACAGCTTTTCCGGCCGACCGCGAGATCTTGCGCGGAACATTTTGTTTTTCTCCGGTTTTTGGGCCTGTTTTGTTTGATTTCTTCCGCTCCCGGGTGTCGGGCACGGGAAACGGCGGCTTGTGCGCTCCGGACAAAACGACGGTGTTTCTGGGGCATCTGTTGAAAATTTTCCTCGGTCTGTTTGAAAATTTCCGAAAAATTTTTGGAATATTTTCAGCTTGTCCGCGAAAAGGCAGGATTTCTTTCGCCCGGCCGCCGGAGGTTCCAAAGAAAACGAACAAATCCGTCCCGCTCCCCGCCCCGTGCCTGTGATACAATAGAGGCAGCATAGGAGGTGGATCCCGATGACGCCAAAATATGAGCAGCTGGTGCAAAGGCTGCGGGCGGCGCTGCCGCAGTGGTATGCAGACGGGCAGCGGAAGCTGCCGGGCGAGCAGGCGCTTGCCGCGCAGCTTTCCGTCAGCCGCCAGACGCTCCGGCAGGCGCTGGCCGTACTGGAGCAGGAGGGGCTCATCGAAAAGCGGCGCGGCAGCGGCAGCTTTCTCTGCCCGGCCGCCGCGCGGCAGGACCGGCGGATCGCTGTGATCGCGACCTCGCTGAGCGACTACATCTTCCCCTCGCTTCTCAAGGACGTGCAGGCCTGCCTTTCCGCGCAGGGCTTCTCCGTCGTCATCCACGCCACGGAAAACTCCATCCGCCGCGAGCGGGATATTTTGCAGCAGCTGCTGCTCGATCCCCCGGCGGGGATCCTGGTCGAGGGATGCAAGACGGCGCTGCCGAACCCGAACGCGGAGCTCTATCAGGCGCTCCGGCAGCGCGGGCTGCCGATGACGTTTTTGCACGGGAGCTGCCGGGAGATCACCGACGCCTTCTGCGTCGGCGACGACAATTACGGCGGCGGGTATCTGCTGGCCGGGCATCTGATCCGCAGCGGGCATAAAAAAATCGCCGGGATCTTTAAATCCGACGATGCGCAGGGGCCAGAGCGGTATCACGGCGTGGTCTGCGCGATGCGCGACGCGGGGCTTTTTCCGCTGGATGAAAATTTCCTCTGGTTTTCGAGCTTCCAGCGCCATCAGCTCGTGGAGCTGCAGGACGAGGAGCTGCTGCGGGCCTTTCTGCGCCAGCAGCTGGGCGGCTGCACGGCGGTCGTCTGCTACAACGACGAGATCGCGTTCCACCTGATCCGGACGCTCCTGCGCGCGGGCAAGCGCGTGCCGGAGGACGTCGCCATCGTGAGCTTCGACAACAGCTACTACAGCACCTTCGGCCCCGTCAGCATCACCTCCGCCGGTCACGAGCCGCACGCCATGGGCTGCGCCGCCGCCGAAAACCTCCTCATCCAGATCCGCCGCCAGCCCTGCCAGAGCGTGAAGCTGCCGTGGACACTGTATCAGCGGCAGAGCGGATAAAACGAGACTGCCCCCACCTCATCCGTCACGGCAGAGCCGTGACACCTTCCCCTCATAGATGCGAATCAATAGTTGAACCGCAAGAGGAGGGCGGCGAAAGCGAGGGAGGAGAAGATGTGGAAGAGCAGACCGGCGCAGGAACGGACGTGCGAAGCAGACTGGATGTGCGTTTTGGCCTGCAGCCAGTTGAAAAAGA
>ERZ825384.838-NODE-838-length-38771-cov-4.866670_pt1 | contig 38771 bp, 29 predicted proteins | sample MGYA00519931_ERZ825384 | MGnify/ENA primary metagenome ERZ825384 (study PRJEB31778, sample SAMEA3449200) | human gut metagenome | biome: human gut; feature: human-associated habitat; material: faeces | place: United Kingdom | collected 2010/2012 ...
GCACGTTGTGCGGGCGGAACGGCTGCGTGCCGAAGCCCTTACGCTTGCCGATGATGAGCACGATGATCAGGGCGGCGACTGCGGCGTTGATGTGGACGACAGTACCACCTGCGAAATCGTGGGCGGCCGCGCCGATGGCCTTGGAGATGGCGCCGTCAGCAGACAGCAGACCACCGTTCCAGACCATGTGGGCCATAGGAGCGTAGTCGAAGGTGACCCACAGCGCCACGAAAATCATCCAGGTGCTGTACTTCACACGCTCGGCAATGGCGCCGCAGATCAGGCCGACGGTAATCATCGCGAAAGCGACCTGGAAGGCGACGTCCACGGAAACCGGGTAGTTGTTGCCGTTCAGACCGGTGGCGGTGAACACGCCGTCCTGGGCGACCATGGAGTCCTTCAGCAGGAAGCCGCTGGCCGGGTCGCCGAAGATGCCTCCGATGTCGGAACCGGCGTAAGCAATCGACCAACCCCACAGGGTCCAGATAATCATGGTGACCGACAGGGCGGCCGCCTCAAGCATCAGCATGTTCAGGACGGCCTTGGCACGAACCATACCGCCGTAGAAGAACGCCACACCAGGCGTCATGAGGAAAACCAAGGACGCGGATGTCAGGATCCATGCGGTGTTACCGGAATCAATCGCTCCCATGTCTACCTCCCTCTCTTTCGTTCAGGGCACCGGGGGCTTTGCGCGGCCGGCGTCGACTTTGTCTCTACAATGCCGTCCCCCTTGTGGGGGCTAACAGTTCGTCAGTAAAAGCCGGTCTCGTTTTGGTTTCGTTACGGCAAGTTACGCGATTGTTAAGCGCACCTGACAGTTAGGTTGGCATCGGATGGGCTGATTCCGGCATGATTCCAACGGATATGGGAAAGCCCCGAATCATGTTTCGAATATGCTTCGGGGCTAGGTTTGGTGCGTTGCGGGCGTTTCCCGCGCCCACAACGTGGACGGACGCAGGGCTCCCCTCGCTGAGGGGAGCTGTCGAGCAAAGCGAGACTGAGAAGAACTCGACCGTCTACGCGAGAATGCCGTCCACGAAACCTTCGGGATCGAAAGGTGCCAAATCGTCCGGACCTTCACCAAGACCGACGAGCTTGACCGGCACGCCGAGCTCCTTCTGCACGCTGACCACGATGCCGCCCTTGGCGGAACCGTCAAGCTTGGAGAGCACCACACCGGTAATGCCGATGGCTTCGGCGAACACCTTGGCCTGGGCCATGCCGTTTTGGCCGGTGGTGGCGTCGAGCACAAGCAGCACTTCATCCACCGGCAGGTTCTTTTCGGTAACACGGCGAATCTTGCCGAGCTCGTCCATCAGGTTCGACTTGTTCTGCAGTCGGCCGGCAGTATCGATGATGAGCACGTCCGCGTTCGCTTCCTTGGCCTTGGCGGATGCCTCAAAGGCGACGGATGCCGGGTCGGCACCGTCCTTGTCGGAGCGGACGACGGGCACATTGACGCGTGCGCCCCAGGTTTCGAGCTGGTCGGCGGCGGCCGCGCGGAAGGTGTCGGCCGCGCCCATCATGACCTGCTTGTTTTCGGCCACGAACAGTCGAGCCAGTTTGCCGGCAGTGGTGGTCTTGCCGGTGCCGTTGACGCCGACCATGATGATGACGCTGGGCTTGGCGGCACCCGGCTTTTCGGCATTGAGGCGGCGGTCCGTATCTCGACCGACCAGATCGAGCAGCTTCTCCTTGAGCGTGGCGCGTACTTCGGCTGGGTCGGCTTTACCAGTGATGCGGGCGTCGGTTCTCAGGTCATCGACCAGTTGGGCGGAAGCATCCGCACCGACGTCGGCAAGCAGCAGTGTGTCTTCGACGTCTTCCCAATCGGCCTCGGAGAGATTGTCTTTGGCGAGGATGTCGAACAGGGCCTTGCCGAACGGGTTGCCGGACTTGGCAAGTTTTGCCTTGAGTCGGGTCAGTCGAGAGCCGACCGATTCGGGGGTTTCAGGTTTGGCGGGAGTGGGCTTGGAGGCAGGTTGGGACTCGGGCTTGGGCGCAGCTGCCGGTTCGGGTTCGGCCTGCGCGGCTGGCGCAGGCTCGGCTTTGGCCGATTCGGCTGACTTGGCCGGCTCGGCGGCAGTCGCAGCCTTAGCTTCCTCGGCTTCGGCGGCCAGCCGAGCGTCGGCGGCGGCCTTGGCGTCGCGGGTCTTCTTGTTGTCGGGGGCAACCTTGCCCATCGCACGATCCAAATCGCGCTTGCGGGACTTGCCCAACCAGATGCTCAGGGCGATTACGATAACCGCCGCCACAATCACGCCAAGAACGGCGAGCACAGTATTCATATCCATACCTGTCAAGTCTAGCCCGCAGATGGAATCCCCTACGAATTCGGCAGTCTCAGGCCGACAATTCCACCCGGCGACTTAAGCTGAACCGCATGGCACATTCTTCACGTATGACGTCGCTGCAGCGCCGCGAGCAGCTGATTGAAGTCGGACGCTCGCTATTCGCCGCCAAAGGCTTCGAAGCGGTAAGCGTGGAGGAAATCGCCGCGCACGCCAAAGTCTCCAAGCCGATTGTGTATGAGCATTTCGGCGGCAAAGAGGGCCTGTATGCCGTCATTGTGGATCGTGAGATGCGCGCGCTGACCGGTACGCTGACCGCCGCGCTCGACGATCCGACCGTGCACCCGCGCCAGATTGTGGAACGCACGGCGCTTGCGCTCCTCACCTATATCGAAGAGAATGCCGAGGGGTTCCAGGTACTGGTACGCGACTCGCCGAGCACCGACCCGTCCGGCTCATTCAGCTCGCTGATGGGAGACATCGCCGTACGCGTTGAAGACATTCTTTCCGAAACATTCAAACGGCAGAAGCTGTCTGCCAAGGGCGTGCCGTACTACGCGCAGATGCTGGTGGGCATGACCGTATTCACCGGGCAGTACTGGGCCGACCGGCCAAAGGTGAGCAAGGAGCAGCTGGCTGCATACATTGTGGATTTGGCCTGGCATGGCCTGAGCCGGCTTGACTCCAAGCCCCAGTTGTTCTTTGAGGGCGCCAAGGCGCGGAAGGAGGCCGAGCGCCGAGCCAAGCGCGAGTCCGATTCCGGCAGCCCGGATTCAGACCAGACGAGTTCTGCCCAATCGGATCCCGAGCACGCCACCGGGGAAGATTCAGGGTTGCAGAACATGCGTTCAGGGGCACAGGTTACGCAACACTCTGCCGAGTCGGGAGGCGAAGTGCTACGGTTTGAACAGGAAACTGAACATAACGACTAAATATGTGAGGACGTAAGACTTTCATGGCCAGCACGGCAAAGACGCTCACCTTTGTGATCCCCGCATACAATATGGAGTCCTACCTTGACCGTTGCGTGAACTCGCTGCTTTCGGCAAGCGACATCAGCGACCTCGAGGTGCTGATTGTGGACGACGGTTCGAAAGACGGCACGCTGGAGTACGCGCGCAAGCTGGAACGCACCAATCCGGGCGCCGTGCGCGCGATTCATCAGGAGAACAAGGGCCACGGCGGCGCGGTGAACACCGGTATCGCGGCGGCGACCGGCATGTACGTCAAAGTGGTGGATGCGGATGATTGGGTCGACCCGCAGGCCATCGACACGGTTCTGGCCACGTTGCGTGCACAGCATGACACCGACGAACCGATTGACATGCTGGTGACCAATTACGTGTATGACAAGGTGGCCAAGCGTCACAAGACCGTAGTGAACTTCCGCCGTGTAATGGAGGCCGGCCGCGTGCTCGGCTGGGATGACCTGGGCAAGTTCGGTCTGGCGCAGTACATCATCATGCATGCGCTCACCTTCCGCACGCAGGTGGTGCGCGATTCCGGGCTGAAGCTGCCGGAGCACACGTTCTACGTCGATTTCTATTACTCGTACCAGCCGTTCCCGTGGGTGAAGCGCATCCAGTACCTCGATGTGCCGTTCTACCACTACTTCATCGGGCGCGAGGGTCAGAGCGTGCAGACCGACGTGATGATTAAGCGTGTGGACCAGTTGCGGCTCGTCAATCGGCTGATGACCGAGGCCACGCCCGAACGCGGTACGGTGCCGGAGGGGCTGTACCGGTACATGATTCACTTCCTGGCGATCGAATCGTGCGTTACCTCGACGTTCCTGATTCTCTCGCGCGATCCGGCCAACTACGTTAAGAAAACCGAGCTGTGGGATGCGATTGACGCCTATTCGCCGGCCATCGGCAAGGATGTGCGCTCGCAGCTGATGTCCCGCGCGCTCAATCTGCCCGGCAAAACCGGCCGCTGGATCGTGCGCAACGGCTATCTCATCGCCGAACGCATCGTCGGCTTTAACTGATTCGGATTGTGGTTTTGCCCTGCTGACGCGTTATCAGCAGGGCATCCCTATTACCTCCCCAGTCGAGGTTTTGCTACTCGGCCCAACGGTCGGACATCGCGAAGCTGTTGTGCATCAGGTTGCTGGAGGTGTATAGCACGTCGTTCAGCAGCTTGGTTGTGTGCTCGCGCAGGTAGTCGGCCATCTCGTCGTTGGCCGCTTCGAGCACATCCGCCACGCCCTGCACATCCTTCTCATCGCCGTGGCCGCCATCGAGCGGCCATGCATTCGTATCCGTCGATTCGGCATCGCTTCGAGCAAGCAACTGCTCATCCGTGCGCTCGATGAGCCGGTGTCCGAACGCGCGCACGCCCTCGGCATACCCTTCGATGAACCGGTTCGTCTCATACCAGTGTGCGTCGGCCACGACGGCGATCAGGCGGTTCGTCCAATACAGGTTGCCGGTGGAGACTTCGGGCGTGGTGTCGCGCAGGTAGGCAGGCGTGTCGTTGACGTTCGCGTAGAACGGCGCGGCGGCGGTGAACGGACCAGAGCCGAACGATACCCACATCACCGTGCGATTGGCCGCCGGCACATACGGACGGACCTGAATCGCCACCATATGGCCGGTGCGGTTCACGCCGATCGGACGGTAACGGTGGCGCGATTCCGCCGTGCCGGTCGTGCCGTACGGGTCGTACGGCGTGCCTTCGAAGTGCGAGGACAGCAGGAAATCAACGTCTTCGAGGCTCACCTTGTCTTCCGGCACGCGGCACCACGGGATGTCGTCGGATTCGGGCGTGTAGCGGGCGGCCGGCGAATCCCAGTCCTCGCTGGGGTTGAGGCGGCGTTGCATGTACCAGGCACGCGGCGTGTTGTAGATATGGTCCTTCGGCGTCGCGGTGCCGAAGGCCTTGCGCGGGTTGAAACGGGTGGGAAGGGCAACGGTTGTTCCGAATCCGGCGCTATGCGCGTGACGGCCGTTGGAAGAGACCGGCGTTCCCATTGTGCGGTCGAGGTGATGCGTGGCCATGAACTCGCGCAGGTCGGCGCTGCATAGGTATTCGCGCTGCTCGCCGAACGCATCGGCGAGGTCGAAGTCGTCGATGCCGAGCTGGTTGGGGATCGTGGCATAGCAGTCATCGGGCACTCGGCGGGCGATCCAATGGTGGCCGCCGATGGTCTCGACGTACCAGATCTCGTCCACATCCGAAATAATCACGCCGTTCGATTCGTAGGTGCCGTAGGTTTCGAGCAGTTCGCCCAACCGCGCGACGCCCTCGCGCGCGGTGGTGACATACGGCAGCACAAGGGTGATGATGTCTTCCTCACCGATACCGCCGGGCTGCTCGGCCTGATAATCGGTGCTGTCCGGTTCGCCGACAGCCGGCCGCAACTCGACCATCGGGTCCGCACCGAGCACGCGCTCGTTGACAGCGATGGTTTCGGTGGCGCTCATCGCCACGTTGTGTTCGTTGGCACCGGCTTCGGCCAGAATGCCACGATTATTCAGCACGTTCGGTGCGATGGTGTACCGGCAAGGATTGTCCGGTAGTTCGATTTCGACATGGCTCAGCACGCTGCGGTAGTGGCGCGGCTGGTCGTCGGGGGCGACAGCGACGAAGCGCTTGGGATCGTAACGGCCCGAGCCCGAATCGTCATCGCGGGCGATGATGGTGGAACCGTCGTAACTGGCATTTTTGCCGACAAGAATCGTGGTGCATGACATGGGACACCACTCTAGGAGCCAGGCTGGTCGAAACAAAAAAATCCTTGGAACCATTGCGATTCCGAGGATTTGTTGTGCCCCCTGTGGGATTCGAACCCACAACCCACGACTTAAAAGGACGCTGCTCTAACCGTTGAGCTAAAGGGGCAACTCTTCTAAAATACACACCGTTTTGGGATATTTCAACTACGGCGTTGCGTACACGTTTGCGTACGCGATTGGCCCAACGCACGGCACAGCACACGCAATGTGGCCCAAATCGCAGCCCAAATCGCATATCGCCTCTAGCGATAGATAGCCGCCGGCGACTACCCTTGTACATTATGAGTGAATCCCCCAATTGGAGCAATCCCCTGCGCGACTCGCGCGACCTCAGACTGCCCCGTATCGCCGGCCCATGCAGCCTCGTCATTTTCGGTGTCACGGGCGATCTGGCACAAAAGAAACTACTGCCAGCCGTCTACGACCTGGCGAACCGTGGCCTACTGCCGCCGAGCTTCGGTCTGACCGGTTTCGCCCGCCGCGACTGGACACAGGAACGGTTCATCGAATTCGTCAAGGCCGCCGTCCAGGCGCATTGCCGTACGCCGTTCAAGGAGTCGACTTGGCGCAATCTGGCCGCCGGCATCCGCTTCGTGCAGGGTACGTTCGACGACCCGGAGGCCTTCGAGCGTCTGAGCGCTACCGTGCAGGAGCTTGACCGCGACCGCGGCACGCAGGGTAACCATGCCTTCTACATGTCGGTGCCGCCGCGCGCATTCCCACAGGTCGCCAAGCAGCTGGCCGCCTCCGGCCTGTCGCGCTCGTCCGAGGGCGCATGGCGCCGCGTGATCATCGAGAAGCCGTTCGGCCATGATCTGGCCAGCGCCAAGGAACTCGACAGCGTGGTATCCGAAGTGTTCGACCCGAGCTCCGTGTTCCGCATCGACCACTACCTCGGCAAGGAAACCGTGCAGAACCTGCTGGCCCTGCGTTTCGCCAACGCCATGTACGAGCCGATCTGGAACGCCAACTATGTGGACCACGTGCAGATCACGATGGCCGAGGACATCGGCATCGGCGGCCGCGCCGGCTATTACGACGGCATCGGCGCCGCACGCGACGTCATCCAGAACCACCTGCTTCAGCTCATGGCTCTGACCGCCATGGAGGAGCCGGTGAGCTTCACCGCCAAGGACCTGACCGCCGAAAAGACCAAGGTGCTTTCCGCCGTGCGCCTGCCCAAGGACCTCGCCGCCAACACCGCGCGCGGCCAGTACGCCAAGGGCTGGCAGGGCTCGCACGAAGTGGTCGGCTACTTGGAGGAAAAAGGCATCGACCCCAAGAGCACCACTGAAACGTACGCCGCCATCCGCCTCGATATCGACACCCGCCGCTGGGCTGGCGTGCCGTTCTACCTGCGTTGCGGCAAGCGCCTCGGCAAGCGTGTAACCGAAATCGCCGTGGTGTTCAAGCGCGCCCCGCATCTGCCGTTCGAGCAGACCGCCGTGCGCGAACTCGGCAAGAACGCCATCGTGATTCGCGTGCAGCCCGACGAGGGCGTCACCATGCGCTTCGGAGCCAAGGTGCCGGGCGGCTCCACCATGGAGGTCCGTGACGTGAACATGGACTTCAGCTACGGCCGCTCCTTCACCGAGAACTCGCCGGAAGCCTATGAGCGACTGATTCTGGACGTGCTGCTCGGTGATCCGCCGTTGTTCCCGACCACCGAAGAGGTGAACCTCAGCTGGGAGATCCTCGATCCGATTGAACAATTCTGGTCCACGCTTGGCCAGCCGCAGGCCTACCGCGCCGGTACGTGGGGTCCGGCACAGGCCGACGAAATGCTGGCGCGCGACGGCCGCCACTGGAGGATGCCATGATCATCGATATGCCGAACACCCGCACCCGCGAGATTGCGCACAAAATCGAACAGCTGCACGAGGAGCGCGGCGAATCGGCGACCGGCCGCGTGCTGACGCTGCTCATCGCCACCGAGGACGCGGACCTAGAGCATGCGCTGGAAATCGCGAACTCGGCCAGCCGTGAGCACCCGTGCCGCGTGATTGCCGTAGTACCGGATACCAATCCTGCCGATCAGTCCGGCGAAGGCGAACCGAACGCGGCCGAAGTGGCCGCCGAGGTGAGCGCGAGTCGCGATAATCCGGCCGTCGATTTGACCGACGGCCCGAACGATCCGAACGATTCCAACCTGAACGCCCAAGTGCGATTCGGCGCGGACGCCGGTGCCGGTGAGATCATCGTCTTGCGTCCGCGCGGTGGCCTTATCAACCACCCGGATACGCTGGTTATCCCGCTGCTTGTGCCGGATGCGCCTGTAGTGGCGTGGTGGCCGACCACACCGCCGTCGAACCCGGCCAAGGATCTGATGGGTGCGATGGCCCGCAGTCGCATCACCGACGCGTTGCACTCCAATAATCCGGAGGCCACGATTGAGCGTTTGCGCCGCAATTGGACACCGGAAGATATCGACTTGTCCTGGACACGACTGACCGTCTGGCGCGCAATGCTCGCCTCGATGCTCGATCAGCCGCCGCACCTGCCCATCACCGCCGCGAAGGTGACCGGCAAGGCCGACTTCCTGCCTATGGAAATGCTGTGCGCATGGCTGCGTCTGAAACTCGGCGTACCAGTCGAAACTGAGTTCGTGCCCGACGCGCAGGCCGTGACCGGCGTGTACCTGACCCGTGAGGACGGTGTGATCTCGCTGGAACGCCCGTATGAGGACCAAGCGCTGATCTCGCTGCCCGGCCAGACTCCGCAGGAAGTGTCCGTGCCGATGCGCACCATCGAGGACTGCCTGACCGAGGAACTGCGTCGCATCGATCCCGATGAGATCTACGCCGAGGTCATCAACGAAGGCTGGGATCTGATTCGTCACTGAAGTCGGTAGAACCCGTTGCCACAGCGGCGTTGGAATGAGTTCGGCAATTGTGGCCGAGCCATGCCAACGCCGTTGCTCATCGTTTCCTACCTCATGCGATGCCGAAGCTCATGCCCGCGAAGTAATAAAGTGACATATGCGATGTCGCACAATGTGGATTGTGTTGTCAACTGACAACACAATCCACATTGCAAAGTACGACACATACCCCATACAAGGACCATACATGGCAACTCGAAAACTCATTGTGTATCCGAATAAAGATCTGATGATTCAGGCTGGCGCGCAACGTTTTGTCTTGGCGCTACTCGATTTGCTCGCCGAACGATTGCCTGATGGCACGCATCGCACGCGTGTGGATGTGGCGCTGTCTGGCGGTTCGGCCGCGCAGCCGCTGGGCTTGGTGCTGAACGATCCGCTGGCTGACGCGATTGATTGGTCGCGCGTGCATTTCTGGTGGAGCGACGAACGTTTTGTGCCGGCTTACGACACCGATCGCAATGCTTTGGAGGCCCGTCGCCTGCTGCTTGACCAGCTGGTGGCAGATGGCAAGCTGCCTGAGTCGAATATTCATGAGATGGCGGCCGATACCCGTTCAGCCGATGACATCGCCGATGTGATGGATCAGGCCGACAGCGATGATGCTTCCGTTCGCGCCGCCGCCGATGCCGCGAATGATGCGTTGCTGGACGATGTCGCGAGCGACTATGAGCGCGAGTTGGTGAATGAATTGGGGCCGGAACCGGTAATCGATCTGATGATTCTCGGCATGGGACCGGACGGTCACTATGCGTCGCTGTTCCCTGGTCATGATGAGGTCAAGGTTACTGATAGGCTCACCGTGGGTGTGAACCACTCCCCCAAGATGCCGCCGCTGCGTGTTTCATTGACCGCGCCGCTCATCGCGCGTTCACGCCATACGTGGTTCTTCGCCGCCGGTGCCGGCAAAGCCGAATCGCTGGCCCATGTCTTCGAGCAGCCCAACAAACCGGATTACCCGTCCTCCTACGCCAACGGAGTGGACGAGTTCATCTGGTTCTCCACCGAAGAAACCGTCACCGAGTTGTGAGTGAATTAAGCCCCCTCTGATGAGGGGGCTTAATTCGTCTATGGCTACGCCTCAATCTCGGACTTGCCCTCTTCGCCGCCGGCCCCTGCAATTAGGGACTCGCCTGCGGCGAGGCTCAGTGTTGGCTCGGCGGCATAGCCGCCTCGCTCCGAAGAGGGCCGGGGAGCCCACCGGGCTCCCCTAAGCCCGAGATCGCGAGGCTACGCCTCGATCTCGGACTTGCTGTTTTCTCAGCTCGGCTATCGCCGAGCCTGAAGAAGGCCGGACAGCCCACAGGGCTGTCCTAAACCTGAAATCACGAGGCTACGCCTCGATTTCAGGCTTGCCTTCTTCAGCCCACAGCGTGTGGAACACGCCGGGCTTGTCTACGCGGCCGTAGGTGTGGGCACCGAAGAAGTCACGCTGGGACTGGGTCAGAGCGGTAGGCAGGCGCTTGGAGCGCAGACCATCGTAGTACGCCAGGGAGCTGGAGAACACCGGGGTCGGGATGCCGGCCTCCACCGCGCGAACGATCACGCGACGCCATGCATCCTGCGATTCGCCGATGATCTTCTCGAAGTACGGATCGAACAGCAGGGAAGCCGGCGGGTTATCGCCCCTGAAGGCCTCGGTGATGCGGTCGAGCAGGAACTGGGCGCGAATAATGCAGCCGCCACGCCAAATGCGGGCCACTTCGGACAGGTTGATATCCCAGCCGTATTCCTTGGCACCGTCCTGAATCTCGTTCAGGCCCTGAGCATAGGCCACGACCTTGGAAGCGAACAGAGCCTTGCGCACGTCCTCGACGAACGCGGCCTTGTCTTCTCCGGCCAGATCGATGGTCTTGTTCGGTCCAGCCAGACCTTCCTTCTGAGCGTCTTCACGCAGCTCACCGTGCGAAGACAGTGCACGAGCGAACACGGCTTCACCGATGGCAGCCACAGGAGAACCACATTCCAGACCAGTCTGCACGGTCCACGTACCAGTACCCTTCATGCCGGCATGATCCACGACCACGTCCACGAACGGCTTGCCGGTCTCGGCATCCTTGTGGTGCAGAATCTCAGCGGTGATCTCGATCAGGTAGGAGTCAAGGTCGCCCTTGTTCCATTCAGCGAACACGTCGCCAATCTCCTCGGCATCCATGCCGAGTCCACGGCGCAGAATGTCATACGCCTCACCAATCACCTGCATATCGGCATACTCGATGCCGTTGTGCACCATCTTGACAAAGTGGCCGGCACCATCGGTGCCGATGTGGGTCACGCACGGTTCGCCGTTCACCTTGGCGGCGATGGACTGAAGAATCGGGCCCAAGGTCTTCCAGGATTCCGCAGTGCCACCGGGCATCAGAGACGGGCCGTTGAGCGCGCCTTCCTCACCACCGGACACGCCGCAACCCACGAAGTGGAAGCCCTTGGCACGTACTTCCTTCTCACGCTTGATGGTGTCCTTGAAGAAGGAGTTGCCACCGTCGACGATGATGTCGCCCGGTTCGAACACCTCTTCCAGCTGCGCGATGGTCGCGTCGGTCGGAGCACCGGCCTTGACCATGATGATGGCGGTACGCGGACGCTTCAGGGACGCGGCGAATTCCTCGAGCGTTTCGGCCGGCACGAAGTTGCCTTCGGTGCCATGCTCGTTCATGAGCTTCTCGGTACGCGAGTAGTGGCGGTTGAACAACGCCACCGTGTTGCCATGGTGCGCCAGATTACGCGCCAGATTGGAGCCCATCGTGGCCAGTCCAATCACACCAATGTTTGCTGTAGCTTCGGCCATGTGCCTTGCCTTTCGTTTGATTGTCCCATCGTCATCACGCGCGTCACAAAACAGCGCATCAGCGGAGGGAATCATTCCTTCAACGCTTGAAAGTGTATCCCGCTTACCACCCACACGCGAGGGCTGTCTTAGGTTCTACGCACCTTCTGCCCGCGAAGCGTAATTACTTGCCGGCCATTCACATACGCCCGGCCTTGGAAGGGTCGATATGCATGGTCTGGAAGCGATTGGCCATGTAAGCGTCGCTGTAGCGTTCGCTGAACCACATCGCGACCGGTGAATCCTGCGGCTGGCCGGCCATGCGCCCATACCAGCAATCCAAGGCCATCAGCGTGAAGGCAATGTCGATCACCATCAGCACCGTGCATACCGCAGTCAGCGAATACCGCACTTTCCATGGAATGCGATTAATCAGAGCCAGCAGTCGCGGTAACAGCCACTTGACCCACACCACACCAATCAGTCCCCAGAAGAACATGAATCGGCCCGAAGTACGTCCGTCGATGGACAGCCAACGGCCGGTGTAATCCCACGCGGTAATACCAAACGCCGCTTCCATGAACCAGCTGGTGCAATATTCGAACGCGCCGCCGATCACCGCCGAAGCGCAGAAAATCAAGAACGGATTCGCCTTCCACAGACGATTCAGGCACACGGTTACCAATACCGCACCACAGCCGTAAATCGGCGAGAACGGGCCCCACAGCAAACCAGCGCGGTCCTGAAGTTCACCGTTATACAGCGCCATATGGTAGATCGTCTCCACAATCAGGCCACCCACCGAAGCGATGGTAAACAGCCAGAAGATATTGAAAAAGTCCAGCGCAATATAGCCCTTGCCGGACTGGTCGCGGCCTAGCATGCCGGCCGCCACAGCCGATTCATAATCATCGCGATCGTCCATACGCCTGAGCGCGCGCTGCAGACGGCGTTCCTCGCTCAGGGAGGGATCGGCGGTCACCGAAATCACGACGAGAATAATCATCTGAATCAGCGGCAGCAGCAGGTTGAAGCCAAGGCCGGTCAGGGCCAGCGACAGCATGCCGTCGGCCAACGTCAACGGCATCAGCACGTAGGTCCAGCGCGCGGCATACCGGCGATGATTGCGCAGCAGCATCACGCCGAGCACAATCAGGCATGCGGCACTGACTACCAGCACCACCGCATGAATCGCGGACAGGATGAAGGTCAGGCTCATCGCATCGACGTGCACATGACCATCCAGAATCTCGCGCACGGCATAGAGGATGGAAATCACCATAATCGGCAATGTGGCGAGTCCGTCCAGCAGCACGACCGCGCCATAGATGCGCGCCAGAATCGGTAATCGCTTGGCGTTCAGGTTCAAGCCGGCGTCGTCCAGTTCGACGGCCACCAGATCGGCCACGACTGCGGACTCGGCGTCACGGTTCTCCCGCGGCTTGCCGGGGGTAGTGGCCGTGCCATCGTCCTTGAATTCAACCATGGTTTCCTCCCCACATAGCGTCCCCTCACCCTATCACCCGATTGCGGTTTTGCTGAACTTGATGGGCGGTCGGTACATGTCTGTCTACATTGCCGAGCACCGAGCCTATCCATCGCGTTCAGGAAACGTCCAAAAACCATCCAGAAATCTTGTCAATAAGTTCCAGAACGCCTTTCGCTCTGCCCAGCGACACACGATAAGCCGCTGGGCAGCAGCGTTATTCCGCCAAAAACATCATCAATCACCCCATTAATCTCCGGCAGTCGTATTACGCTACTACAAACGTAGCGCTACGATTAACGTATCGCTACGGAAAACGTAGCAACCAAGCAACACCAAGCTCCGGAGGTATCAGTGGGCAATATCTTCAAGGTCCTCAGACGCGACTTCCTGCGCCTGTTCAAGGTGCCGGCCGCATGGGTGATCCTGTTCGGCATGGTGTTCATCCCGCCACTGTATTCGTGGTACAACATCGTCGGCTTCTGGGACCCGTACGGCAATACCAAAGGCATCACCGTCGCCATCGCCAACAATGACGACGGCACCGACAACGCGCTCATCGGCAAGCAGAACCTCGGCGATCAAATCGTCAAGCAGATGAGAAGCAACGACCAGCTCGGCTGGACCTTCGTCACCGAAGCCGAGGCCATGGACCAAGTGGAATCCGGCAAGGCATACGCAGCCATCATCATTCCCAAAGACTTTTCCGACGATCTCGCCGGCGTGGTGGCCGGCGGCAAGAGTCGGCCCACTCTGGAGTATTACGTCAACGAAAAAGCCAGCGCCATCGCCCCCAAAGTCACCGACGTCGGCGCGTCCACTGTGGACCGCACGGTCAATTCCACATTCGTCTCCACCGTATCCGAAGTACTTACCGAAGTCATCAATACGGTTGACGGCAAAGCCATCAGTACCGAAGACACCACCAAAGCCAAGGCCCTCACGGCCCTTGCCAAGGCCTCCGACGATGTGCAGCACACACGCAGCACCATCGCCAAGCTCACCACCAAACTCACCGACACCCCAGAGCAGACACGCACCGCACGTCAGGCGCTGGACGACGCGCGCACACTTGGCATCGACACTGCAGAAGGTCTGGCCGGCGTCTCCACCCTGATCGGCACTACCCAGACCAGTCTGAACGGCTTCGTCACCTCCACGTCCGAAGCGCTTGACCAAGGCTCAAGCCTGCTGAGCCAAGCCGCAGCACAGGCCAACCAAAGCGTGGGCACGGTAACCGGAACCATCAGCGCCGCCAATCAGCAGGTAGGCGGACTGATCAATACGGCGGAAGACATCAACCAAGCGAACGCCGACATCATCGACCAACTCAAAGGGCTGCCGAACGCCAATCGAGAACCGCTGCAATCCGCCATTGCCACACTGGAAAGCCGCAATAGCGAGCTTGCCGGCGCACTGGGCAACCTCGATAGCCTGAACACCACTATCGGCAATGCCTCCACAGACACCGCCGGATTGGCGCAGCATCTCAATACCGCCACCCAAACCACGGTGCGCGAGGCCAATACCGCTCGCGGCACCATCACCTCCGGCGCCATTCCTCAGCTCAACACCGGTCTCAACGCCCTCAGCTCGACCGCCAGCACTCTGTCGACCGGCATCACGTCGCAAGGCTCACTCATCGATCAGTCGAAGCATACCCTCGACCAACTCGACAAAGCAGCCTCCACCACGGTGACCGCGCTGCGCGACACCGATAAGGCGCTGGCCGGCGTACAAACCAAGCTCGATACGCTGGTCACCGACATCAAAGCCCTGAGCATCTCCAGTTCACTCAGTTCCCTGATCGGCACCGACGGCAAACTGGATGCCGCCACAATCGCCGACTTCATGCTCTCCCCCACTGTTATCAGCGAACAGGCCGTCTATCCGGTCGCCTCCTATGGTTCCGGCATGGCACCGCTGTTCACCACCCTGTCTTTGTGGGTGGGCGCGTTCGTGCTCGTGGTCATTCCCAAACTCGAAACCGATGATGAGGGCATCGACGATCTCACACCAACCCAAGGCTATCTCGGTCGCTTCCTGCTACTGGCCACGCTGGCTGCCGTCCAAGGCCTGGTCACGGCCATCGGCGATCTTGTCATCGGCATTCAATGCGCGAGCGCCCCAGTGTTTCTGCTCACCTGCGTCATCACCTCACTGGTGTATATGTCGGTGATTTTCGCCCTCTCCACCACGTTCATGCACGTGGGCAAAGGCGTATGCGTGGCGCTGGTCATTCTGCAGGTGCCGGGCGCCTCCGGCCTGTACCCGATTGAAATGATGCCCGCGTTCTTCCGCGCCATCTACCCGCTGCTGCCGTTCACCTATTCGATTGACGCGATGCGTGAAACCATCGGCGGCTTCTACGACGGCCTCTGGTTCGCCTATATCGGCAAATTGCTGGTTTTCGTGGTTCTGGCCTTTGCGCTTGGCCTCGGCGCCCGGCCGAAACTGGCCAATCTCAACCGCCTGTTCGCGCGGGAAATCAAGGAAAGCGACATGATTATCGGCGAGCCGGTGCATCTGCCCGGCAGCGAATACCGTGTCACTCAGGCCATTGCAGCACTGGCCGACCACGACGAATACCGTCATGCCATCGAACGTCGGGCCGCCAAATTCGCCTACCGTTATCCCCGGCTGCTGCTGGGTGCGCTTATTGCCGGATTCGTGGTGCCGGCCGCGCTCATTATCGTGTTTGCGCTGACCACCAGCGAGAAAATCGTAGTCATGGGCACATGGCTGGCATGGGTGCTCATCATCATGGGCTTCCTGATGGTCGTGGAATTCATGCGCGATTCCATCCGCCGCCAAACCGAGCTCGGCAGCCTCTCCGACGAGTCGATCCGCGCCATGCTGTACGGGCATAAGGCCAAGCGTCGCGACACCTCCGCCGAACGCCACGAAGAAGCGGACCCGAGCGCCGCTGTTACCGCAATCATCCCCACTATTCCGCCGACCAAGGAAGGCAGGCACGCACGATGAACACCATGTGGAAACTGTTTACCGGCGACATCAAACGCCTGACCAGCAACGTGGTCTCCATCATCATCGTGATCGGCTTGGTGATGATTCCCGGCCTGTTCACCTGGTTCAACGTGGCCGCATGCTGGGACCCGTTCTCGAATATGAAGAACCTGAAATTCGCGGTGGCGAATGTGGATGAGGGGTATCGTTCCGACCTGATCCCGGTGAAAGTCACGGTCGGCGATCAGGTGGTGAACGCGCTGCGCGCCAACAGTCAGCTCGATTGGACGATCACGTCCAAAGCCGATGCCGTCGAGGGCGCACGATCCGGCAAATACTACGCGGCCATCGTAATTCCGAAGTCGTTCAGCAAAGACATGATGACCTTCTTCTCCGACGACGTGCAGCATGCCGAACTGACCTATTACCGCAACGAGAAGAAGAACGCGCTGGCACCGAATCTGCTCAACGAGGGCACGGATGAGGTTGCGGCGGAAATCAACACCACGTTCGCTAAGACCATCACTTCGGCCGGGCTGGAAATCGCGTCTTCGCTGGCCGATCAGCTGTCCAAGCCCGAGGCCAAAGAGCAACTGAATACCTTCAACGCCAACATCGCCAATTTCGCCACACAGCTTGACGATACTGCGGATCTGCTTGGCACATACAGCGCATTGACCGATACGGCCGGCGCCTTGCTCGACACCTCGAACTCACTAATCACTCAGGTTTCCTCTGCCGCCAAACAAGGCGGCAAGGATCTTGCCAGCGCCAAACAGGAAGTCACCGACGTGGCCGGAGCCCTGGGCACCACCGCTGACGCGATGAGCAGCGCACTGGACGCGAGCGCCTCCAGTTTCGGCGCGGTGTCCGATTCCATAGACAAGCTGTATTCCGACGCGAATGATGGTGCCACCACGGTCGCCGACGAATTGGACCGTCAAGCCACGGCCATTGGCAAGCAGACGGAGAAATACACTGAAATTCGCAACACGTTGGCCGGCATACTGGGCAACGACTCATCCATCATCACGGCGATTGACCGTTCAATCGCACGACAAAACAGGCTGCGGCAAGCGCTGAATACGGCGGCGACCGATATTCGCCAAGGCAATCAGGACGCGCAGGATCAGCATGCGCAGGTCAAGAATCTGGCTGATCAAGCGCAGAACAGTATTGCCAATATCAAGTCAGATTTCTCGGCCACGGTGAAACCGCAAATCGACTCCCTGTCGTCCACCGTCGCTGACGCCTCCGGCATACTGAGTTCCGGCGCCACCCAGTTGGACTCCACGCTCGGCGACCTGAAAGGGACTTCCGACGACGCCAGCGATATGCTCAGCGACGCTCGCACTACCTTGGACAAGGTGTCCGGCAAACTGCGTTCCGCCGGCGCCGAACTGGCTTCGTTCAACAGCACACTGAGCGACGCACTAAACAGTGGCGATATGGGCATGGTCAAAGAGGTGCTGGGCAATGATCCCGAAACGCTGGCCAGTACGTTGGCCGCACCGGTGCAGCTCAGGCGCAAGGCCGTATTCCCGGTGGCGAATTTCGGTTCGTCGATGGCACCGTTCTACACGCTGCTGCCGCTGTGGGTGGGCGCGCTGCTGATGGTGGTGACGCTGAAAACCACCGTGTCTCGCCGGACGCGCAAAGCATTGGGCGATCCGCGGCCGCATCGGCTCTTCCTTGGGCATTACGGGGTGTTCGCGCTGATTGCGCTGCTGCAATCCACGGTGTCGCTCGGTGGCGATTTGCTGTTCCTGCGCGTGCAGGCCGTGCATCCGCTGCTGTTTATGTTGTCTGGATGGCTGGCCTCGCTGGTGTTCTCGTTCTTCACCTATACGATGGTGGTGAGTTTCGGCAATGTGGGTAAGGCAATCGGCGTGCTTATGCTCATCGTGCAGATTTCGGGTGCGAACGCTGCCTACCCGGTGCAGATGTTGCCCGACTTCATCGCCAAAGTCAGTCCGCTCTTGCCGCTCACCCATGCGGTGACGATGATGCGTGCGGCCATCGCCGGCATCTACGACATGGATTACTGGCGGGCCGCCGGAATGCTGCTGGCATTCGTGCCGCCGCTACTGTTGCTTGGGCTGTTGCTCAGGAAGCCACTGGTGCGGTTCAACCAGTGGTATGTAGCCCAAGTCGAGAGCACTAAAGTGCTGAGCTAGTAGGTATTATCCGGGAGTTGCCTACAAACGGCATGGACTTACCACCCTCAGTCTGGCTTTGCCAGCCAGCTCTCGCCAGCGGGAGCGTACGGGAGCATATTTCGAAGAGAAGAGATGACGGAGATGACAGACACGACGGCGACACCGCGCGGTGAGCGCACGCGCGAGGCGACGGATCGCAAGCTCATGCGAGCCACGCTGCAGATTGCGGTGGACCGCGGCATCAGCGGCGTGACCATCGAGGAGGTGGCCCGGCGCTCCGGTGTGGCCAAAACCACGATTTACCGCCGATATCATAATGCCGACGAGCTGCTGCACGAGATCAGCGCGATGTATCTGGCCATCCCGGATTCCGACCCAGTGCCCAGCCCCACGCGTGAGCATTTCACGCAACTATTGCAGCGATTGGTCGATTGGGTGCGCGACAACGACATCGACGTCAAGCGCGTGGGCATTGTATTGTCCAGCGAGGCCGAGTTCTTCCAGCACATCGTCGACCAAGTGGTGACCCCGTGGCTGGAGCGTGTGGGGGCGTTCCTCAAGCAGGGAGTCGCGCAGGGCGTGTTTCGCGAGGACGTTGACGAGAAGTTGCTGTTGTCCACGATTATCGGATCTTTGGTGGCGTATGAGGCCATCGAGGGCAAAGCAATGGACGACGACACCGCCTGGGCCTCGCGCATGGCCGATCTGCTGTGGCCAGCATTGCTGAAGTAGCGGTCTTACTCCTGAATCGAAGCCTCCTGGCGGGCGACTTCGAGGGCTTTGTTGAAGGCGTCGGAGGTCCAGCTGGCGCCGGCGACCTTGTCCACTTTGAGACCCTTCAGAGGTTTGCCGTCCACCACGCCGTTAATGGCTTTGGCGAAGTCGTCCTGATGGTTCTTGGAAATCGTGGTGAACGGGTGCCCAATGATATTGACGGTCTCGACGTTGCCGTCCTTGATGGTCAGATGGACGTCGATGGAATCCTCGCCTACCGGGCCGTACTGGCCGTTGATCGAGTAGTTGCCGTCCTTGTAGTTGCCGGTGTCCTTCTTGTCGGACGTGGTGGTGGACGGGTCGTTGTGCGACGAGCTGGAATCGGAGCCGTCGGAGCTATCGGAGCCGTTCGACTGGGATTGCGACTGCTCTTCCTGCGACTTCTCGGTCTCGCCCGAGTTGCCGGCGTACGCATCGTCCATCGGCGCGGCCTTGGATTCGCCGCATCCGGCCAGCAGCGCGCCAGCCACGACCAGTCCGGCCGCCGCCAATGTCGCGGATTTCTTCAACGTACTCTTTTCGGTCATATTCACGCTCCTTAAGCCCCCCTCTGACGAGGGGGCTGTCAGCGAAGCTGACTGGGGGAGAGACCATCAGCTTGCCATGTATTCCTCACATACTGCTCGATGCCCCTGACGGCCCTACTCCTCGCCGCCGGTTTTCGCGGCCTTGGTGGGGTCAGTGAAACCAATGGCGGTCTCGCCGTTCTGCGCGCCCTCGACCTGTGCACCCGTGGAGGCGGGCTTGCCGCCGGCCGCCTCGTAGGCCTTGCGCGCATCCTCGTCATTCCACTTCTCACCGACGAGCACGCCATGGTTGAGCATGATCTCGCGCTGCGCGCAGCTGGCGACCAGCGCATCGTGGGTGACCACGATAATCGTGGTGCCCTGCTCGTGCAGCTTGCGGAACAGGTCGAGCACGATTTTCTCGTTCTTCTCGTCGAGGTTGCCGGTGGGCTCATCGGCCAGAATCAGCTTCGGGTCGTTGATCAGCGCGCGGGCCACGCACACGCGCTGCTGCTCGCCGCCGGAGAGCTGGCCGGGCAGGTGGTGGGCGCGGTCCTTCAGGCCGACCTTTTCCAGCGCCTCCATGGCCTGCTTCTCATCGACCACCGAATGGTAGTACTGGGCCACCATCACGTTTTCCACGGCGGTCAGGTGCGGCACCAGATAGAACTTCTGGAACACCAGTCCGATGAGGTTCTTGCGCACGTCGGCCAGCTGCGTGGCGTTCAGGTCCTCCAGCTTGCGGCCTTCCAGCTTCACGGAGCCCTTGGAGGGCGTGTCCATGCAGCCAATCATGTTCATCAGCGTGGTCTTGCCTGAGCCGGAGGAGCCGACGATGGCGAGCCATTCGCCTTCCGGCACGGTCAGATTGAGGTCGTCCACGGCACGCAGGTCGCCGTAGATCTTCGAGATGTGGTCGAGTTCAAGTAGCATGACGTTTCTCTTTCTTTATTCTTCGCGAAGCACGACGGCGGGGTCGATGCGGGTGGCGCGGTGGACGGGCGGGATGGAGGCGACGATGGCGACCAGCGCGCTGAACAGCACGGAAATCAGGGCCAGCCACCAGTTGAATACGATGGAGCGTTCGAACACCGCCACGCACAGCCAACTGGCGAGTCCGTAGCCGATTGCGGTGCCGATGAGGCCGCCAATCAGGCCGTAGAGCGACGATTCGATGTAGAACTCGGTGCCGATGGCACGCGAGCTAGCACCGAGGGCCTTGCGCAGGCCAATCTCGTTGCGTCGCTGCGAGACGATCGAGCTGATTGTGGTGCCGACGCCGACGAGCGTCAGCACCAGCACCACCAGCGAGACGATCCAGAACAGCGTCTGCAGCATGGTGATGATGCGGGTGTCGGAGGCGGTGATCTTGGTGACCTGCTGTGCCTTGACGTGCATGGAGGTCATGTCGTTGATGCTGGACACCAGGCCTGCGAGGTCGCTGGCGCCGGCCGAATACTCGATGACGTCCACGCCGCGCGTGATGCCGGTGAGCTTGTTGACGTCGGCGTTGGTGGCGTAGATGATCGAGTCTTCGCTGCCGCCGGTGTCCACGATGCCGGCCACGCGGAATTCGGTACCGGAGGTGTCCATGATGTCACTGGAGACACGGCCGTCTTTGGTTTGCTGGTCGATCGAGGAGTTCGACGAAGTGCCGTTGGTGCTGGCGTTATCGGATGCACGGTAGCCGATGGTGATGGCGGAGCCGATTCTCAGGCCGATGGCGTCGGCGATGTCGCGTCCGACCAGCACCTTGCCGTCGGTCGGCCACGAGCCGTCGACCACCCAGTGATGGTTGAGGTTCTTGACCTGCGCCGCATTCACGCCGGCCATCACGTACGGCGAGGCGTTGACGCGCACGTTCTCGTAGCGGTAGGTGGCGTATTTCGCGGAACCCTTGGCCTTGACCATTTCAGTGGTGTGCTGCACCATCGCCTTGTCGATGCCGGCCTTGCCGTCAGCATTGGTCGATTCGGTGGGCGTGACAATCAGGTTCGCGCCGTACGCACGCATCTCCTCGTTCATCTGCTGCGGCACAGCGAGGCAGATCATCGCCAGACAGAACAGTGTGGCTGCGCCGACCAGCGACGCCACCACAGCCATCACCGCGCGCGAACGCCGACGGAACACGGCGCTGAACAGCATTCTGAAGAACATACCGGTGTTGGTCATCGGTTCCCTCCTTCCACACCTACGTAGATAAACTCAGCGACCATGGAGCACCTCCGCGGGCTTGAGATTCAGAATCGAACGAATCGATGAGGCGGACGCCAGCAGCACGGTGACAGCCAGCAGCACGAACACCAGCACGAACACCATCGGCCGCATCGTAATGCCGGAACCGAACACCACCCGGCCTATCAGCTGGGCCACGCCGGAACCGAGCAGCGCGCCCACAATCGCGCCCAGCAGCGAGATTGCCGCCGTTTCGGCCAGCATCAGGCGGGATACCGCGGCATCGGTGGCACCGAGCGCCTTGAGCAACGCCAGCTCGCCCGACCGTTCGCCGATCGAGGCGACCATCAGGTTGGCCACGGCCACGGCTGCGGCGATCAGGCTCAGCACGGTCATCAGAATCATCACGGCCTGCGTCTTTTGCAGCACATTGCCCTGCAACGCGGCCACCTGACGCACCTGCTTGGCCACCGCGCCCGGAATCACCTCTTCGATCTGATAGGCGATCGAGCTCGGGTAGGCGGTGCAGTACCAGGTCTCCCATTCCTCCTGGCTCAGCGCGGCCGGGTTCGCGGCGGCCTTACGGGCCAGGTCGTTCTCCGGCGTGGTCAGGGCCTTGACCTCGATTTTGTCGACCGAATCGGGCAGGTCGGCGAGTACCTGGGCCGTGGAGGAGGCGATGTAGAGCGAGCCGTTGTCCTCGTCGCCGGAATCGTAGACACCGGTGAGCTTGATTTTCTGCTCGTTCTTCTTGCCTGAGGCGGTGGTTTTGTTGAGGGTGATGGTGTCGCCGGTGGTCACGCCGAGTTCGGAGGCCAGCGTCTTGCCGATCACGCCCTGGTCGGAATCGTCTTTGGGCCACTTGCCGTCCAGCTGCCACCACGAGCGCATGCCTTCCACGCCCACGACGGTAGTCTCGCCGGTGGAGATCTTGAGGTTCTTGTTGAACCACGTGCCGACGACCGGCACGTTGGTACCGTTCACCGTGGCGTGGATGTTGAGCTGCGGCGCGAAGCTGGTGATGTTGAACGACCAGAAGATCGTCTTGATCTTGGCCGCGTCCGACTCCTTCAGAAAAGCGGTCGGGTCGCTGGTGGACGTCGCGCCGCCCGACTCGGTGTTGTACAGGTCGGAAACGACCGCATCCGCCTTGGGCTGCACGGTGATGTTCGAACCGTAGGTGGACAGCTCGGCGTTGAGCTTGTCGCCCACGTCGAACACGACGCCCAGCATCGATACGGACACGGTCGCCGACAGGCATACGGTCAGCGCGATAAGCAGGCGCCGGCGCAGCTGTCGGGTGAACGAGCGAGTAATCATGCGCAGAAAGAACATGATTCTTGTCTCCTGCCTGACTCACCGGAAGTGGGCGCTCAGCGCGTCCAGATCCGTAGTTTGAATGGTGATCTTGCCGTGGCCGGTCTTGTACGGGAATGGTATCGGGTTGCAGCCACCCTTGAAGCCGATGGTCGCCAGGTTGATGGCCACCTCGCACTTCTTGCAGATGATCTTGCCGTCCTTCTCGTAGTAGCCAGCGTCGCCGCAGTTCTCGCAGGCGTCCAGGCCGATGCCGTACGCGCCACCGTTCTTTCGGATGATGATGAAGCGCATGACGGTGCCGTCCTTGGCCTTGTATTCGAAGCGGTGCAGGTGGCCGTCCTCGACCTGGCTGAAGGGGATGGTGGCCACGCCGTCCTTGAGCGAGTAGGCTTCCGGCGGCGAAAGGGTGATGGTCTGATGGGTCGCGGCAACGCCCACGGTCAGGGTTGCTGTGACGCCGATGGCTGCGATAAGGCTCCACACGGCAGCGGCGATGGCGTGGCGGCGGAATACCTTATGCCGGCGCAACGTGGCCTCGTTGGCTCCCGGCACATCATGGGTTTTCATACGGAAACCGGCCACGATGGAGGCCACGGCGGGAATCAGGAACACCAGCGCCTGCGCCATAATCATCGTGGAGTTCTGGTTGATGGACCAAGCCAGCGCCACGAACATCGTATGGTTCATCGGGAAGCCTCGCGCCTGCAGAATCTGGGCAAGACCAGTGAAGTGTTGAATCAGCAGAATCACCATCATGGCCGCGACGGCCACGGTGAACGCCCAGCGCACGGCAGTGGTGCGCATCGTGCGGAAGATGGCGGCCACAATAATGGACATGGCCACGCCAAGCAGGAAACCAAGAGCGCGCAGCAGCATGGCCGAAGTGAATGCGGTCTCCCCTGGTTCCACCCAGATGGTGAGCTGCAGAATCACGTCCGGCAGCGCGTAGAACAGGGTGAGTGCGATGTCGATGGCGGCCACGGCGTTAGCGATGTGCATGAACACCTTGTGCTGCTGCCAATTGGTGGTGATGCGGCGTGCGAACACCACCACGACGATGGTCAGGATGTCGGCAATGATCGCGCACCACAACACCGGGTAGTTGACGAACGTGCGCTGATTGATCACGGCCGAGGCGCGCAGGCCGGCGAATACGATGGCGGCGATCAGACCGACGATCAGGCCGATGAGACGCCAATGCGAGCTTATCGGCTTATCTCGCCCCTCGCCGACCGTGAGCATCACGCTCAGGCTCATCACCAGCAATGCGGGGGCCAAAGTGCCCGGCATCACTGCCACGAATTGTTCAAGCATTCGCGTCCTTTCTCTGTTCACCTTAGGCTCCCCTCTCTGAGGGGAGCTGTCCGCGAAGCGGACTGAGGGGAGTTTTAGACCGTCCTAAGAATTATCTCCCTAAAGCGGCGTAAAGCCCCCTCTGACGAGGGGGCTTTCTGCTTAGTCAATCACCACTGGCGAGGAGTGTAATCCCAGTTGTCGAAGGTGACCTCGATCGGCTCGGTCCAGAAGTGGCCCTTGACGCCGGTCTCCGGGTCAACGTGCAGCATCCAACCCTTGGAGGCCGGGGATTCGATGGAGAGCTTCAGCTGGTAGGTGCCAGCCTTGTCGAGCTTGACGTTGGCGCCGTAGTGCGGGCCATCGGAAGCGTTCATCTGCATGAAGGTACCGGAGGTGGCGGTGCCGCCCTCGACTTCCTTGCCGGTGGACTTATCGATGATGGTGTAGTTCACGGTCAGATCCGGCACGAAGTCGCCCTTGCCGTAGCCGAGCTCGGTGCCCTTCTGGTTGGCATGGATGTCGGCCTCGAGGTGGAAGGAAGCGTCAGCAGCCTTCAGGCCCATGGAAGACGGCTCCATATCGATCGGCTGGAAGTACACAGCGCCCACGGTCAGCGGGCCGGCGTCCTGATCCTGCTCTTCAGCAGTACCGGACGGGCCAACCGGAACCTCTTCGAAACCGGCGCCGGAATCGGAGGAAGAATCGGAGGAAGAGGAGTCGGAAGACTGGGAGGAGGAGTCAGCCTTAGTGTCGGATGCGGAGTTGGTGGAACCGCAGGCAGCCATGGACACGGTCATGGAACCGGCGAGCAGCAGGCCGAGCAGAGCGGCCAGTTTCTTGTTCTTCATCATTGTTATTCCTTTTCTCTATCTCTGGTGAATTAGGATTCACGCTTAGATAATTGCAATTATTCAGTTATGAGATAAGTGCGGCGTGGGCTGGAGGAATTGGCATCGATTCGAGGCCGTGCCGCAAGTCTGTCAGTTGTCTGCAGTTATGGGAGGAAACGGGCGAGCTAGACGGGCTACGCCTTCACGGCCGGGGCCTCGGCAGCAGCCTGCGCTTTCAGCTTGCGCTGCTTGATGAAGCCGACCACGAACAGCGCGATAACCGCAACGGCTGCGATGGCCTGCGCCACTAGGCATTCGACGTACGGGTAGAGGCCAAGCCAATCGTTCGTCGGCACACCGTTCAGGTAGAAGGCGGGCAGCAAGTCGCCCTCGATCAGCGAGTGGACGCCGCCGCCGGCGAACACCACCACCAGCACAGACATCAGAATCGAAGTGACCAGGAAGAACGGACCAATCGGAATCTTCACGGAGGTGAAGCGGAAGAGCAGGAAGATGCCGACAAGCACCACCGCGGCGGTCAGACCACCGATCCACATACCGCGAGTATCGCGGCTCATCGTGTAGATGGACTCGTAGAAGATCACGGTTTCAGCGCCTTCACGGAACACGGCGAGGAAGCTCAGCATAGCCAGCGAGACCACGGTTTTCAACGTCACGTTGTCGGCACTTGCGGCGGCTTCGGCATCAGCCACAGCAGCCTCGGTCTTCTTGCGAATGTAACGGTTCCACGCTTCCACGCTGGACTTGTTCAGCATCCAGTTACTCGTCCACAGCAGCATGCCCATGGCGATCAGTGCGCAGGTGCCTTCCATGATCTCCTGAATCGGGCCGGAGCCGCCGAAGGCGAACACGAAGATCACAGCCACCAAGCCGGCGCCGAGCAGACCGACGAGCACACCCAAGTAAATCCACTTGACGAAGCGCTTGTTATCGGACTTGACCAAGTAGGCGACGATGGCTGCAACCACCAGCAGAGCTTCAAGACCCTCACGGATAAGCACGAGGAACGCCTGGCCGGAGGAGCTGGTGACCAGCTTGGTGAAACCGTCTTCCTTATCGGCGGCACCACCGTCAAGAATGCCGGCGTCCTTGATCAGCATGGCCTTGAGGTCGTCGATCAGCTTCTTGGTGTCTTTCAGGGATGCGCCGGCGTTCATGGACTTGCGGCACATCTTGAACTGGTATTCCACCTGCGAGACGCGGTTGCCGCTGATGGCGTTCATCACGTTCTTTTCGAAGCCGAGCTTCTCGTAATACTGGTAGTACGCGTTGTTCACGAGCGTGGCGCCCTTGGCACCATCACCCTTTTCGTAAGCTTTGTATGCATTGTCGAGAATCGGGGTCATTTCGTTGGCCACGTCGGTCCATGAACGATTGCCCTTGCCTGGGTTCTTCTTTTTCTTGGCGTCGAGCTCCTTGCGCTCTTTGGCCAGCTGCGCCTGCAGCGCTTCGGCGTACGCCTTCGGCTTGGCGAGATCGGCGTTGGTGTCGAGCTGCTGGGCCGTGGCGTCAAGATCGGCGGTCAACGCATCAATCTGCTGAGTCAGTTGATCGTCGTTGCCAGGCGTGTAGGAAAGATTCTGAACGCTTTGGAATGCCTGCTGTTGGGCGAGCTGCTTGTCCGCGCCAATGGTGTCGTGCACGACCGCGGTGAAGTTGGAGGCCACGTAAATCTTGTTGTACGCGCCCATGAAATCGGAGGTGGCGCCAGCGGTGTTGCCATCCTTGTACGTCTTAAGACCGCTGTTCAGCTGCTTGTCCATCGCCTTGGAGACTTCGGCCCAGGTGGCGTAGTCAACGCTGGACGAGCTGGTGCTGCTGTCGGCGAAGGCCATCGGAGCCGTGACTGCAGGAGCCACAGTGGCGATGACCATGGCGAACAGAAATACAATCGCAGCCAGAACTCGCAGCTGCCTCACGCTGGTGTGTTCAACGGACCGAAGAGCAGCCTGGGCGCGACGAACCATGCCTATCCCTCTCTCTGCGCGGCTAAGTAATCAAAAACCAACTACTCAATATAAAGAAAAACTTTTTTGAGGAACAGTCTTGATTTTTTAGGATTTAAGAGGTATTAGGCACTGTTTTTCGATCAATTATTACCGCAGATTGTCTCAATATTCGATATTGTCCCGCTCACAGATGGGAGACTTCCCGAATTATGAACTCCCCGCGACTGGCCACTCCCCATCCCTCATATTGCATGACCAACTGTTTCACCAAGGTTCATAGCCTAAAATCACTATGTTGCATCACGGCAAGAGGCTGGCAATAATTCACGCGATGGCATGCGCATGTTCATTCTGGTTTGCCTCGGGTTTGCTGACTTGCCTTGAGTCGCTTTTATTTGCACTGGTTCATCCCCCGGTGAGATCACCTGTTGCACACGCCGTACGAACGACCTGCACATCAGCGCAGGCACTCATTGGTGGTCCTTGTCCACAAAGCGACACGCCGCAGCCGGCACTGAATGTGCATTTATCCGAAAGCTGTGGTAGCTTATTCGAGTTGCCTACGGAGCTTACTTCTAGCAAGCACTGCAGTGCATGGAGGATTCGCCTAGTGGTCTATGGCGCACGCTTGGAAAGCGTGTTGGTGTAACAGCCTCACGAGTTCGAATCTCGTATTCTCCGCCCGGATTGGAACCCCGGAAACCGTTGGAATCATTCGGTTTCTGGGGTTTCTTCTTTTCCACTCCGTTTTCCGGTTCCTTCCAGATTCCCTCCGAATGCTTCTTTCGTTGGCCTCGGTTTTTTGAATCGTCCCGTATCGCAAGTCTCGCGTGTACGGGCCGGCATCCAGGAAAGTCTCTGATTGCCATGCTGCGGCTTATTGGTGCCAGTCTGTGGTCTCAATAATGGGATTGTTTGCCCTCATATGTCGATATTTGATTGCGATTCGGTGGGGGAGTTGCGTACATCGTCGTTTTACGCGCACTTTTGCGCTGCGCTACGTTACGCTCGAAATCGTGACGTTGAGAGAAAGAAGCACGACGATGGTTGACAAGACGGCTGCCGGCAGCCAGCAGACTGACCAACGCGATGCTGATACTCGTGACTCTCTGGCGGCGCTTGCCCGACGCCGTTCGAATTCATCGCCAATCGTATTGCAGAGTGATGTGCAGGCCGCTCCGCAGGAAAAGCAGGAAAAACAAGAAAAGCAGAGCGAAGCTGGGTCTGCCTTGCAAACGGGCGAGGATGCGAATGATGACGCGAATCGTGCGGAAGAATCGCAAACCGTGAAAGAAAAAGACGCTGTGGATGGTCCTGATAATACGCAGCAGCCGCAAATGGCATCCATAAGCGCCATCACAACGCAGGTTTTGCCACCAAGCTTTATTCCGACCGCAACCGGTCGTATTCGTCCCGTAACGGGCGCTTTTCCCGCAATTCAGTCCGCTTCGCAGACGGAACAGGCGCAGCGCAGGCGATCCATCCGCTCGTTGGCCGCGGGGTCGTTGCGTAGAACCAACATCGGCAATGCTGAAAAGGCCGGCGATGCGGGGAGCGCGGGTAGTACCGGACGGACGGTGGGGAATGGCGATACGCCGTCGCCGCGAATCGCCAGCAGTGCTCCCCATTATGCGAATTGACCAGTGGACTGATCAGAACGGCCAACGTAACAAATCAGTGGGAATACTGGACATACACGCGGTTCACGCACGGTACGCGCGCTTCGCGCTGCATTGTACGTCGCTGTACTACGTCATTCCAATTGAATCGCAACAATGCGTATAGCAGATGAAAAGCACATACGAAAAACGCGCATGAAAAAACGGTCCCGATATATTCGAGACCGTTTTTTCATGAGTCGATGAAGCAAACGCTGTCCGGCAGCGAGCCGGCTCAGTCTTCGCTGGTTTCGCGCTTATACTGCACGAACGTCTTCATGGCGTAGGCAAGGCCGGCAAGCAGCAGAATGGCTGCGCAGGCAAGGGAAATGCCGATGCCGGTTTGTGCAAGCTGTCCATATTCTGACTTGGTCAGCGCGCCGGTGGACGCGGCGGTTTGATCGCCGGACGCTGTGACGGATCCAGTTGCAGCACCATTCGTGCCAGTGTCGGCAGCCGTGCGCACAGTGCCAGTGGTGCCGTTGACTCCAGTAACGGTCGTACCGGCATTCGTTCCAGCCGTGGTGCCATGCGTGCCGGTAGCAACGGATGAGCCGCCCTGCTGACCCGTCTTGGAGTTCGCGTCCTTCAGCGCCGCGATGAACGACTGATGCCACTGGTGGCTGCTCGCCGCGAACGCGTCATGCCTCGTCTTGAGTTCGTCGTGGGTCTCCTTCATATCGGCATGCATCTGGTTGAGGTGGGCCTGCGTGTCCTGCATATCCTGATGCAGAGCGTCGTGACGCTCCTGACCGCGCTTGACCGCGCCGTCAATCGCATTCTTTATATCCTCGCGGTCCTCCTGGTAGTTCTTCCAGGCCTGCTCGCCGTACTGGCGAAGCGCGTCGGCGTCCTCGTGCGCGTTCTGATGCAGCTGCTCGGCGTGCTGCTTGGCGGTATCGATGTCCGACTTGATCTGCTGGTTGGTTTTGCGCACATGCTGTACGGCATCGCACGTTTTGTCGGTGCACACGGCCATATCCTGGTCGATCTGCCCGCTGATGGTGGTGCTGCCGGCCAATCCGTCCGTAGACGGTGCGACTTCACTGGCCGAAGCCGCGGAAGGCAAGGCGGCCATGCCGATGGTTAATATTCCCGCCGCTGCAGCTGCTGCAATACGATTCCTCATGGTGGTTCCTCTCCTGCGCACGTTTGCATTCGATCTGTGATTGTGCGCTCGCGTTCATTCCGTATGCCATAGTAGGAGGGGAATGTGCCTAAATAAACCGGTGGAAAAATGACATTTGTCTAGTTTCTGCGATGCTGCAGCAGTCTTCATAGTTTAAGCGGGAAACCAGAATCCAAACCAGAAGCCGGAACAGCCTGCTCAAAACATGACCAAGCAGGCCCAGCAACGGCTCAGACCGCCCGTACTTATCCCGCCCGTATTGGTTTATCTAGCGGCGGCCCCCAACAAAGATCACTCAACAATAGTGATGAATGGGCTAGCCGGCAGATTAAAGTCGTTGTACAGCATGCTCGCGCACTTCGGATTGCCACTGAACAGGTAACGTACCTGGCTCATGGCGTTGAGATCGTTCAGTATTGAACCATCGGCTGCGGTGAGCAACACCTGATTGCCCCTGATAGTGGCATTGACCGCCTGCCATTGACCGGAATAATTGGCGACCTCAAACCCCTGCAATGCCGTAGTGTTGGGAGCGGCGATATTGCTGATACCGCTTAACGGGGTCGCTTTCGGAGCGCTCTTATAGTTTGGTGCGATTGCGCTCGCGGTTTTCGAATAGTTCGGCTGCATGGCTTTCAGCCTGCTTGCGGTGCCGTTCCGGAAAGACAAGGCGATTGCGCCGTTCGCAGTGTGCCGGGCATGTTCGATAAGCGGTCCGTTGGGTACGGTGGTGCCGTCTTCCATGGCGAGATATTGCGCGGCCATGCGCGCCCCGAGAATATCCTTGCCGAGCGGATGGATCAGCGCGGATGTGCCCTTGTCTGTGTCAAGGGAAACCGTCATCGCCACGTTTGACGAATCGTGCAGGTTGGTGTTGCCGAGCGTAGTCCGTTGCGCTTCTCGCACGTTTTGCGTGTACTGGTAGTTTGGCCAGCGCGCGAGCTGTACGTACAGGAACGGCAGGTCCTTGCGTCCGAACACGTTACGGTACTGGTTGATGAGCGTGGTCATTTGCGATTCGTATTGCAAAGCAGTTCCGTAATTATTGGCGTCATCGCAACCTTGATCCCACAGCCCGCCCGCCACATGGAATCCCTTCAACGGCGCGATATGGTTCGCATAAATATCGCCGCCTTGTACATGCCGGCGAATAGGCGTGCCACCCCACGCGGTCTGGATGATGCCAATCGGCACATTGGGGTGCTTGGCGCGCAACTGCATGGCGAATTGCTGAGCCAGATAGCTGAGGTGCAGTGAATTCGTGGAATCTGCAGTCAGCCATGCATCGGCGCTCTGATTAACAGCGGACAGTGGAAAATCAGTGTCTTCAACATCATGATTTGCGATGACAAATTTCACGTTGTCATCTACGAGCGGTTTCGGCAAATCGCCTGTCGTGATTAGTCCATTGCCAAAATTGTAAGTAGCGTTTTCGTAATACTGCACATAGTTGAGTTCCATATTCGACTGGCCAGCGGCTACGAAGACGTCTCCCACATACACTTTGGCCAGTTTCAGCACGGTTTTGCCGGCGTACTGCACTTGCAGCGAATACGGATTGAGACTTGCCTTTTGCGCGCTCAGCGTGCAGGTGAAACTGCCGTTTTTCGCTGCCTTTGCCTTGACGCTCTCGGAGGTTTTGCCTTGCGTAAGTGTCGCTGACAGTTTCGAAACGTCGATGGGGTTGCTTTCCGTGGAGCTGACGTTGCCTTTGACTACGATTGGCTGATCGCGCTGGAACACCATATTGTCCATGTAGTATGAGGGCAGCTGCACATCAACAGTGGCCGCAGTATGGGCGGTGGCGGTGGATTGCGATCCGGTTTTACCGGTTGCCGTTCCGTTGCCCCATTTGGGGCCGCACCCGACGATGATGGCAACGACTATTCCTACGGTTACGATAACGGCAAGTGCCGTTCTTGCCAATCGTTTCGTATTCAATTCTGATTTGCCTTGTTCTTTGTCAACGCCCGCTCGAAGGTTCTGGCCTGTTTGTCATATGCGGCTCGTTCGGTGTTGGCTTTGCTGGTGGTTCCGGACGGGTCGGCTTTGCAGTCAAGCGCCTTCGGCGATTTGACTTCTTCCTGATACAAGGTGCTGAGCTTTTCCAGATCATATGAGGAATCCATGCTGGAAAATGCGTCGACAATCTTTCCCTTGAGCTGGAAATCCTTGGAATATGAAGCGTTCATGGCGGCAACCGCGTCTCTGCAGTCGTTAATGGCATTCAGTTCGCGCATTTTCTGCGATGTTCTCACGCCCATGACGCCGAAGACCACAATGCATACCGCAACGACGATAACGGCTACGATGATGGAACGGCGAATCAAGTTCTTGACATGGTTATGCACCCAAGTGTCGCCATCTTGCACGCCTTGCGATATGGCGATTTGGAATGAATCTTCGGGAGCCGTTCGGTAGGAAGTCCCCGGTGCTTTTGTTCTAAGCTTTTCGTTACGATTGGTGGCATTGACGGAATTGTTGGATTTGCTGGTCCCGACGGTCGCGGTACTGCTGAAAGTCCGGGGCTTGCGGACGTTACTTGCTTGACTGTCAGCTTTATTTGGCTGCCTTTCGTGCCGTGCCATGCTTCCCTCCAGGAGTCCGCGATACCGTTTTGATGTTGTCTATTGGAGGTGGTCCGACAAGGTCCTCTGTTCCCAAATGACAATACATAAGGTATGTTACCCGTTCCACTTCCGAATGCCAGCACTTCATGTTGTGGCATATTCGGTAAATGTGAAGTTTGGTTTGGAATCCATCTGCTTTATTTTGAGTGGGGACATCTCAGAATACACTTAAGTTTTGCGTGTGCAATTGCGTCAACGCGTGAAATGCGTTTTGTGAGAGAGGCTGACGATGATATCACCGAAAAGCTTGATGAAGATTGCGACCACCGCTTCTGTGGTTGCAATGACGGTTTCCGTTGCCGTGGTGCCGGCTTACGCCATGCAGGATATTGCGATTGAGGATACGCCAAGTTCTTTTGCCGCAACTGTGGATGATGTGCAGAATTCGTCAAACAGCATGCCGGACAATCCGAACGCGACGCTGCCGGAAACGGTAAGCGAAAACATTTCGGACGATTCCACTGTGGTTTCGGAGAACCTTGCGGTTACGCCGGAAGGTGATGTACAGAACATTGAGACCGGCGAAACCGTGACGGACGCTCAGCTGGTCGGTACGCAATCGCAGCAACCTGATCCACTGGCCAAAACGGATGGCGAATCATTCATTCCGGTGAGTGCCTCGGATGTGAAAGATGCTGTGGAACAACCTGTGAAACAGTCTGCGGAGCAGTCGTCCTTGAAGGGTGGCTCGACTGTCCGGCTCGCTAAATTCGAGAGCAACGAATACGGAGCACACTGGGGAACCTACAACGGAACAAAGGCGTTTTTCGATTATAGGAACAACCTGTTCGCCCAGCAGGCCAAGGGCGTGATTGATGTTTCCTCATGGCAGGGTGACGTCGATTGGGCCAAGGCGAAAGCCGACGGCGTGGAAGGCACAATCATTCGTTTGGGCTATGGCTGGGGCAATGACGCCGATACCAAAGCGCAACGTAACATCAACGAATGCAAACGTCTTGGTATTCCTTTTGGCATCTACTGGTATTCGTATGCATACGATGCGAACTGCGCACGTGCGGAAGGCAATGATGTGGCTGCCAAACTCCGCCAGATGGGCGTGAGCCCGAACGATCTGAAATACCCTGTGTATTATGACCTGGAGAAGTGGACGTGGACTGGTCATACCCCGCCGACCAATCCGAATGTTTATAGCGGTATGGCCGACGCCTGGTATGGCGCACTGCAGTCCGCCGGATACAAGAATCTCGGTGTGTATTCGTATACGAGCTACCTGCAAGGCCCGTTGAACAATTCGAGCATCTACGCAAAGACCCGTTGGGTGGCGCAATACGGCGCCCGAATGGAGTTCCCCTCATTCGGTACCAACGACCGTGGCTGGCAATACACCAGTTCCGGCCATATCAACGGCATCAGCGGTTCCGTGGATATGAATGCTTTTGGTAATAAAGCGACCAACGTCGCATCGGGAAAATGGGTGTACAAGGACGGTCGCCAGTATTGGCAGGAGAAGGATGGCTCATATGCTCAAGGAAAAGAGATATATGACCCATCGACAGATGCTTGGTATTGGATAGATGCAAATGGCGTTATGGCTCAGAACAAAGATGTGTATTTGCGTTCGAATGGCGGTAAGTGGGTTCGCTATGATTCGAACGGCCGGATGGTTAAAGGTGAGGATTTCAGGTATGGAGCTTGGTACAATTTTGATTTTACGACCGGTGCGATGAGTAAAGGAATGACATATTTGTCCGATGAGGACAAATATGTCTATTACGATGAGACTACTGGCAAGATGATTTATGGCGAAGTTTATCTTGGCTATGATGATGAGCGCGCTGGATGGTACATGTTTGACGCAGTTACTGGCGCTAGACGCGTAGGCGATGTTTTTATACGTTCGAATGGCGGTAAATGGGTCCGCTATGATCGAAAAACCGGCAAAATGGTAAAAGGTTTGCAGAAACAGAATGGTTCATGGTACTACTTCGATCCAGTTACGGGAGCTATGGCTCACGGAAACACGTGGGTTCCACAATGGCAAGCATGGCATTATTTCGATAACGTCACAGGCCGAGGTTGATTCGTGACTTACATTTCAGATTCGGTTATGTTACCTGATTGATTCGGCTGGAAAATGGTGAATTTTCCAGCCGCTTTCATAATGGCGACGGTGTTGCCTGTCATGGCTGATTTTCGTGCTTTGGATTCACTGATTGATTCGGAAACGTAAATTTGGATTTTCTTGCCATCAAGAGGGGACAAATCTACGGTGGGACATTGCGCGCTAATCGTAATAGGAGATAGTCTGGAAAGCGGCGTCAAATTGCATGATTTATCGGAAAGCGCGATATTCTGCAAGGTACTGAGATGCGCTAGAGCTGAAATATCGGAAATCTTAGTGCCTTGCAAATTAATTTGGGTTAGAGAGGTCATGGATTCAATCTGTGGTAGTTCTTTTAGAGATTTGAACTCGCTCAAATCCAGTGAGATCAATCCGGTAAAATGCTGCAGTCCTTCGACTGAAGTGATTTTTTGCAGATTATTCGTACTGCAATTTTGATATTTGGTTGTGTATTCAGTAAACGACAGGTTCTTAATTTTAGAGGCTTTTACTGAGGGAAAACCCTTATTGGATGCGTTGAGTACGGAGACTAAGCATGCGGCGAATTTTTTGTCAGGAATGACTTTGGAAAAATCGTTAGAAATAGATGATGCAGGGGACTTTTGGGGAAATGGTGTCCGCGCAACATTGTTATTCTGTCCAGAACATGCTGTTAAAGAACAGGCTTGCAATATGACCAACATTGCTAATGCACATGCGCGGACACCGTATTTCATATGGACTCCTTATAAACTGTTTCTATACAGGTTTAAATGGTTACTCGTCGTAATATGGGTGAGCATAGTTTGCTCCGTTGTAAGCCGAACGAATGCCAATATCTCCATAAGCTGCGTCGATAATTATTACATTTCTTCCATTCACTTCGACTACGACACCTGCATGGCTGGCGTCATAGTCATGAGCCCAAGCATCTCCGAACTTCCAGAAAGCGATATCTCCAACATGTGGTGTATGACTGACACGCCCACGGGATCTGTACCAATCGTAGTTATGGTGTGGCCAGCCGGTTTTAGCTCCGTCGCAGAGGAAAATGTCTAAACCGGCAGAATGGAATATGTACCAGACAAAAGCCATACATGGTCCGAATGGGCAAATGAGTCCTCCATTTGCAGCGAGCACACCTGGACAATCAGGATGCTGATTTAAGAGCGCGCGTGCTTGAGAAGTCAGTCTATCGATGATTTGTTGTTTGTTGTATTGGGCTCCTGTGTGGGGATCGAAGAAATAATGATGCCCGTCAAGAATGGCTCCACCATGAATCATGCGACTACTGGTTTTGTCGTAATATACCCATTTCTTACCGGCGTCCAGCCATGTTCTGCCCTTGGCCAAGGCTCCTGTGACAGGTTTCATGTAGTACCACCCATCATTAATGTAGTGCTCGCCGTACTGCATCTTGCCTGTTATTTTGTCGTAGTATACCCATTTGTCATGTTGGCGAAGGTAGACGAAATCATGCGCCATTTTGCCAGTATTTTGGTCGAAATAATACCAGCCAGTATGTTCTTTGTCGTAGTTGAGATGGGCTTCGCCGTGCGCCATTTTGCCGGTGACCACGTCGTAGTACACCCATTTACCATTGTTGGAGGATATGTGTTTACTCCCTTGGCCATGGCACCTGTCTCTTCGTCAAAGTAGTACCAGCCGCCATTGCGGTGATCTTCTCCTTTGACTAAATTACCGTTTTCGTCAAAACGAACCCAGATGCCGTCTTTGCGGTTGTTGGGAGAACTTGAAATGAATACGTCCTTGCTGACGGCCATAGTGCCGTTTTCGTAGTAGTGCTCTTTATTCTGATCCCAACCGTTTTCAGGTTTGTCTGGTTTAGTTGGTTCGTTAGGACTGGTGCTGTCGTTATTCTTGTCCGGTTCGGAAGAATCGGGTCCGTCGTCATTCCTGTTCTGTCGGCTGGAGTGAATTACACTGTTCGGTTGTGTTGATTCGGATGCCGAATCAGAAAATTGCGAGGCATCATCAGCGTCTGAAGTGATTGTATTGGAATCACCTCCTTGGATACTATTTGAATTCTGATTCGGCTCGGCAGTTTGACTATTGGAAGATACTTGCATTGCGTTGGATTCGCTGCCCAGCGCGATTGCCGGGTAGGTAATTCCCTGCAGTACTGTAATGGCTAGAAAACTGATTAGAATTTTTCTCCGTTGAAGCATTATTCCCCTTTCCCTCTCATTATTCGGGGGATAATTATAGCTGTTGCTATGACAAAAAAGTTTGTTTTACAAGTCGTTCATTTACAAGAGGAGTTGATGTTTTTGGCGTGTGGCTAGAGGCGTGGTGGTGCCGATGTACAAGGAAACATTTGAAGGTGCATGACGAAGTTGCGGACAGCGTTTGACTATTGCGTTGATAGCATGACATACACTGTTAGACATGACTCATGATATGGAAGCGAACGGGCGTGGAGTTCAGATGAGACGTGAACCGACACTGGCTTTTGTGATTCCTTGTTTTAACGAAGAAGCCGCATTGCACGTAACTGCGGACGTTTTGAAGAAAAAGATGATTCAGCTTGAGGATTCGCAGGCTGTTGCGCGAGATAGCTTCGTTATTTTTGTCGATGATGGGTCCCGCGACAAGACTTGGGATGTGATTGCATCGCTGCATGAGAAGGATCCCTCCTTATTTCGTGGCGTGAAGCTGGCTCACAATAGAGGTCATCAGAATGCTCTTTTTGCTGGCTTAATGCAGGCATTGAGCATGAATGTCGACGCTGTTGTTTCCATGGATGCTGATTTGCAAGACGATCCCAATGCTGTTGATGGCATGGTTCAGGAATATCGTCAGGGAGCTGAAATCGTATACGGTGTGCGTGATAATCGCGATACTGATACTGCATTCAAGCGCGGAACGGCCCATGCCTTCTACTCTTTGATGAAGTGGCTTGGTACGGAAACCGTGCCGGATCATGCTGATTATCGTTTGATGAGTCGTACTGCATTGACGGCTTTATCTCAATATAAGGAGTCCAATCTGTTCCTTCGAGGATTGGTTCCTTCACTTGGTTTTAAAACGGCGAAGGTGTATTACAAGCGCGGAACTCGAGTTGCTGGGGAATCGAAATATCCTTTGAAGAAAATGGTTTCTTTCGCTGTAGAGGGCGTGACATCATTTTCGACAAAGCCTTTGAGCATGATTACCGGCATCGGGCTGTTCTCTGTGTTTATCGGAATCATCATGTTGATTTATACCCTTGTTTCTGTTTTCTCTGGGCATGCGGTTGCCGGCTGGGGCTCCATTATGTTCTCTTTGTGGATTTTGGGTGGTTTTATTCTGCTAGCTCTTGGAATTACAGGCGAATATATCGCGAAAATCTACATGGAGGTCAAAGCTCGACCGCGCTATATCATTGAAACGACGATCTGAGCGATAGGAATTTCTTTCTGAAGAAGATGGGATTAGAACCAAGTGAATAAAAGTGCTGTAGCTCAAAAACAGCCGTTCATTAAGCAAGTGCTTCCGAGATGGCTGGTCACAGTCGCTTTGGGAATGCAAATCGCCATTGTGACGATACTGCTTATGCTGTCAGTCTTTTTCACCGTCACTTTTAAGAGAAACAGTCCGCAGCTTGGCAGTATTACTGAGCAAGTTGATTACCATTTTGGGATGCCATCGGTTGCGTTCGGATTGGGAACAATCATACTGCTTGGCATGATGATCTTGCTTGCGATTGGCTTTTCGAAGCTCCCGCAGCAATGGGTTCTTGCCATTCTTTTGATATATGTGGCTGCAATGCAGATCATTTGGTTGATGTCATTGAATCTGGTGACTTACACATACCCGGATTCACGGAGCTTGATGGACGCAGCCGATATTCTGCTTAATGGTAACATTAACCAGTTCGGTGCGGATTTTTGTCCGAAGGGCAGCATCCGTCTAGAATGCGGCGCGCGAGGTATTCCGAGCGCATATACCTATTTCTCCTACTATCCATTCCAAAGCGGCCCAATGTTGTGGTACCTTCTGGTTTTTGCGGTTTTTGGATTGGATAACATTCTTGCTTTTCAAATCGTGAGTGCTGTGGCGGTTACTGCTTTGGTGGCAGTGCTATGGCGATTCGGCAGTTTGATCGGTTTGAATGAGAAAGGACA
>ERZ825384.841-NODE-841-length-38720-cov-5.453563_pt1 | contig 38720 bp, 42 predicted proteins | sample MGYA00519931_ERZ825384 | MGnify/ENA primary metagenome ERZ825384 (study PRJEB31778, sample SAMEA3449200) | human gut metagenome | biome: human gut; feature: human-associated habitat; material: faeces | place: United Kingdom | collected 2010/2012 ...
CGATTATTTGCAGGCTTCTATGAGTGTCTACACGGACGATACATATTACGGCCAGCCTGCGGAGGGCGACGCTACATTCGAGGTGGCGGCTGGAGATTTTGATTTGCGCGGTTTTGAAGTTACGAATGCATCTCTCTTTGACACGAACAAAAGACCGTATGTCTTATTCCAGAGCAAACAAATCAAATTCAGCACAGATTGTGTTAGGCAGTTCGGGAAGGACAACAAAGTTGAGCTGCTGATCCATCCAGGATTGCGGAAGCTCGCTGTTCGTCGCGCCTCTAAGGATTCTCGCCAGTTCGTACAGTGGTCAAGACCTGATGATGGAAAATACTACGTCAAAGAGATCCCGTGTTCTGCTTTTGGCGAAACGCTGTTTGAATTGCTTGGCTGGGAAACAGCTTATAAGTTTAAGGCTTATGGCAGTCTCCTTGAAAGCGATGGAGATTCGGTATTCTTATTTGATTTAAGCGAACCTGCGATTTTCATCCAGTCCTATCTTATGACGGGGACAGACGCTCCCGGCAGTGGCAACAGCGGTCTTTCTCCTCTTTCCGTATCGGGAAAACGCATTCGGGCAGTTCCCAAGAAATTGGCTGACAGATTCGGCAGCGACTTTTATTCTCACAGGCTTACCGCATCTTCATTGGAATTGCAAAGCGAAGACGCATGGAAGCTTTGGCTGGAAGGGCAGCTTTTTGAAACCAGCGAGAAGCTGCATGTCACCAAATTTGATGAGATGCAGCGCTTCATCAACGAGCAATTAAGCGCTTCAAAACAGTTGGAAGGAGCGGCCTGCAATGCATGAACAATCCAAGATTCCGACGGTTCGGAATCTTGATGGTGTATATTACCGTGTGGTTCGTGATGGCAATCACGTCAGCCGATGCTTTTCTGACCTATCGGAATCTGAACAGGATATGATTATGGAAAAGTATGACGCAGAGCAGCTCAGGCGGCTTTGCCGCTGCCTCTGCATCAGCCTGCGCCAAATCGGAGATGCACTGGATCTTGTCGGAGATGAATGAAAGGAGAACAGAATGGAAACAGAAAATCAGAGTTCTTTTATCCTCCCAATGCCGCAGGATTTCCCGTCTGGCATTGCCGATGAGGATACCGTTATTCCCTTCATAGAGGATACGGTCACGCCAATGACCATTGATGCATCAGCCCCGGGCGATGTGATCGAACTTAGTGACGACTTCGATTTTGATGGGTATCAGGTGGTTCGTAGGGAGTTCTTCGCTCATACTTTCGAGCCGTCTATCACCTTCAACAATTACAAAGTTTATGTCAATACTGCTTGCTTGAACAAGTTTCCCCATGCAGACTGTGTCCAACTCTTGATCAATCGAGAGTCGCACATTCTTGCGCTACGCCCTTGCGCCGAGTCAGAGCGAGACGCATTCGCGTGGTGCAACACATCTGGTGGAAAACGGAAACCTCGACAGGTAACGGGCAAGTTCTTTTTTGCAAAGCTTTTTGAGCTGATGGACTGGAATATCGATTACCGGTACAAGCTGCTTGGGAAAGTCATCCATGCCAATGACGAGTATCTGATTGCTTTCGATTTGAATGCTTCAGAGATATATCAGCGTATCGCAAAGGACGGAGGCAAGCCCAAGACGGCTCGCACACCGGTTTTCCCTGCCGGGTGGAAGGATCAGTTCGGTTTGCCCTATCATGAACACCAGAAGTCTCTGCAAATCAATATCTTTGATGGATACGCGATTTATGGAATCAAGGATAACACAGTATCCTCAATAGCATCTGGGGAGGCTGCTACACCGATTCCGGGCACACATCGACCAGAAGTACCTGTACAGGAGGAGATCAAAAATGGATAGTGCAGATAACAGCGCAATCATGACCATCGATCTGAGTCGGGGTCGCTTTCGCGTACACAAATCCACTCTAAATAAAATGGGGAGACCGCAATATATTCAATTTCTGGTCAATCCAGAAGAAATGCTTATTGCAATACTTGGCTCAGACCGCCCACTTTCCGGAGGCACAGCCAACAACGTGCAGCAGTTTCAGCTGACAAAGCACTCCGTTGAGTTTTACAGCAGTACGCTTATGTCAGCCTTAGTCGATATGATTGGTATTCTCGACTTTCGATATAGCTATCGTGTAAGCGGCGAGGTGGATGTTGCAAACAGAGTGGCCTATTTCTCTATGAAAACCTTAAAGAGAAATGAGAGGTGAACGTCTATCAATGGGTAAGGGGTTTGCAGTATTGGAGGTCGATCCAGAATTCAAGGCACTCATTCGGCCTTTGCGGAAAGATGAATATCTTCAACTCGAAGTGAATCTTTCAATAGACGGTTGCCGTGATCCAATCATCACATGGAATAACATCATCATTGACGGTCACAACCGTTACGAGATATGCAACCGGCTTCACATCCCCTATGCCGTGCGAGAGATGCCATTCGAGAATCGGGAACGGGCCATTGTTTGGATTTGCAGCAACCAACTCGGCCGCCGAAATATCACAGAGGAAACCAGACGCTACCTCATTGGCAAACAATATGAACTTGAGAAAGTTGCACGCAAGTATCCACCAAATATCAACGGTTTCAATCAATATAAGCGCAGAGACAGGAGCGAGCGCGGAGAGACCTTTCGACGTACAGCCCAGAAATTTAGCTCTCAATACAATGTATCCACTGGAGCCGTGCAGAAGTATGCGGTCTTCAGTAAGGCATTAGATGCTGTAGGGCGGTCAGATCCTGAACTTCCCGGTAAGGTCCTCTCCGGGACTTTCAAGATATCTCACAAGAACCTCGTGGCACTTTCTAAAATGCCACCGGAGGAAATCAGGCGAATTGGGACAAGCTCGGAAGACCTGCAGCACCCTTTCACCAGTTACAGCGATACTCGAAAAGAATTCGTCAATATAGAGGATCAGCCAATTACACCTATGCCAGAAACTTTACCACCTATTAAGGTTACACCAAAGCACGACCCGGATGCCGAAATCACCGGATTGACTCTAACGGTTCCATCGTGGGTCAGTTCCATCGAACGAGCCAGAAATCATGCGAATATAAATGACGTTTCCATGGACGCGAAACACAGGCTTGAGGCGGTGCTGCTGTCACTACAGGAGAAAGTGTCCGAGATGCTCTCAGATATCCGGGAGGTACATTCATGCAAGACCTGAGCAGATTTGTACCGAATGTCCACTTCGAACAAATCCCGATTAAGAACCTTGTTTCCAATCAGGAGTACCAGCGGCCACTGTCACAGGCGCAGGTTGAAAAGGCCATTGAGGATTTCGATCTGAACCAAATCAACCCAGTAAAGGTAAGCCGCCGCGATGGAATCAACTATGTCTTTAATGGTCAGCACACTATTGAGATTGTTGCCACCGTATCTGGTTCACGAGAGACACCCGTTTGGTGCATGATATATGATAGTCTGGATTATCAAAACGAAGCGGATATTTTTGCAAATCAGATGAAGCACGTGCGCCCCCTAAAGCCTTACGAAATATTCATGGCCAATATCGAAGCGGGAAATGAACAACAGCTTGTGATTAAGCGGTTGGTGGAATCCTATTCTCTTTCTATCGGGCCGACCAAAGCATATGGCGTGATCTGCGCTGTTGCCACGTTGGAGCGGATCTACACCCAATATGGTTACCATGTGCTTGACCGAACTTTACGACTCTGCGTTGGTACATGGGAGGGAGATATTGACTCTCTTGGTGGAAATATATTGGCGGGTGTTGCAAAAATGGTGGTAGCATTCGGTGATCAGCTTCGTGACGAGACCTTCAAGGAGAAAGTTGGATTCATGTCTGTTCGGCAGTTATCTCGTATTGCGAAAGAGCGTGGAGCAGGCTCTCTTGGCTATGCCGAAGCCATGCTCATTGCCTATAACCGCAAATGCAGGTACACTTTGAGAATGACGAAGCTGCATTCTGGGACGATCACAACAGAAGATGATTTCGTAGAGGAAAACGAAGAACAGCTAGAAAAGGACCCTGTCCTTGAGGAATGAATCTCTTTTTGCTGGCATGTATTTAACTATATCGCATGCCGGGAGGAATTTTTATGGAAGTAATTGTGTATTCCCCACACTCCATGCAAGGACAAGTGGAACTGTCCAAACGTGTTGCAGCTGTCCATGCGCAGATAATTTATACATACATTTCGAGACTGGACTGTCCATCGGATCAGAAGATTGCCATTCTCAATATGATTCAAAGCAGCATTCGCGATGACATAAAGAAAGAGAAAGAAGGGTAACTCCATAGTTTCCTGCGCTTAAACCGTTCCTTTGCAAGGCCGCTTGCAGCTAAGATGATTTTTAGTTTACCGTCGTGGAAGGTTTCTGCAACGAAAATGTTCATGCCCTTAATCGTTACGCACTCCGTTCACTCGGTGGTTGGTATCACATTATGACGTTGAGGTCAAAAGCATGGTTTTTTGTCTAAGAAGCCAGCCATAAAAGAAAAAACGACTGACCAAGTAATGAGGTCAGCCGGATGATCTATCCTGTTTATCGGTATTTACCAATGTTTTTATGTGAGCAGGGGGTTTTGGGAATGACAACAGAAGCCCCTTCGTTGCCGAAGCAGCTTTTTAAAATTTACTGCTGAAATTTTAGCGCCGAAGAAAAACTTGCCGGGAATCTTGCCGCGCACCGGCATCTCATCAACATGATAACAGTTTCGCAGAATAGCCGGGATCGCTTCAACTCCGTTTCGTATCCTTCTCCAATTACGGAAGTCTTCTGCTGCTATGAGCCTCTGCTGGTTCGCACGCCCTATGGCAGAGCGGGATAGCACGATCAAGCTGGAACATTTTCTGAGTTTTGGATGGCAGTGTTCAAGATGTGGACATTGAGAGCAAGATTCATTTGGGAAATATGCTTTCACTTGGTTGCTTGTAGAAATATATTTGCAACGGGTCGGCTTATGGCCGGCAGGGCACCGCAAAATTTGTTCGCCATCCTCGCTGATCTCAAAATCTGCATAGATGTCTGGCACCGGTGTGCCTTTCAGACTTGTGTTGATCAGTTTCACATTCTTTTCTGCTGCGGCATCCCGGTGCATCTGCCCGGAATATGCTCCATCCATCACAATAAAAGCGGGTGCTTCTTGAGGTGGCAGCTGGTCAAGGTGATTGCCAAGGAAACGGGAATCGGAATAGATATTTTGCTCATATTGGTAATCCACGATGACAGAACCGCCATTACTGACAGTTTCTACGATATTCGCCACATAGCCGATGTGCTTCTTTCCAGCCTTGGCACTGAAGGTAGCCTCTGGGTCTGTCGGGTTTTGAAGAGATGTCGGTTTCGGTGATTCTTCCCCTTTGATGCGAAGCCTGCGCCCTCCATTATCAATAGCGGTCTGCTCCTCCAGACACCTCAGTAACAACTGGTGCTCTTTCACATGGCTGTATTTGTCCTGACAGCGCTCTAACAATATATCCGCATCTTTGATGATTGCTGCTGTCCTGGTATCAATATCAATATTTCTGCTATGGTAAATGACAAGGTTGCGGTCGTCCGGATCGGTGTAGTGTTCAAGACCGGACAGATCCATGCCGGTATGGTTTTTATGGTGGTACTTTACCGCTCTGGCAACACAGGAATACAACAGTTCAATGCGGCTCAGATTTCGGATATTGGCTTCTATCATCAGAGAATCCATTCGCTTGATACGGGAATTGATCCCCATCATTTTAGCGATTTTTTCACTCAGATCTTTGACGCAGTCATGAAACAGATCCACGCCGTGGGCACACTCATATTCATAACAGCGGCGGCGAAACCGGGACAATGTTTTGTCACTCAACGGCTGTTCTTCAAAACTGGTAGTGCGCAGTGCGTATTGATAGTGGATGTCCAACATCAAATTCTCCACCATTTCGTCATCAGAGAGGTCAAAGAGTTCTTTGATGATCAATGCTCCAACGATGATGTTTACCGGAGTATTTGGTCTGGATGCATTTTCAGAGTATAGAACACGAAAGCGTTCTTCATTGATTGCAGGGAAGATCTCATCGGAAAACACTTTTGCCCATGATTTTTCCAGACATTTTCTTTCCCGCTCCGTTAAGCGCAGGCTCCGGTCAAATATGGAAAGCTGCTGGCTTTGATTGGGGCGGTATGACATGAAAACACCTCATCTGCATTTTCTTTTATTCTATCATATTTTTCGCATTTTTTCACCTGAAAACTGCTCGAACAAATGACCTTTTGACCCCAACGTCACATTTTTACACAAACCTCCAAGGGAAAACTCACACGGAAACGTGTGCAGCTCCCTTTCGCGCGACAAGAAGATCACCCCTAAAGTGTAGGGCTGATCTCCCTTGTCGCTTATCTGTATCTTAGGGAGAGATTCTCTATAACGTTTCCTCGATCTCGTACCCGCCGCCGAAGATGATCGTCAAGCGTCCGTCGTTATGTACCTTGATACACTCAACCATCTGGCGTACAATACTATCGTCGTACTGTGTGTCATTTGCACTGCGTTTGGCTATGATGCTTTGGATTTCTTCCAGCCGTGTCTGCCGGGAGCCGTCCTTGAGGATGCTCTCCTGAATCGCTGAGATACGGCGATTGAGCTGCTCGATCTGATCGGAGATGCTTTTGAATTCATCCTCGCTGCTTTCTACGTCTTTCCCAGCCGCGACGGTTTCGTTGACCAGAGCCAGCATCCGTTTGTTCAGCGCGTCGATGCGGCGCGTCAGCAGGTCGATTTCCTCCGAACCGCCATTTATGCCAATAAGACTGTCTCCGTGGATGATCTCCCATCTGGGCTTATCGCGCATGGCCATCCGCTCCCTTCATTTTTTGAGTATGTTGTCGATTCTGTACCCGTTCGTGTGTCAGTTCAAATACACTGAGGTATTCTGCCGTTGCTTCTGCCATCAAGGTGTAATCACGCTTGCCGGGGCAGCAGGCATACCATTGCGGCGTTTTCCCGTCGATCCAGATGTGCGGTTCCGTATTGCGAAGATTTGGATTTGTGCTGCGGCAGCTTCTGCTGACGACGTCCCCAATTTTCATCCGAACACTGTCAATTTCGCCTTTCGTGGGATTCAGGATGGAAACTGTCAGATATGGATACTGATTCGCAACGATATCTTTTGTAAATCGCGCTTTGACCCGCAGATCGCCAATGCTGCCGTAGCAGCATTCGCCAACGAATTGCGGGTCATGGATCACGCGCCCATCTCCATAGATCTTTCTCAGTTCGTCCAGAAAGAAATTTGTCATGCTGCCTCCTTCCTGCTATCCTGTTTCCAGAACATTGCGTCAATGTCCGCAAACGTCTGGCTGCGGTTGAATTTCTCTGTGACCTTGCCGGGGACGATTTGCAGACGCATCATTTTTTGCCACAGATCTGGATGATGGTCGTACAAATGTCGCAGCTCGGACAGCTTGGCATTCGGGCAAAACCAGCAGCCGCCGCGGTCGGCAAACTCGTATACAGGGGAAAGCAGTCCTGCTTGTTTGCAGAGCTGCTTCGCGTCATCCTCGGTGTATCCGTATTTCTCCAGCAGCGACACCTGATTGCCGCCTAGCCGTGCCAGACGCTGCGGTTCGTCCTTTGCAATGCCAATGTACTGCACGGTATCTGACGGCAGTGTTTTCTGATACTGCCGGATCGGGTGCATTTTGCAGTCACGTTGGACATAGCATTTCCCACACACAGGAAAGGAGCGGATCATGTCTTTCTTCGGCCCGCGTGTGACCTTTCCCATAAAAACAGAGGTATAGGTTTTCTCGCTTCGAAGCACACGGACAGGTACGCCCAGTTTTTCAAGGGCGGGAATCGCTGCCTGATAGATAAACGCCTGATGTTCTGGCACTTCGCCAGAGGTGCTATTATCAAACATGACCTCACAGTACACCGCTTCGTCCAGTGGCTCGCCATGTTCCAAAGCCAATAAGATCGTCGCAATGCTGTCTTTCCCGAAGGAACAGGAGGCGACGTGCTTTGGACTCATGTGCGCTCATCCTCCAGTTCCGCACAGGCCATCCGCAGCTTCTCTGTCTTGTCCGTCTGCTCCCAAGCTGCCTGCGGGTGCATGAAGTGGCAGTTGTTGCAGACTTCTGCGAAGAACGGCTTGTCCAGATCCAGCGCGCGGATCATGCCTGCCGGGGTGAAGTCAAAGACGCGGCGGACAGCTTCGGTCAGGAATGCGTCGTCATAGTATCCGCTCTCCTGTGTGTCGATCTCGACGGCAACCGGCTCTGCCTGCCCAATGGCATAGGCAAGACTGACCGTACACACATCGGCAAGACCAGCCGCGACGATGTTCTTTGCTACATAGCGCGCCATATATGCGCCGCTGCGGTCGACCTTCGTGCCGTCCTTGCCGGAAAGCGCACCGCCGCCGTGGGGTGCAAGCCCGCCGTAGGTGTCGACCATCAGCTTGCGGCCGGTGAGGCCGGTATCTGCTTCAAAGCCGCCCAGCACAAATCTGCTGGACGGATTGATGAAGATTTTTGTATTCTCATCGATGCGCACGTCATGGCAGGCGCGGGCAATGACCAGCCTGCGGAGTTCCTCACGAAGCTCGTCAGGGTCTTTGTCTGCATCATGCTGGCAGGAGATCACGATGGTGTCCACGCGCTCCGGAACACCAAACGCATACTGCACGGACACCTGCGCTTTTCCGTCCGGCCCGATGCCGGAGATCAGCTTTTCTTCCCGGCAGGTGGTGAGCAGGCTCGTGATGCGGTTTGCCAGCACAACCGGCGCGGGCAGCAGCTCGACTGTTTCCCAGCAGGCGTAGCCGTACATGATGCCCTGATCGCCTGCGCCTAGCGTATCCCCATCGACTGCACCTGCAATATCGGGGCTTTGCGTATGCAGTCGCACCTCTACATGATAATTACAGTCGTATCCGCTATTCCGAACAACCTGCCGGACAATGGCTTCCACGTCAGGGTTTGCTGTCGTGCGGAGTTCCCCGGCAACAAGAATTTTGCCCACCGTTGCCAGCACTTCACAGGCAACGCGGGCATTGGGATCATCTTTAAGGCAGGCGTCCAGAATGCTGTCCGCAATCGTGTCGCAGAGTTTGTCCGGATGGCCTGCCGTGACGGACTCTGCCGTCAGGATGTATTTATCTTTCATGCGTCGATTTTCCTTTCTTCGGCTGATTGATCACCTTTCCATGCTGCATGACAAACAGCTTTTCACGGGAATACAGGCGCGTATAGGTCTGGATCTGCTTGTCGGTCAAAGAACAAAATTCCTCGCCGCTGCCTTGGGCGAGGAAGAACGTGCCGTGGATGATGTCATACGGTATGCCATTGCGATTCCGCAGGAAGCGGTTTTCCGGCAGACCGAGGAGTTTGGCTTCTTCGTTGCACACCAGCAGGACATTCGGATCTTCAAACGGTTCGACGGCCTGAATGAAACCACCCACAATACCGGAAGCCCATTTGTGGTAAGCCGAGCGCGCTGCATGGAGCAGTTTACAGGCCAATTCAATGGGATAGCCCGTTTCCTCGTGTGCTTCCCGGATTGCTGCATAGGCGCGGCGCTGTCTCACTTCCGAAAGGCATCTCTCCTCTCGATCTCGTCCAATTTTTTTAGCAGATCACGCTCCATTTCCGCCAGATATAGCTTGTGCTTGAGCTGTTCGATCTCGATCTGCGCCTTCTCCAGCTCGGTTCTGGGAACCTGATCCTTCTTCCGCTTTCCGCGCCGGTCCTCCAGACCGGCCTCGCCCATCTCCTCGAACCGCAGCGTCCATGTGCGTACCTGCTGGTAGCTCACCTTGTATTTTAAGGCCATCTCTCCATAGTTTTTCCCGCTGGCCAGACAGTCCTTGACGATCTGAACACGTTCTTCCTGCGTGGTGTCTCGTCCCTGCTTCATGTAGCTTCCGCCTCCTGAATTCTTTCTGGAGTTGAAATCTCCATGAGCATGATACACCTTTATCCAGCTTCGGAGCTGCCTTCTGTCCCGTAATCCATACTTTTTGCTGAGCTCTGCCTGACTTCCTTTTCCGGACAAATACTCCTGTACCGCCTGCAGCTTTAATTCCGGACTGTATATGTGCTCCCGCCGGCCCGGCAGGAAGGTCGCTGCGCCCTCTGCTTCGTACTGCATGACCCACCTTTGAAGTGTTTTCCGATCCACACCGGCCTCTGCTGCCGCTCCGCTTATGCTTACCTCTCCCGCTATGTATTTTATCACGATTTTTACTTTCTCTTCCGGTTTCAGTTTCTCCCTTTCCGACATAACAATGCTCCCTCCATGTTCGACAGTTTGTTTTTTCACTGTCTCTCATGGAGGGAGCATATCATTTTTCCGGGGGCGCTGCTCCCTTTTGCGAAGAAACAAAAGGACCTTTCCATATTGCGAACCGAAACCGCGCATTTTTTCGTCACTCTCGCCGAAAATGCTCTGAAATCCCCACTTTCTATCCGGAAAACGGCGGGAGTGCTTGACAGATAGGCGGGAAAAGGGTATGCTAACAGTATCCAGAACAGACCAGTTTTTTCGGAGGTATGTTATGCAGCCGCTGATTTTGCAATCGGATTTCGGTCTACAGGACGGCGCGGTCTGCGCCATGTACGGCGTGGCCTATTCCGTCTGTCCGCAGCTGACCATCCAGAATCTGACCCACGACATTACGCCCTATGACATCTGGGAGGCAAGCTACCGCCTGACGCAGACCGTCGCGTACTGGACGGCGGGCTCGGTGTTCGTCTCCGTGGTCGACCCCGGCGTCGGCTCGACAAGACGCAGCATCGTCGCGAAAACCAGAGACGGCCACTTCATCGTCACGCCCGACAACGGCACGCTCACGCACGTCAAAAAGCACGTGGGACTATCGGCCGTGCGCGTCATCGATGAGTCTGTCAACCGCCTGCCCAACTCCGGCGAGAGCTACACCTTCCACGGCCGGGACATCTACGCCTACACGGGCGCCCGTCTGGCCGCCGGCATCATCACGTTCGAGCAGGTCGGCCCCGAAGTTGACCCGGAAACCGTCATCGAGCTTCCCACAACGCCCGCGACGAAGCTTGCTGACGGCAGCGTCAGCGGAACGATCGACGTTCTCGACGTGCGCTTCGGCTCTTTGTGGACGAATATCCCCAATTCGCTGTTCAAGACGCTGGGCCTTCAGTTCGGCGACCGCGCGGAAATTCAGGTCCAGAACGACACGCGCGTTTTGTACCGCAATATTCTGACGTATGCCAAGAGCTTTGCCGATGTCTACGTCGGAGAGCCCCTCATCTATATCAACTCCCTCGACTGCCTCGCCGTGGCCATCAATCAGGGCAGCTTCGCCAAGGCCTACAACATCGGCACCGGCAACAGCTGGAAGATCACCGTCCGGAAATTCCGGGGATTCCTGTAAGCGGGTTTTTGTAAGTTTATTTGCGGCGAATTTGCCGCTGATAAGGGCAACACCACACAATTGCGGCTTCGCGCTTCGGCGGATCTTTTCCGCCAATTCTGCGGTTTGAAAAGCTCGAAATATAGCGCAGCCGTTGGCGACGAAGAAGCCTTACGGATGCGGCATACCCCTTGCGGGTACATACAGTATTCCTTCGCTTTCCAAACCTTGACTTGGCGAAAAATCTCTCGCCGAAGGCTTCTTGCCGAATTGCGCGGTGCTGCCAAAAATGTGAAAGAGTTCAGGAGGAGAAATCATGAACAAGAAATTCTCTGTCAAGACCATCGTGGCCATTGGCATCGGCGCGGCGCTGTTCTTTGTCTGCGGCCGCTTCATTGCCATCCCGAGCCCCGTGCCCAACACCAGCATCACCATCCAGTATGGCGTGCTCGGCTTCCTGGCGGCGGTGTTCGGCCCCATTGCCGGCCTTCTCATCGGCCTCATCGGCCATGCGCTCGTCGACTTCAGCTACGGCTGGGGCATCTGGTGGAGCTGGGTCATCGCGTCAGGCGTATTTGGCCTTCTGATGGGCCTTTGCTGCATGAAAATGCCGCTGACTGACGGCGTGTGCGGCAAGAAGGAAATTCTTCGCTTCAACCTCACGCAGGTCATCTGCCACATCGTCTGCTGGGGCGGCGTTGCGCCCGTGCTCGACATCCTGATCTATCAGGAGCCGGTCGAAAAGCTCTTCGCGCAGGGCCTCGTCTCCGGTATCTCCAACGCCGTGACCACCGCCATCATCGGCACGCTGCTGTGCCTGGCCTATGCCGCGGCCAAGCCCAAGAAGGGCAGCTTAGAGGAAGAAAAGTAAGTCCATATCACAGAAAAAAGCCGGAGCCGGCGAGATGCCGGCTTCGGCTTTGTAAAAGGGAGGGAACCCGCCTTGCACACGCCCGAGAAAAAGCCCGTCATCCGTTTCCGCGACTTTTCATGGCAGTATAACGCGCAGAAAAAACCGACGCTGCACCACATCGACCTCACCGTCTACGAAGGCGAGAAGCTTCTCATCTGCGGCCCGTCGGGCTGCGGCAAAAGCACGCTTGCGCACTGCTTAAACGGCCTCATTCCGTTTTCCTACCGCGGCGAACAGCAGGGAAGCCTCGAGATCATGGGCCGGGAGACGAAGACGCTCAGCCTCTTTGACATTTCCAAAATGGTCGGCACCGTTTTGCAGGACGCCGACGGGCAGTTTGTCGGGCTGACGGTTGCGGAGGATATCGCCTTCGCGCTGGAAAACGACTGCGTGGAAGAGCCCGCGCTTCACGAGCGGGTTTTCCGCGCGGCGCAGGAGACCGGCGTGGAGGAGCATCTGCTGCACGCGCCGAACGAGCTCTCCGGCGGCCAGAAGCAGCGCGTGTGTCTGGCCGGTGTGATGGTGGACAATGTGCCGATCCTGCTCTTTGACGAGCCGCTGGCAAACCTTGACCCCGCGACGGGCAAGCAGGCCATCGAGCTCATCGACGAAATTCGCGAAAAAACCGGCGCGACGGTCATCATCATCGAGCACCGGTTGGAGGACGTGCTGCACCGAAGTGTTGACCGGGTCATTTTGATGTGCGCGGGAGAGATCGCCGCAGATCTTCCGCCCGATGAGCTGCTTTCGTCGAATCTTCTTCGTGAGCACGGCATCCGGGAGCCTTTGTATCTGGCCGCGCTTCATCACGCGGGCGTGGAAATTACGGCGGACATGAAGCCAGCGAGCCTGCGCACGCTCCAATTATCGGCGGCGCAGAAGCAGCAGGTCAGAACATGGATGACCAACACCCCGCCTGCAAAGGACCCGCCCGAAGCGCCTGCGTTATTGGAGGCGTCGCACATCAGCTTTTCCTATCCCAACGGCAAAAAGGCCCTGCGCGACGTGTCCGTGACGGTCCGCAAGGGCGAAATGCTCTCCATCGTCGGCACGAACGGCGCGGGCAAATCGACATTTTCCAAGGTCGTCTGCGGCTTTGAACAGCAGCAGGAGGGAACGCTCACGTTTGATGGCCGGGACCTCATGCAGCGGTCTATCAAAGAGCGGGCCGACCACATCGGCTATGTGATGCAGAACCCCAACCAGATGCTCTGCAAGGTGCAGATCTTCGACGAGGTTGCGCTGGGTCTTGTCTCGCGCGGTGTGGGAGAAGACGAAACGCGTGAACACGTGGAGTCGGCGCTTCGCATCTGCGGGCTTTTCCCGTTCCGCAAGTGGCCGGTGTCGGCTTTGAGCTTCGGGCAGAAAAAGCGCGTGACCATCGCGTCGATTCTGGCGCTGGACCCCGAGCTCATCATCCTCGACGAGCCCACCGCGGGGCAGGATTTCCGGCACTATACGGAGATCATGGACTTTCTGCGGGAACTCAATCGGCGCGGCGTGACGGTCGTGATGATCACGCACGACATGCACCTGATGCTGGAGTACTGCCGCCGGTCGGTCGTCTTTTCCGACGGCCGCGTGATCGCCGACGCTTCGCCCGCGCAGATTCTGACGGACGAGGCCATCATCCGGCAGGCCAGTCTCAAAAAGACGAGCCTGTACGATCTGGCGCTTCTGTGCGAGATCGAAGACCCCAGAATGTTTGTCCGGCGCTTTATTGACTACGACCGGGAGGTGCGCGGAAATGACGAATCTGTTTAACTACATCGACCGTCCCTCGCCCATCCACCGTCTGACGGGCGCGACGAAGCTCGTGTGCCTGCTTTTGTGGTCGTTTGCGTCGATGGTCACGTATGACACGCGGCTTCTGGCCTTGATGCCGGTCGTGTCGTTTTTCCTGTTTTACCTATCAAAGATCAAACTCAAGGACGTCTCGTTCATGCTGGGCATGACGGCGGTTTTTATGCTGCTCAACAACATCATGGTCTTCGTCTTTTCCCCGCAGCACGGCGTGACGCTCTACGGCTCAAAGACGGTGCTCTTTACCATCGCGGGGCCGTATGTGGTCACGAAGGAGCAGCTGTTCTACCACCTCAATCTGCTGCTCAAGTATCTGGCGGCGATCCCGATGGTCATTCTGTTTGTCTCCACGACGAACCCGAGCGAGTTTGCCGCGTCTCTCAACCGCATCGGCGTGAGCTACAAAATTTCGTATTCCGTCGCGCTGGCGCTTCGCTACATCCCGGACATTCAGCGCGAGTATCACGACATCGCCCAGTCGCAGCAGGCACGCGGCGTCGAGATGAGCAAGAAGGTCTCGCTCGTCAGGCGGCTCAAGGCGGCCTCGGCGATCCTGATCCCGCTGATTTTGTCGAGCATGGACCGCATCGAGGTCATCTCCAACGCGATGGAGCTTCGCAGCTTCGGCAAGAACAAAAAGCGCACCTGGTACATGGCCCGGCGCTTCACCGCGGCGGATATCGCCTCCATGACCCTCTGCGCCGCGCTCCTGGCGGCCTCCATCCTGGACGTCGCAGCGATGGGAAGCCGGTTTTATAATCCATTTTAGCCTTCAAAAAGGCAAGGCCCGTGGGAAGATCACTCTTCCCACGGGCCTTTTTATGTGTTTTACAGGTACTGATTGGCGACGATGAGCTCGACGCGCTTCTGGGCCAGAAGCTGCAAAAACGCTGCGTCGTCAACCGGTTCGTCGATGATGAGCGTGTCAATTTCGTCGAACGTCGCAAACAGGCGGATGGAGTCTGTCGCAAGCTTCTGCGCGTCGGCCAGAACAACCACGCGCTCGGCGGATTTGACCATGATGTGCTTTAAAGTAGCCTGCGCCGGCGTCACGCAGACAAGCCCCTGCTCCTTGCGGATGCCGGTCGTCGTGAGAAACAGCAGCGGCACGCGGATGGACTGGATATAGTGCTCGGCATCTGAGCCGACGAGACATTCCTGCCGTCCCTCCAGAGACCCGCCCGTCATATACACGCTCGGCTTTCCGACGCACAGAACATTCGCCACGGAAAGGGAGTTTGTGATGATCTGCAAATCCTCGCGGTCTGTCAGCTGCTGCGCCAGCGCAACGGCCGACGCGCCGGAGTCCATGAAGATCGTCGCGCCCTTTGGAATGAGCTGAACGGCGGCCTTCGCGACGGCCAGCTTTCCGTCGGTGATGTGAATATTGCTGACGATTGCAGGCTGATTATATTTTGCGTAGCCGCGACTGCGAACAATTACGCCGTTGGCCTCCAGAAACGTCAGATCGCGCCGGATGGTCGCCGGAGACTCGTCTAGAAGCGAAATAATGCTGTTAACAGAAGCACTTTCGTGCTCCATCAGATAATTCAGGATAACCTGTCTGCGTTCATCAATATTCATCGCCAAAAATTCCCCTCTTGGTAAAAACCAGTGTCATTACCTATATCATAAGCGTTTTTCAAATCCTTGTCAACGGAATTCCACGATTCTTTGATCATTTTTTTCGATTTTAACGAAAAATTTGCCCGCCAACGGGAGCAAAAGGGGCGAAAAACGCTGGCACTATCGAAATTTGATTGCAACTGCGCAAAATTCACGGACCCAAAGATTACTTTGTGATTGATATTGACAAAACTAAGATTACAAGATACAGTTAGTATCATAGAAGAAAGACAGAGGAGTTGGATACGATGCAGAACGAGAAAAAACGCGTGGATCGCTTCCGCTATGGAATGCTGCTGGCGGATCTGCTGCTGCTTTTGATGGCGGGTATTTTATACGGCTGGTCGGTGTTTGTGACGCCGCTGGAGGCGGAATTCGGTTGGCTGCGGTCGCAGACGTCGTTTACGTATACGCTGACGGTTGCCTGCAATACGCTGGCCGGCGTCGGCGCGGCGTACCTTTCAAAAAAGCTTCCGCGCAGGAAAATCATCCGGCTGGCTGCGCTTTTTGCGCTCGGCGGAATGCTGCTGGCGTCGGCGACAAAGAGCCTGTGGCAGCTGTATGTGGGCTACGGCGTCTTGTTCGGCGCTGCGGCGGGCATGGTATATAACGCGGTTTTATCGACGGTTGTTTTGTGGTTCCCGCATATCCCGACGACGATTTCGGGATTTCTGCTCATGAGCTACGGCTTTTCCGCGGCAGTGTTCGGCCCGCTTTCCAATCTCGGCATTGAGCGCTTCGGCTGGCGGACGACGTTCCGGGCGCTTGGCGTTCTGGCGCTGGTGATTTACGCGGTCTGCGCCCAGCTGGTCCGCTGCCCGACGCAGGAAGAGGCGGCGCTTCTGCCGCAGGCCGTAAAGGCGAAGACGGCAGCTGCCGGGCGCGACATGGAGCCGAAGCAGATGCTGCGGCAGAGAAGCTTCTGGCTGTATGCCTGCTGGACGGTTCTGATGGCAAGCGTCGGCATGGCCCTTTCCGGCCACGCGTCTCCCATTGCGCAGAGTCTCGGCTATACGGCGGGCGCGGCGGCGATGTTCGCCGGACTCGTTTCCGTCTGCAACGGCGCGGGTCGTCTCATCTTCGGCACGGTCTACGACCGGCTGGGAAGAAAAACGCTTCTCGTTGTGCCGGCGGTCTGCGTGCTGGGCTCGGCGACGCTGATGCTTGCGTGCAGCGCGGTGCTGCCGTGGCTGCTGGTTCCGGCGTTTTTGCTGCTGGGACTCAGCTTCGGCGCGTCTCCGGTGTGCTCGACGGGCTTTATCAAATCCACCTACGGCGCGGCGTATTACAGCATGAATCTGGGGCTGGCGAACCTTGCCGTTCTGATCAGCGCCTATGTCGGCCCCTATGTTTCCGGGCTCCTGTTTGAGCGCAGCGGCTACAGCGCGGTGTATGTGATGATGCTCGGCCTCGCGCTCGGCGGCGCGGCGATGGCGGTGGTCCTGCAGCTCAGCGGCAAAAAGGAAGCCAATTCGTAGTTGTTCCTCCAAAACAGCGGCGCACAAAAAGAAAACCGGCAGCTTTGCTGCCGGTTTTTCTCAGACTGTCAAAAAAGCTGACGCTTTCTTGACAGAAGGGACTGCGCCTCGACTGCGCGCATAATTTTTGCCCCGTTGGGGCAAAAATTCCACACTTGCGAGGAGATGGGAATTTTTACCTGCAAGGGGTACGCGACATCCGTAGGCGGTAAAACCGCTAACAGCTGTCCTGTCCGGTCGAAGGCCGCCGCCGGATAAAATGGATTTCTATTTTATTTCGCGCCTGCGGGCGCGAAACTCTACGAGGTTTTTGCCGGAGATCGTAAACAGGGGCTGATTGGCTTTGATCATATATCGATCACAATGGGAAAAGAAGGCGCGAAGCAATGCGCGTTCCGCCCGGCACGCAAAATCGGGCCTGCGCGGGAGACGTCCGCGGGAAGAGACTTGAAAACTGTATAATATCAACAAAAATAAAGACCAACTTTCGGCGGAATACAGAGGGAAAAGCCGCGGGGAACCAGTTGACGTTTTGACGCTAAGTGATTATAATTAGATTGCAAATGATCGAACAGTGATTATAGCGATGCAGACAACGGAATAAATGAAAACGAGGATGACACATATGAGAATGATGAAAGCACTCTATCATGAAAAAGCGGGACGGCCGAATGCGTCGGTGCGCATGGTTCCCTATCCCACCTGCGGCGACGACGAGGTGATCATCAAGGTGATGGCCTGCGGCATCTGCAAATGGGCGGAGATCAACCACGACACCGTGGGCGGCGGCGGAACGCTGGCAAAATACCCGGTCATCACAGGCCATGAGTTTGCGGGCTATATCGTGGAAAAGGGCAAGAACGTGCAGGGTCTGGAGCTCGGCGAACGCGTGACGGCGGACAACGCGGTTCCGTGCGGCGAGTGCTGGTACTGCAAAAACGGCAAGCCCCTTCTGTGTGAGCACTTCGGCTCCTACGGCCACAATAAAAACGGCGGCTTTGCGCAGTATATGAGCATGATCGCCAAAAATGTCGTCCGCGTTCCGGACAATCTGACCTTCGACGAGGCCAGCGTCACAGAGCCCGTCGCCTGCGCGATGGAGTGCTTTGACCGCGCAAATTTACAGCCCGGCGAGCGCGTGCTCGTCAGCGGCATGGGCCCGCACGGCATGATTCTCGCGCAGCTGTGCCACAACTCGAGTGCGATTCATTCCTACGCCGTGGGTCTGGTGCAGTCGCGGCTCGATACGCTGGCAGGCTACGGCGTGCCGACGATTCTGGCCGACCGGCATGATTACTCGGTGCACGAAGCGAAAATCCGCGAGCTTTGCCCCGACGGCGTCGATGTGATCATCGACACCTCCGGCTCCTGGCCGATGGTGCAGAGCCTGCTCAAGTTCCTCAAAAAGGGCGGCCGGTTCATCCAGTACGGCAGCTATCACAGCGGCATCCAGATCGAAGACCCCGCGAAGTTCCTCAACGATCTGCATTTCAACAACCAGAGCTACATCGGCGTCAGCTGCCAGGTCAACAACTTCCCGCGTGCGGTGGAGTACATGGCAAGCGGCAAGTGCAATGTCTCGACGCTTGTCACCCACACCTTTGACCTCGACGATTATTTCCTGGCGCTCGATACCAACAAGACAGACAAATCGACCCTCAAGGTCGTCATTCATCCCAACGGAGACCCCAACGTCCCGCTGGATTTGAGCAAGGAGGCAAGCGAATGAAAAACCAGGCAATGGTTATGACCGATGTGCGAAAATTTGAACTTCAGGACGTCGAAATGCCAGTCGTCGGGCCGGACGAGGTCGGCATTGAGGTCAAGCGCATCGGCATCTGCGGCTCCGACATGGGCTTTTTCGACGGCAAGGCGTTCTCCATTTTCCCGGACTCTCTGCCGTTCATTCTGGGCCACGAGTGCGCGGGCGTCGTGTATGAGACCGGCGCAAACGTCAAGCACCTGAAGGTGGGAGACCGCGTCGCGGTTGAGCCCGGCGTGCCGTGCGGCAAGTGCGAGTTCTGCGAGAGCGGCCGGTACAACCTCTGCCCCGACGTCGTGTTTATGGCGACGCCGCCCGTAAACGGCTGCATGCGCCGGTATATCAGCCACGCGGCGCACAAGACCTATAAGCTGCCGGACAACATGAGCTTCACGGAAGGTGCGCTCGTCGAACCGCTTTCCGTCGGCGTCCACGCCGTGCAGAGAGGTCGCGTGAGCGTTGGCAAGACCGTGACCATTCTCGGCGGCGGCTGCATCGGCATGTGCACGCTGCTGGCGGCGAAGGCCTGGGGCGCGTCGCGCATCATTGTGTGCGACCTCTTTGAAAGCCACCTCAAAAAGGCGCTGGAAATCGGCGCGACCGACGTTGTCAACTCCCGCGAGAAAAACGCGATCGAAGAGATCATGCGCCTGACAGACGGCGCCGGCACCGACGTAGTCTTTGAGACCGCGGGCGCGCCGGTCACGGCCGAGCAGACCAGCCACATTGTCAAGCGCGGCGGTACGATCGTCATGGTCGGCAACATTTTGAAGGAAGTCCCGTTCAGCTTCCGCAACCTCTATAAGAAGGAAGCGGAGGTCCGCGCGGTGTTCCGGTACAACAACACCTATCCCGTCGCCATTCAGGCCATCTCCACAGGACGGCTCAAGGCGATGGACATCGTAACAAACGAGTTCCCCTTCGAACAGTCCGCGCAGGCGTTCTGCACGGCGCTCGACGACAAGGAGAACTGCGTCAAGTGCGTCATCCGGCTTGATGACGGAAAGGAAGGGTAAGCATGAAGCTGTTCAGCGTCAATCCCGACATTCACTTTTTTGAAACCGTCCGCGCCTTTGCAGACGAATTCGGACTCGATGAAAGCGACCTGATTTTCACCGAAAAGGTCATTTTCGAAAACTACATCCGGCCCATGCAGCTTCCGTGCCAGACGATGGTGCGCGACGATTTTGAGACCGGAGAGCCCTCGGAGCCGGCCATCGACCGGATGCTCCAGTCGCTTGCGGAAAAGAGCTATCGCCGTATGATCGCCATCGGCGGCGGCAGCGTCATGGACACGGCCAAGGCCCTCGTCATCGACGGCGCGTATCCGTTTGCGCACCTGCTGGACAAAAAGGAGCCCAACACCGCCTCCCACGAGCTCATCAACATCCCCACTACCTGCGGAACCGGCGCGGAAATTTCCTCCGGCGGCATCTACTTCATGCAGTCGACCGGCCTGAAGTCCGCCATCGTCGGCGCGGGCGTCAATCACGCGGTGCTGATTCCCGAGCTCATTGAAAAGCTCCCGTTCAAAATTTTCTTCCTCTCGTCCATGGACGCGCTGAGCCACGCGGTCGAGGCGTATCTGTACGCGGAGGATGTGATCAACGAGTTCGGCCTTGCCATCGCGGCCAGCGCCATCCGCACGAACCTCGAGTGCCAGGCAGAGCTCTACAACAACGGCGTCGAAGCCCGCGTGCCGCTGTGCCGCAAGTTCCTGATCGCCAGCTGCATGGGCAACATGTCCCTGACAGCGAACGGCGCGAATCTCGTGCACGCGATGGCCTATCCCCCGGCGGAAAAATTCCATATGGCGCACGGCGAGTCCGTCTACCAGTTCCTGCTGCCGGTTCTGAAGCTCTACGACCGGATCTGCCCCACGCAGCCGCGCTTCCGCGAGCTCAAGGCAATCATCTCCGGCTGCGTGCAGAAGGCAGGCTTTACGGGAGGCGAGGACAAGGTCCTTGCAGAGCTCGAGCAGATGCTCGATAAAATCATGCACCTGCGCACTATGACCGAGGTCGGCATGACGGCGGAGGACATCGCGCCCTTTACAAAGAATATTGTTGATACCAAACAGCGGCTGCTCACGAAGGCGCTTTGCCCCGTGGACGCAGAGATGATCGCTTCGATGTATCAGGAAAGATTATAATTTTAGGAGGAACTTACATATGAAAATTGCATTTGGTGTCGATCCCGGCGGATGGGAGCTCAGAGAAGGCGTAAAGAAGCATCTGGAAGAAATGGGTCACGAGGTCATCGACGTCGGCACGCAGGACATGCAGAACGCGATTCCCTACATGTATGTCGGCAGAAACGTCGCCCAGGAGGTTACCTCCGGCCGCGCCGACTTCGGCGTCGTTATGTGCGGCACCGGCATCGGCATCAGCATGGCGACCAACAAGAACAAGGGCGCCCGCTGCGCGTTCTGCGACAGCTACTACATCGCAAGAGACAGCCGCATCGTCAATAACGCCAACATCATCGCCCTCGGCGCAACGACCACCTCGCTTCGCATGGCGAACGAAATGATCGACGTCTTCCTCGCAACCGAGTGGGGCCAGGGTCTTCCCGAATTCCGCGTCGAGCGCATCAAGAACGGCGCGAAGAGCTTTGCGGAGTTTGAAGAAGAGCAGTTCAAGTAAGATCTGAAAACGTAAGAGGTAAAGCTATGGCTGTAAATGATATCAGAGAACTCAAAATGCACGCCATCCAGGGCCGGAAAAACGTTTTGCGGATGATCAAGGCAGAGGGCGGCGGCCATCTGGGCCCGGCGTTTTCCTGCATGGACATCGTGACGGCGCTCTATTTCCACACGCTGCACGTTGATCCGAAGAACCCCAAGATGCCGGAGCGCGACATTTTCCTGCTGTCCGCCGGACACAAGGCAATGGCGCAGTACGCGGTGATGGCGGAGATGGGCTATTTTGACCGTTCGGTGCTTGATACCTTCGGCTCGTTCAAGAGCATCATCGCGGGCCATCCCTGCATGCACCTGCTGCCGGGCATCGAGGCAAACACCGGCTCTCTCGGCCACGGAATTCTGCTCGGCTGCGGCATGGCGCTCGGCAAGCGGCAGGACAAACTTCCGTCGCGTGTGTTCGTCATCACCGGCGACGGCGAGCTCGCGGAGGGCTCGAACTGGGAAGGCGCGGCAGTTGCGGCGCACTATGGCCTTGACAACCTGTGCGTCATCGTCGACCACAACGGTCTTCAGATCAGCGGCAACACGAAGGACGTCATGAGCTTCGAGCCCGTCGCCGAGCACTTTGCGGGCTTCGGCTGGGCCACGCGCGTCATTGACGGCAACGACATGGGCCAGATCGTCGAAGCGCTCGATTCCGTTCCCTTTGAAAAGGGCAAGCCCAGCGTCATCGTCGCCAACACCTTCAAGGGCTGCGGCTTCTCGAAGGTCGCGGGCAAGGCCAGCTGCCACCACTGGGCCTACAACGAAGCCGACTACAACGAGGCAATGCAGGAGCTCGACAAGGCGCTCGCGGAGGTAAAGGCATGAAATACGAAATGATGGACGCCAAGGCAATCATTGGCGAGGTTACCGCCGAGGAAGCGGAAAAGAACGAAACAATCTGTGTAATTTCGACCGACAGCGCACCGAGAACCGGCATGGGCCCGTTCATCAAGGCGCACCCCGACCGCTATTACGAGTGCGGCATCATGGAGCAGGGCGCGATGAGCGTATCGTCCGGCCTTGCCACGACGGGAAAGACGCCTGTCTTCTGCGCACCGGCGCCGTTTGCAACGGCCCGTCCGTTTGAAATGTTCAAAATCGATCTGGGCTATATGCACCAGAACGTCAAGGTCATCGGCAGAAACTGCGGCTTTAACTACGCGGATCTCGGCCCCACGCACTTCGGTCTCGAGGATATGGCGCTTGTGCGCCTGATTCCCAATGTGCCGGTTCTTGCGCCGTGCGACGCAAGCCAGCTCAAAGGCGCGATGCGGGCGATGCTCCGGTATGACGGCCCCGTGTATCTTCGCGTGCGCACAGCCCCGATTGCGAAGATTTTTGACGACGAGGACTTTGAAATCGGCAAGGGCAAGCTCGTGCGCGACGGCAAGGACATCGCGATCATCGCCGCGGGCGAGATTCTCTCGAACGTTCTCGAGGCGGCAGAGCAGCTTGTGCAGCAGGGCTTCGATCCCATGGTCATCGCCATGCCGACCGTATTCCCGCTGGACGAGGCGCTTGTCAGAATGGCGGCGGAGAAGACCGGAAAAATCATGACCGTGGAAGAGCACTTCGTAAACGGCGGCCTCGGCTCCGCGGTTGCAGAGTTCTGCGCGGAAAAGGCCCCGGCCCTCGTTCTGCGCCACGGCGTTCCGATGGAATACGTCTACGCGGGCCAGAATGCCGATCTGATTCACTATTGCAAGCTCGATGCGGAAGGTATTGCCCAGACCGCGGCAGAGCTTCTGAATGAGAAGAGATAGGAGAGAATAAAGTTGAACGAACTGAAAAAACTGGCGCTTGACATTCGTATCGAGTCGCTCAATATGATGTATCAGCATGGCTTCGGCCATGTCGGCGGCGTCCTTTCCATTGCGGACGCGCTGGCCGTTCTGTACGGCAAGCAGATGAAATATGATCCGAAGAACCCCAAGTGGGACGGAAGAGACTATCTCGTCCTGTCCAAGGGCCACTGCGGTCCGGCGCTTTACGCGGCGCTTGCCATCGAAGGCTTCTTCCCGCGTGAGGAGCTTCTGACGATCAACGAGCTCGGCACCCGGCTTCCCAGCCACGCCGACAAGAACAAGACCCCCGGCATCGACATGTCCACCGGCTCTCTGGGTCAGGGCGTTTCGTGCGCACTCGGCATGGCGCTGGGTCTGAAGCTTCAGGGCAAGGACAACATGGTCTACGCCATCATCGGCGACGGCGAGGCCCAGGAAGGCCAGGTTTGGGAGACAATGCTCATCGCCCCCAACAAGGGCGTGAAGAACTTCATCGTCATGCTCGACAACAACAAGCAGGAGCTCGACGGCTTCACCGACGACATTTCCGCCCTCGGCGACATGCGCCAGAAGGCAGAGGACTTCGGCTGGTTCGCGCTGGACGTGGACGGCCACGACGTTGACGCCATCAACGACGCCATCGAGCAGTGCAAGGCGTCCGACAAGCCCGGCTTCATCAACCTGCGCACCATCAAGGGCAAGGGCTGGCCGGCGAAGGAAGCCGTTCCGTCCAACCATGCGATGCGCGGCCCCGCGTTTGCCGGTGCGGATGAGGCGCTTGCGGCCATGCGTGCAGAGCTTGCAGCTTTACAGTGAGAAGAGGGAGAACGCAGATGGTTAAGGTATGTAAAGAAAAGATTCAGGATATTGCGCCGACCAGAGCCTACCGCGACGCGACGATCGAGCTGGCAAAGAACGATCCGAGAATTGTCGATCTGGAGGCCGACCTCGGCAACTGTATTTTCGGCGGTGACTTCCAGAAGGAGTTCCCCGAGCGGTATATTGACATCGGTATCTGCGAGCAGTCGCTTTCGAGCATCGCAGCCGGTATGTCGGCTGTGGGCATGATTCCGTTCGCGCACTCGTTCGCCGTGTTTGCATCTCGCAGAATGTGCGACCAGAACTACATTTCCTGTGCTTACGCGCAGAACAACGTCAAAATCGTCGCCTCCGCGCCCGGCATCTCGCCCGGTGAAAACGGCGGCACGCACCACGCGCTCGAGGACATCGCCCTCATGCGTCCGATGGTCGGCGCCGTCATCATGGAGCCTGCGGACAGCACGTCCATGCGCTGGGCCGTCAAGAACGCGGCCGAGAACTTCGGCGTCTACTACATCCGCGCCGAGCGCACCACCAACAACAAGATCTACGAAGACGGCTCTACCTTTGAGCTGGGCAAGGCCAACATTTTGCAGGATGGCAGCGACGTGACGCTGATTGCCGAGGGCGCTGTCATGATCGACAACTGCTTCAAGGCAGCCGAGCGCTTAAAAGAAGAGGGCATTTCCGCCCGCGTCGTCGACATTTTCACGATCAAGCCCATCGACGCAGACACCATCGAGGCCTGCGCGAAGGAAACCGGCGCGATTGTCACGGCGGAGAACCACTCCGTCACCGGCGGCCTCGGCACGGCTGTTGCGGACGTTCTGTGCGACCGCGCCTGCCAGGTTCCGTTCCGCCGCATCGGCATCCAGAACCGCTTCGGCGAGGTCGGCCAGGTCCCCGAGCTCCTCGAGCTCATGCACATGACCCCCAAGGATATCGCCAACGCCGCAAAGGAAGCAATTGCGCAGAAGAAGTAACCGCGGAGAGGAGCATACAACCGATGAAGGCGTTAGTCTATGAAAAGCCGGGCCGCGCAAACGGCGCAATCCGGGATATTCCGCGTCCGGTCTGCGGAGATGATCAGGTTCTGATCAAGGTCATGTCCTGTGGTATCTGCAAACCGGCGGAGTCCAGCCATGACAGAACCGGATCCCTGCTCGGAAAGTATCCTGCCGTACCCGGACATGAATTTGCAGGCATTGCAGCGGAGGTCGGCAAAAACGTCACGAATATTTCAGTCGGCGACCGCGTAACGGCGGATAATGGGATCCCCTGCGGAACGTGCTGGTTCTGCCAGAAGGGAATGCCGACGATGTGCGAAAATTACCGTGCGCAGGGCCATAATCTGCAAGGCGGATTTGCTGAGTACATTGTATGCGATGCGGCAAAGACCTATCGTTTTTCAGAGGAGCTGTCCTTCGACGAAGCGTGCGTGTCGGAGCTTGTCGGCTGTGCGCTCAACTGTGTTGACAGTGCGCAACTGCGCTACGGAGACAACGTTGCGATCATCGGCTGTGGCTCCAGCGGCGCAATTCTGGCGCAGCTTTTCAAAAATTCCTGCGCCGGACGTGTCGTTGTGCTCGATCTGATGCAGTCCAAGCTGGATCGCGCGAAGGCGTTTGGCGTAGAGACGGTACTCGTAGACCCGGATGACTACAGCAAGCACGAGCGGGCGCTTTCGGCGATGTTCCCGCACGGCATCGACGTGATTGTCGACGCTGCGGGAGACGATCAGCAGATGTTTGAAAGCTGCGTGCGCCTTCTGGCGCCGAAGGGACGATATGTTCTGTATTCCTTCTTTTATCAGGAGCCGAAGTTCATCCGCGTGGAGCCGGGCCTGATGATCCGCAAAGGATTGCAGATCGTTGGTTCAACACTGTCAATGTTCCGTTTCCGCGACTGCCTGAATGCGCTGGAGCAGAAGAAGGTAGACGCTAAGCCGCTGGTTATGGCGACGTATCCGCTGGAACGTTATTTTGAGGCCCTTGACCGTGCCATGAACGACCCCGACGTGTGGAAGGTCGTCATCCATCCGCAGGAATAGAAAAGGAGCAAGCCAATGGAGAAACTGAAAATTGATCTGGTGTTTCAGGTCTGCGTCTGCGTCAGCGACGCGAAGGCGGTTCTGGAAAACTGGAAGAAGTATTTTGAAATTGACGAGAGCAAGATTATCCACCGGAATCTGAAAGAGCTCTATGATCAGGGCGAGTATCACTGCGGCAACTACATGGGAAAGCCCTGCGAGTATTACCATGAGCTGTACCGCTTTGAGCTTGGCGGTATTGATTTCGAGATCATTGAGCCCATCACAAAGGAACCGGGCAACCCCTACTCGGATTTCCTGATTCAAAATGGCGGGAATGGCATTCACCATATCGGCGTAAAGTTCCGGGACAGAGACCTGATGGTCGAAAACATGAAGGAGCTTGGAATCCCGATCTACACCTACGGCTATCAGGGCCAGCCGATGTCCAACGGCAAGGTGAAGGACTGCTATTTCTATGACCTGCGGGAAAAGCTCGGCGTTATTTTTGAGTGCTGTGAGATTGTTGTCGGCCCGCTGGCCAACGATCCGCGCGCAAACAATCCGGCGGATTATGACGATCGAAAGCTGACCAATTAAGCGCGTTTTTCGCTGAACTTAAACAGAGAAAGCCCGTCCGTTTCAAAGAAACGGACGGGCTTTTGCGATTATCATGTAAAGAAAAAGCTAAAGCTGCACAGGAACTGAATAACAGAGAGCGTCTTACGGCTTCAGGAGAATTTTGATGCCTTCGCGGTCTTTCATCATGTGCATGCCGCGCTCCCACTGGTCGAGGGGCAGCTTGTGCGTGATCAGCGGATCGAGCACCAGCATGTTCTTTTCGAGCAGACCCATGCAGTTGCGCCAGGACGTGACGTCATAGGCATGGTGGCCCTTGATGGTCTGGGAGCGGTAGGTGACGTCGTTGAGCGAGAAGTTGAGCGGCGCGGCGCTGGCGCCGACCTTGATGATCGTGCCGTCCTTGCGCACGTTTGCAATCGCCTGCCGCAGAACGATGGGCGCACCTGCGCAGTCGATGGCGACGTCGGCGCCCTCCCGGCCGCAGATTTCGTGGATACGCGCGCTGAGATCCTCTGTGTCGGACGCGATGAACTCCGTCACGCCCATCTGATTTGCAACGTCGGCTCGGAGCTCCTTGTCGGCAGATAAACCCACGAGGATGACGTCCTTCGCGCTCAGCATGTGGCAGAACTGCGCGGCCAGAAGGCCGATGGGGCCGGGACCAAAGACGATGGCGCTCTCGCCGGGACGAAGACCGGACTCCTGCGCGACGGCCTTGTAGGCGTTGCAGATCGGGTCCATGATCGACGCGTACTCAAACGGCACGTTCTCCGGCACGCGCAGAAGCGCCCACTTGTGAATGCGGAGAATTTCGCCCGGAATGCGCACGTATTTTGCAAAGCCGCCGTCCATGCCGCCGCCGATGATGACGCGCTCGACACAGTTGGTGAAAAGGCCGCTCGTGCATGCGTGGCAGACGCCGCAGACGTGGCCGGTGTTGTCGGAAACAACGCGGTCGCCGACCTTCCAGTCAGTCACGAGCTCGCCGACCTGGCAGATGATGCCGGCAAATTCATGGCCGCGCGTGCCGAGCCCGCCCATGGGGCCGCCGTTAAAATATGTGGCGACGTCGCTGCCGCAGATCGCGGCCCACTGCACATCGATGATCACATCCTCCGGGCCACATTCGGGCACCGGGACGTCGCGGAAGTCAACTTCCAGCGGTTCATAGCCATAACGATAGACAGCTTTCATAAAATATCTCCTTTGCAGCCGTATTTTTGGGATCGAAGAACAAAATGCAATGGGAATTATGATCACGTTAAAATCATAAATGATGATTATATTTTACAACAAGCCAGGAAGCTTGTCAATCCTTCCCTGCAATATCCGTAAAATGAGGAAGAAAACTGGAGAAAAAGCAAAATGAAGCGCGGCACTGAGAGCTTGCCTAACGGAAAAGATCATATTATGATTATGCAATGATCACAAAATGATTGCTTGTTTTTGAGAGATATCGCCAATTGATATATAGAGTGAAAAATGCTATACTTCAGGTACAGTAAAGCAAGGCGCAAAACACCGCATGCGCCGGTCCTGCGGCAAAATCAGAAGGCGGATGGCTTAAAATGATTGCTGAATGATTATTCCGCGCCGGAAATGTGAAAAAACACGCTTTGTAAAAAAAGAATTGAGGAGGACCCCCTGAAATGAAAAAGGCACTCTGCTTGCTTCTGGCGCTGATGATGGTTCTGTCCATGGCAGCCTGCGCCCAGAGCACGACCGACACCAAAACCGAGACGAGCGCACCCGCAGAAACGCAGCCGTCCGGCGAAACCGCCCAGACCGAAGCTGCTGAGACCAGCTCGGATGAGCTGACAGTGATCCGCTACGGCGCTCCGTCGACTGCTACGTCGGCAGCTGTCTGGTACGCTTATACGCAGGGCTATTTCCAGGAGTACGGCGTTGATCTGGAATTCATTTTCTTCAACAGCGCAACGTCCATCAACGAAGCAGCTCTGGCCGACGAGATCGATATGTACTCCCTCGGCGCAACCAAGTCCGTGACCGGCGCGGTGAGCTTCGGCGCGAAGATGGTTGGCTACATGGTTCCGGATAACTCGACCTACCGCATTTACGCCAGAAGCGACAGCAAGATCGCGCAGGCCGGTCAGGGTGCCCTTGCGGACTATCCTGAAATTTACGGCGACGCGGAAGCCTGGAAGGGCTCCACGCTCCTGACGACGAAGGGTCAGAGCTCTCACTACTTCTTCAACGCGATTCTGACCGAGCTTGGTCTGAGCGAGAGCGATGTCGTCCTCATGGACATCGAAAACAACCAGATTCCCGTTACCTTCAAGATGGGCGAAGGCGATGCAATGTGCGTCGGCAACCCCCTGTGGGCGGACTTCGCGGACGATCCCAACTATGTGTTTGTCGGCTCTCTGGATATGATGTATCCGAAGTACGATAACGTCTGCACGGTTATGGCCACCGACAAGATGATCGAACGCAACAACGACGCCGTGCAGAGCTTTGTGACGGCTCTGGTCAAGGCACAGAACGAACTGTCTCAGGATGCCGACCTGTTTGCCAAGGCCATGTACGATTGGCAGAGCGAATATAACGTTGACGCAACGGAAGAGAACGCGGCGTTTGACGCAACGTTCTACACCCAGCAGAACTACGATTACCTCGAGGCCTACTTCACCGGCGACGCCGGCAGCACGGTCGCTGACGTGGTCTTCTCCGGAATTGTTGACTTTATGCGCAACACCGATCAGCTGACGGAAGACGAATACGCAAAGTATCAGACGCTTGGCTTTGTCGCTCCGTCCTACACGATGAACGCTCTGGCTGAGCTGAAGTAATGTCAGGCGGCATCATTCGCAGATCATACTGAGTTTTACAGCCATGGCCACTTGTCGCCAAGTGGCCATGGCTGTTATAGAGGGTGTAAACATGACAACAACCAAAAACACACTTCCACAGAAAAAGAAGTACAACAAGTACAATATGATCAGTATGATTACGCTGATCCTCTTGTTCGTAGTCTGGGAGTCGGTTGTCCGCTTTGGGCTTGTCGACTCGTCTCGCCTGTCCTCGCCGACAGAGATTATTCAGACCTTTATTTTTAAGCTGCAAAACACCTCACCGGATGGCGCGACCATTCAGACACATTTGCTTGCCAGCCTTCGGGTCGTCCTGATCGGTTACTTCTTTGCCGTTCTGATCGGTGTTCCGCTGGGCCTGTTTATGGGCTTTTTCCGGTTCGCCGAGGCGCTTCTGAAGCCACTTTTTGAAATGCTCCGGCCGATTCCGTGTCTGGCGTGGGTGCCGATTGTGCTTTTGCTGTTCGGCATTGGCCCTTCCGGTAAAATCTTTATTATCTTCATCGGCTCCTTTGTTTCCGTAACCATCAATACATACACCGGCATCAAGCGGACAAAGCACGTTCTTCTGAACGTCGCACGAACCGCTGGCGCAACAGAGTGGCAGATGTTTTTGCGCGTTGGCCTTCCTTCGGCTGTGCCGATGATGTTCACCGGCCTGCGGTTATCCCTTTCCACTGCCATGGCGACGATCGTTGCCGCAGAAATGGTTGCCGCAACAAGCGGACTTGGCTACATGATGAACAACGGCAGAAAGCTGATGCGCACGGAGCTCATCTTCCTCGGCGTCGTTCTCTGCGGTTTGCTCGGCTTCCTTGCAAATCTGATTATGACGAAGATCGAAAACAGAATTGCCCCATGGCAGGAGGCAGGTTAAATGAAACAGCAGCAAGAACTACTCAAAAAAATCGGATATTTCCTTCTTTCCGCATTCGGTATTGCGGCCTTTGTGATCATCTGGCACTGTGCCTCCGTCGACTCCATGATTCCTTCTCCATGGGCTGCCGTTCAGGAAGCGTTTGCGATGCTCCACAAAAAGCTTGCGCGATATACGCTCATTGAGCATATCCTGACAAGTCTGACGCGTATCACGGTTGGCTTCCTGCTGGCTACGCTGCTCGGTATTGTACTGGGTTTGGTCATGGGCTGGAACCCCCTGCTTCGCGCGATCATTAAGCCGATTTTCGATATTTTCCGTCCGGTTCCCGGTCTGGCGTGGATTCCGCTTTTTATCATCTGGATCGGCATCAATGAAACGACGAATATTGTGATCATTGTCGCCGGCGCGTTTATTCCCGTGGCCATGAACACCTATCATGGCATCACGAACGTTGATCCGCTTCTGGTTGACGCAGGAAAGGCCCTTGGCGCGAACAGCAGCCAAATGCTTTGGAATGTCGTCCTGCCCGACAGCGTTCCGGCAATTGTTGCCGGCATGAAGACCTCGCTCGGAAGCAGCTGGATGGCGGTTGTCGCCTCGGAGATGATTGTTGCCCGTAAGGGACTTGGCTTCATCATCCTTTCTGCTATGGAAAATCAGAATTTTACAATGGTTGTTGCGACCATGTTCTTTATCGCCGGCGGCTGTGCCATCTACAACTATATTTTTACTCAACTAGAAAGGGTGCTTTGTCCGTGGGAACATCTGAAAGAAAAATAATTCTGAAGAACATCTCGAAGTCCTTCGAAAACAAAAATACAAACACGCCTCTTCACGTTCTGGACAATGTCAGCCTTGATGTCTATGAGAATGAATTTCTGGTTCTGTTCGGACCGGGTCAGTGCGGCAAGACGGTTTTGCTCAACATTATGGCAGAGCTTCAGGCGCCGGACACCGGCGAGGTGATCTATACGGACAACCGCAAGGTTCACGGCGACATTGGCGTTGTGTTCCAGCAGTATGCGCTGTTCCCCTGGAAAACGGTCATTCAGAATGTTGAAATGAATCAGAAATTCAAGGGTATGAACAAGGCGGAGCGGCGTGAACAGGCGCAGCAGTATATTAAACTCGTCGGTCTGGAAGGCTTTGAGAACAAATATCCGGCCCAGTTATCGGGCGGTATGAAGCAGCGTGTGGGCATTGCGCGCGCCTACGCGACGAACTCGGACATCATTCTTATGGACGAGCCGTTCGGCGCACTCGACGCGCAGACGCGCTATCAGATGCAGGAGGAAATCCTCCGGATCTGGGAGCAGAAGAAGGTTACGATCGTCTTCATCACCAACAACGTCGAAGAAGCCGTCACGCTCGGCGACCGCATCGTCCTTCTGAGCAACAAGCCGTGCCGGGTTGTCGAAGAGTTCGTTCCCGATATGCCCCGGCCGCGCAACAACATGGACGCGCAGTTCCTGGCGCTGCGCAACGAGATTGCATCCAAGGTCGACTTGGCTCTGTAAGCGCAGACGCAACACACCAATTCAGCGGAGGTAACGCTTTATGAGCGAGGAAGTCAAAGTAAAGGTTCGTAACCTGACAAAAAAATTCGGCGATCTACTGGTTTTGGACAACGCCTCTTTTGACATCAAGAAAGGTGAGTTCGTCTGCATCGTCGGCCCGACCGGCTGCGGCAAAACAACGTTTCTGAACCTGCTGGTCAAGCTGATTGAGCCGACGTCCGGCGAGATTCTGATCGACGGCGAACCGGCCGACCCCAAAAAACATAACCTGAGCTTCGTGTTCCAGGAGCCGTCGGCGTTCCCGTGGCTGACCGTGGAAAAGAACCTGCGGTTCAATCTGGAAATCAAGCACTATCCCAAGGACGAAATCGACAAGCGCGTGGCGCGGATGTCCAAGATTCTGGGCCTCGACGACGTGCGTGCGTCCTACCCGCGCCAGCTTTCGGCCAGCGCCCAGCAGAGAATCGTCATCGGAAGAAGCTTCGCCATGTATCCAGACCTTCTTCTCATGGACGAGCCCTACGGCCAGATGGACATCAAGATGCGCTACTATCTGGAAGACGAGGTGCTCAAACTCTGGCGCGAGACCGGCGCGACGGTCATCTTCATCACCCACAACGTCGAAGAGGCCGTGTATCTGGCGCAGCGCTGCCTGATCATGTCCCCGAAGCCGACGACCATCAAGGAAGAGGTCAACATCGACCTGCCGTATCCGAGAAACGTCGCAGACCCCGAGTTCGTCGCCTACCGCGAGCATATCACCGAGCAGATCAAGTGGTGGTAAGCCGATGGAGAAGCTGAAATTCGATCTGGTTTTTCAGGTTGCGCTGTGCGTCAGCGACCTCGACGCGATTCTGGAAAACTGGAAGAAGTACGTGGACTTTGACGAGACGACGCTCGTGCGCCGGTCGACGAAGGACGCGTTTGAGCGCGGCGGCTGGGAAGGGCACAATTATAATGAAAAGCCCTGCGTCTTTTTCCAGAAATACGCCCGCTTTACGCTCGGGAACATCGACTTTGAGATCATCGAGCCCGTGAGCAAGGAACCCGGAAACCCCTATTCGGACTTCCTGCTGCAAAACGGCGGCTGCAACGGCATTCACCACATCGGCGTGAAGCTGGCAAGCAGTGATGCGCTGCACGGGCAGATGCACGCGCTCGGCATTCCCGTCATGAACAAGTGCGAGATGGGCCCGGTGCTTTCAGACGGCACCAGAAAGAGCTGTGAGTTTTACGACCTGCGCGAGGTGCTCGGCATGATTGTCGAGTCGTGTAGCGTGGTCGTAGGGCCGCTGGCAGACGATCCGAGAGCCGGAAATCCCGCGGACTTTTCCGACGCGGCAAACGGCTGAGGCGAAAAGAGAAAAGAAAGAAATCGCCGGAGAGTACCCCCTCCGGCGATTTTCCGTTATCGGTTATTTTGCAAGCGCGGCGTCGATCCACTCAACAAAAGCGCTCTTCGGCGGATTGGACGTCAGGGGATAGAAATAGGTGTCCTCCGGCGAAGTCCACTGCGGCGACCATGTGGAGACGATCATATTTCCGTTTATAAAGCTCAAAGTTTCAAAATACGGCGTTTCCGTTTTGATAAACGGCTTCAGAACGCCGTCCAGACCGAACGACCAGACATTGCAGGTGTTTTTGCCGAGCAGGTAGAACGTGCCGCGGTAGTGGCGCAGGGCGATGGATTGTTTGGCCTGCGGAATCTCAAAAAGAAACTCCGGCTCGCCGCCCGCGAGGCGCAGGCGGTAGAACTTTGTGCCGTAGTCGTGGTTATCCCACGGGATAAAATAGCAGGAATTGTCCAGGAAGACGATCTCTTCGATGTTGCCGTCATAGACGATCGACTGCGTGCCCGTTTCCAGATCGATGGCGTATACGCCGCTGGAACTGTTTTCATAGCGAACAAAATACAGCTTCCCGCCAAAGCCATAGAGCTCGTCCGTATAGATCATTTCCCCGAAGCTCAGCGGTTTTCCGAGCGGCGTGGCCTTGCCATTTTCAATGCGGCTGATGCGGTACTGCCAGCTGTCCGGATTCACAGGCTGCGAGACCTGCTCGAGGACGTAAAGCTTGCCGTCGTAGATGGTATACAGCTCCAGACCGTATTTTCCGGTGTAAAGAGTCTCCGGTTCGCCGCCCTCCTTGGGCAGCCGCATGACGCATTCATAATAGGCGCTGCCTTCTCCAAAATGCCGGGCCCGCATATAAACATACCCGTCAAAAAGCGCGACCTGATACGGCTCATATTCAGACGTCGTCCAGAGAACCTGCGCCTTGCCGTTTTTGTCGATGCGCAGAACGTCCGCTGTTCCGTTGCGGTCAACCGTGCAGTAGGTATACCCGTCCGCCGCCTCGTCCGCGACGCCGCCGGTGACGAAATTGCCGAGCGTATCGTCCGAAAGATTCTGCCGCGAATCATACGTCGTGCGCAGCGCGGGGTTCAAGAGCCGTGCGACCGTGACGGCAAGCTCCGCTCTTGTGGCGCGGCCCTCGGGGTCAAACTTACCGCCTTCCTTGCCGGACATGACGCCGCCGTGCGCGACCGTTTCGATCGCCGCGGTGAATTCCTCGGAAAGCGACGAAACGTCCGCCAGAGCGCCGTTATTCACGTCTCCGAGCGAGAAGCCCGTCTGCGCCAGAAGATACGCAAGCTCCTTGCGCGTCAGCGGGTTCAGAAGCGCCGCGCCCTCCGGACAGGTGGACGGCAGAAGCTTGTGGTCGACCGCGTAGGAAAGCGCCGGGTCATACCAGCTCTCGCCTTCCTGCGCCTCTGCGATCGAGCCGCCTGCGTTCTGCGCGTGAAGCCTTGCGGCGATGGTGACGGCCTGCGCCCAGCTGACCGTCTGCGAGGGGGAGAACCGGCCGTTTCCGGTGCCGGTCATGATGCCGCCGTCAGCCACGGCCGAAACGCCCGAGGCGTACCAGCTGCCCGCCGGAACATCGGTAAATTCCGCGGCAAAGGCGGGTACAGCGAACGAGAGCACGACCGCGAGGGAAACGAGCAGCGAGAAGACGCGTTTTTTCATGGGAAAAATCCTCCGTTTCCTGTTTTTTCCTTTCTAATTCCATCATACACCAGATGGTTTCTTCCTGCAAGTGGGATTTCAAAGAAAGTTCCAGCCGAAAGTTCCAGCCGCTGCCGCGCCGCTTGACAGAACGGCTTCTTGCCGGTATAATACTTACAATTTATACGCTTTTGAAAAGGGGGCTTTTTCAGGATATGGATACCGACAGCGGCGACTATCCCAGTAACAAGTTGATCTGCCATCTGTTTTTGCGAGCATATCTGCGCCGCACGCTGCGGGGTAGACGTGCTTTTTTGCGTTTGTAGGGAGGGAACCGCTGATTCCCTCGTCAGCAGCCCTCGCCGGATCTTTTGGCCCAAGGCCGCGGTTGCAAAAGCTTGAAATACACAAAGTATTCCTGCGCTTTTGGACCTTGCCTTGAACCAAAATCTCTCGCCGAGTGCAGCAGCCGATGAAATCAGAGCTTCCCCAGTTTTTTTATGGTATGTAATTCAGATGACAGAAAAGGAGTAAAATAAATTGTCTACCACAACTTGTCTTGTGATCATGGCGGCGTGTTTACTGCTGTCCGCCTATTTTTCGGCGACGGAGACCGCGTTCTCCTCGGCCAACAGCACGAAGCTCAAAACGCTGGCGGAGAAGGGGAATCCCAAAGCCGCGCTGGCGTGTTCGCTTCTCGAGCAGTACGATAAGCTGCTTTCGACCATTCTGATCGGCAACAACATCGTCAACATCCTCATGGCCTCGATCGGCACGTGCTCTTTGTGCGGCACTACGGGGACGTCGGCGCGACGATCTCGACAGTCGTGATCACCGTGGTCGTGCTGATTTTCGGCGAAATATCGCCCAAGAGCGTCGCCAAGGACTTCGCGGAAGCCTTTGCGATGTTCTCCGCGCCCATTCTGCGGGTGTTCATCATCGCCCTGACGCCGCTCAATTTTCTGTTCTCGCTCTGGAAAAAGCTTCTGGCGAAGGTGTTTCGCTTAAGCGGCGAGAGCAAAATGTCGCAGGAGGAGCTTCTGATGCTCGTCGACGAGGTCCAGCAGGACGGTAGCATCGACAAAAACGAGGGCGAGCTTCTCAAAAACGCGATCGACTTTTCCGAGCAGCAGGCGCAGGACATTCTCATCCACCGCGTCGATCTGGCCGCGCTTCCCATTACGGCCAGCCGCGAGGATGTGGCGGCGCTTTTCACGCAGACGAAGTATTCGCGCCTGCTCATCTATCAGGATTCGATCGACCACATTCTCGGCACGGTGCACCAGAAGGACTTTTACGTCGGCTGCGGCGTGAAGTGGATGCCAAATCCAACTTCCTGCGCTATTTCTTTATCTGAGTCGTGCTTGTTCTTTGATAGCCTAATATTGCAGCCTGCTTCTGACCGGAATAGAGCCCCATGACCAGTGCGTTTTCCAAAGAGGCTTGCAGTCCAATAGCAAAGCCAAAAATTGCGCGGAATACCAAAATAATCTCAAATGATCAATAAAGTAGGGCGCGCAGCCGCTGATCACCATCAACAAACTGGACCAGATCGCTAATGTCCTGAATTTGATTCGCTTTCCAAGGATAGACCCTGCGCAAAGAGAGCCAACGATTACGAAACTGTAAAACAGTACCACAAGTTGATGCTAAAACGACTCAACATGATAACGGCCATGATCCGCTGTGGGCTCGATTCGGTTGAATAGCATTTGATCAGCAAGCGTGTCCGTTGCACTGAACTGCGGGCTACGCTGCACTTGCCATATCGTGCGCCACCAGAGCCGCGTAATAGCTGTTCATCGTACTCGGCGCGTTGAACAGCGCGGTCAGCAGATATTGCCGGATATTCCGAATCCGCGTTGTGTTCTGCTTCAGGCAGTCCGTGACGAAACGGATATGCTCGCTGTTCAGCTTCAGCAGCTTTGACCGCACGACCTCGGCTGGATAATCGTTGCCTGCAACGCGGATTCGGCTGCGGGTGCTGCAAACCGTCTCCTGCACCAGGTCGACGATCTCGTCAAGCTGCTCCCGGTCAACGTGAGGATCACTTGCCAGAACGTCGTAGTCAATATTCTCCAAGATCAAGTCCCGATAGCTTTCAAACGTTTCTTTCGCTTCCGTTCGCTTCTGCACGGGAGTCTCCGGGAAACCGGAAGGGAAAGGAATCGAATCGGTAATTGATTGATCTGTATTTTGTTTTTCTTTATTTTTTCCTTTAGTATTTAATTGCATTGGATTTTCCAACGTAGGGAAATCCAACATAGGCTTTTCCAATGTTGGATGATCCAATGTAGGCAAAGCCTGCGCAGGTTCTTCCGGTGTTGGCTCCGTGCGCGGCTGCTCATAGATCGTGTAGACGGTTCCGCGCAGGCAGCCGCGCTCGTCGCGTTCGCGGCTGCGCTTGATGTAACCGGCACGTTCCAGCTCGCGCACAGCTTCGCGGATGGCGTCGATGCTCTCTTTGTTGATCTGTGCAAGCCCCTGCAGTGTGTAATCCCAGTCCTCTGGCAGCGACAGCATCTGCGAGAGCAGACCCTTGGCCTTGAGGGACAGCGCATGGTTGCGGAGATGGTGGTTGGACATGACCGTGTAACCTTTGTTTTTCTCGACACGGAATACAGACATTTTTGTGGCCTCCTTCGTCTCAGGTTTCAAATTTAAGAAAAGAAAAAAGCGGCGTTTCAACCCTCTTTTCACGAGAGAGCGAAACGCCGCTTCATTTTGTATCTTGGTTTGTATTTCAATATTTCGTCAGATTGCGAATAGACCGGTACAGTATCTTGTGGTATGATGCCAGCGTTTGTTGTTTGAGCTTTGCAGAGGAGGGCAATTACCATGCAGTACACCGATAACGAGGCCGCATTGATCGGCGGCCTGATTTCAAACTATTTCTTTCAGCCGTCTGTGGACGCAAAGCTCCGCGAATCCTATCGCCGGGTGCTGCGCCATTTGCACGAGAACACGCTCTCTGCGTCAGATCTGAGCCGCATTCAGAACGCATTGACCTTCCTGTCGCCGCTCTGCCGGGACACCCGCGAAGCCCACAAGGACATGATGGGTGTGACATTAAAAACCGATGCTCTGCTGAGAGCCAGCAGATAAACGACCTCCCGTTGCCAGCGCAACGGGAGGTTTGCTTTCTCGCGTCCCAGCATCGCCAATACGCCGTGGTTTCGTCCTGAAGTGGGACGGGGCTGACCTGCGGTCTTAACGTCTGAAATGCCGCACAGCGGGCTAACGCACCGGCATCTGTGCTTGGAGTGCGTATTCGGCATAACCAACAAAAACGCCAGTCAGAATTCTACACTTTGCCGAGAGCAAAAGCGAGCCGCTTTCCCGAAAAATTCCCGGAAAAGCGGCCCAAAATCGCGTGGGTAAAGGTTCAAGTCCACTGATTTTGCCAAAACCCTTTTTGATATCTTTTTTTCCAACTTCAAAAAATGGGCGCAAAAAAACCCGGAAGCCGTTCTGTTTCCCTTCATAGGGACACAAACTGTCACCCCTCTGCGAGGGAGCGGATTTCTCCGCTCCCTCTTCCTGTTCTCTCCGTCTTATGCCGGGAATTGAATGACTTCGCTCAGCGGCGGGAGCAGCTTCGGCTGCTTCTCGTCCGGCTGCATGGCGCTGTCCACCAGACCGATATCCCGGTAGATGATGCGG
>ERZ825384.872-NODE-872-length-37824-cov-7.891816_pt1 | contig 37824 bp, 30 predicted proteins | sample MGYA00519931_ERZ825384 | MGnify/ENA primary metagenome ERZ825384 (study PRJEB31778, sample SAMEA3449200) | human gut metagenome | biome: human gut; feature: human-associated habitat; material: faeces | place: United Kingdom | collected 2010/2012 ...
TATGCCTAAAGATACAAAATCTTTAGGTAATAACAAAGCCCCAGCTTGTGAAAGTCGGGGCTTTGTGCTTAAAAAAAAGAAGGTGCGCATTTTGACACACCTCCCTTTTTCTCATTACTATGAGAATTTTTTCTCGTCATGGTGAGAATAATCCTTGCCCTGAATGTATTGTAACGGGGTTCTGGAAGTAAATTGTGAACCTGCTTTCCGGGTTAGCCGAGTGGATGTGTAAACCAGAAACAGGAACCCTTTCCGGGTTCCGAGTCTACTCCGATCTTTCCTCCGAGTTGTGTGATGATACTCTGGCAGATAGAAAGACCGAGACCGGTGCCGGGAATAAAATTATTGAGTTTGACAAAACGGTTGAATACAGCCGTTTGCTTTTCCGGTTCGATTCCTATACCCGTATCCTCTACGGAGAATTTCGCTTCTTTTCCTTTTATTTGGTAACTGATGGTTATACTCCCTTCGGAGGTAAATTTTAACGCATTGACTACGAAGTTTGATAATACTTGGTAAAGCCTACTTTTATCGCTGGTGAGTTGCAAATCGGGCAGATCGGGAGACAGGCGGAGTTCCACCTGCGGGGAGGTTCGCATCTGCATTGCTTGGTATAATTCATTGCATAACCATTTGGCGTTCACTTTCTCGAAGGTAAAGTCAAAAGTTCCAGCTTCGATTTTTGACAAGTCGAGAATATCGGAAATAAGTTGTAGCAGGCGTTTGTTGTTCTCTTCGATGATGGTGACATACTGCAGTTTCTCTTCCGGATTGTCCGCCTCTTGCAGCATACTCGAAAAACCGACAATCGCATTGAGCGGTGTACGTATCTCGTGGCTCATATTGGCAAGGAAGGCAGACTTTAGCCGGTCGGATTCTTCTGCTTTCTCTTTAGCTTGAATGAGCATTCGTTCCGTTTCTTTCAGTTGGGTGATATCAAAGTTGATGCACAACATTTCGATGATATTATCCTGTGGGAGATAATTCCGGACCAACACATTCACGCGTGTCCACGTATAGTTTCCGTCAGCTCTGCGAATACGCATATCACGACATAATTTGCTACTTTCCCCTTTAATGACCTTATCCAGAAAATCAAGCATTACAGCCCGGTCTTCGGGGTGGAAGTGGGAGTGTATGCCGATGATTTCCGGTAGTGGGGTACCTTCTTCCTCTCCTATATTCCTGTACCAGCTGCTCAGGGCATAACCGTCCCGGCTCAAAGCGTCGAAATGGGCATAACCAACTTTGGCATAGTCGCCTACCAGGTCGAAGAAATTTTTGAACTCCTGAATCTTATTATAAGCAATGGTATTTTCGGTCTTGTCTACGTTAATCACCAAGTAATTGATCGGCTCATGATTATGGTCGTACAGCGTAGTTACTTTGGTTGTTAAATCTATACTGCCTCCCGAACTTTGTGACTGGTAGTATCCGTTTATCTTGGAAAATTCATAGCAGAATGTAAAGTCGGCGTCTTCATTATTTCTGAGTTTCTGTTTGATCTCTTCCGGAAGCAGGGGATTCTCGAACAGATTAACTCCCAAGACATCTTCTTTGCTGGCTATATGAAACATTTCCAGTTCCTTCTTGTTAAGGTCGATCAGGAGCCCGTCTTTATTGTATAATTCGATGCCTACGGGGATATTTTTATAGATATTATGCAGAATGCGTTCACTGTTCTGCAATGCCTGGTAAGCGGACGCCATATGTGGTCCGTCTTGTGTTTCGGCTATGCCATATATCTTGGTGTTTCCTGCCTCGTCTGTTTCCTGGTAACATATCTTGCTGCGTATCCATACACCCCCTTTAGGAGTATCGAGCAGATATACTTCTTCAATCGTCTGCTGTAATTCATCGAAAGAGTGGGAAGTGGTGTGTTGCTGGTCTTCCCTCAGAATCCGCTTGTTGAAATCATTGAAACTAATAATACCCTCCTCGTCGAGACCGAGAAGTTGGGCTATGAAGCCGGAGCATTTGTAACACTCTGTTTTTACATCTGCCTCCCACCAGCCGATGTTGGCTTTATTCATTAATTTCCGTAGGAAGATGTCTTCTCTGTGTGTGTCTGTTTCAGGCATTTTACAGTTTGTTCTGAAGGTTAAAAATTTGTTTAATATGTAAAAGTAGTCATTTTTGTCGGATTCCTGCTAATAAACCACCATTTTTAGGTATTGATAACTCCTTATTCTTTCGTGAACTTTGTGGAGAAATAAAATGTTCTATATATAATGCGTAGATATAAAAAGAAAGGAGATCATTAAGAATGAAAAAAATAGTATTACTTCGTCACGGAGAGAGTGTATGGAACAAGGAAAATCGTTTCACCGGCTGGACGGATGTAGACCTTACGGAAAAAGGAGTTGCCGAAGCCGAGAAGGCAGGGGAGACGCTGAGAGAATATGGCTTCAATTTCGATAAAGCCTATACTTCCTATCTGAAACGTGCAGTGAAAACTCTGAACTGCGTGCTTGATAAGATGAATCTCGACTGGATTCCCGTGGAAAAGAACTGGCGCCTGAATGAGAAGCATTATGGAGAGTTACAAGGGCTGAATAAAGCGGAAACCGCCGGGAAGTATGGGGAGGAACAAGTGCTTGTATGGCGCCGCAGCTATGACATTGCTCCTAATCCGCTTGCAGAGAATGACCTTAGAAATCCACGTTTCGACTATCGATATCACGAGGTACCCGATGCTGAACTGCCCCGTACCGAATCATTGAAGGATACCATTGAACGTATTATGCCTTATTGGGAATCAAATATATTTCCTGCATTGAAAACTGCCCATACTTTACTGGTGGTAGCTCACGGTAATAGTTTGAGGGGGATTATCAAACATCTGAAACATATTTCGGATGAAGATATTATAAAACTGAACCTGCCTACTGCCGTGCCTTATGTGTTTGAGTTCGACGAGAATCTTAATGTAGCCAATGACTACTTTCTGGGTAATCCCGAAGAAATCAGAAAATTAATGGAGGCAGTAGCCAACCAGGGAAAGAAAAAATAGAATAAAGTTATACATTAAAAAAATGAAGTTATGAATAAAGTTATAGAATTATTAGGAGATAAATCCTGTTATTATTTGGATCACACCTGTAAAACCATCGATAAATCGCTGATTCACATTCCCTCTCCCGATACAATAGATAAAATCTGGTTGGATTCAGATCGTAATATAAAGGTATTGAATAGCCTTCAGTCTCTCTTGGGGCATGGCCGATTGGCAAATACCGGATATGTGTCCATTCTTCCTGTCGATCAGGATATCGAGCATACCGCCGGGGCTTCTTTTGCTCCGAACCCGATCTATTTCGACCCGGAGAATATCGTGAAACTGGCTATTGAAGGCGGCTGCAACGCCGTGGCTTCCACTTTCGGAATCCTGGGTTCCGTAGCGCGTAAGTATGCCCATAAGATACCTTTCGTTGTGAAGTTGAATCATAATGAACTGCTTTCTTATCCGAACAGCTTCGACCAAGTGTTGTTTGGCACCGTGAAGGAGGCATGGAACATGGGGGCAGTAGCTGTCGGAGCTACTATCTATTTCGGTTCGGAACAGAGTCGCCGTCAGTTGGTAGAGATTGCCGAGGCGTTTGAATATGCGCACGAACTGGGTATGGCAACCATTCTGTGGTGCTATCTGCGTAACAATGATTTCAAAAAAGGAGCAATAGATTATCACTCTGCTGCCGACCTGACCGGACAGGCTGACCGCCTGGGTGTGACCATTAAGGCGGATATTGTGAAGCAGAAACTTCCGACGAATAACGGCGGCTTTAAAGCTATCGGCTTCGGCAAGGTGGACGAACGTATGTACACCGAACTGGCGACTGACCACCCGATTGACCTTTGCCGTTATCAGGTTGCTAATGGCTACATGGGGCGTGTAGGACTGATTAATTCCGGTGGGGAATCTCACGGAACTTCCGATTTGCGTGATGCCGTCATTACTGCCGTAGTGAATAAGCGTGCCGGAGGTATGGGACTGATTAGCGGACGTAAGGCTTTCCAGAAACCGATGAATAAAGGGGTAGAATTATTGAATGCTATCCAGGATGTTTATCTTGATCCGTCAATAACGATCGCTTGATACGGTTGTGAATGGAAATAATTTCTTATCTTTGACTATTAGATAGTTAACCATTAAAAAAATAAGAGTATGAAGTTTTTTATTGACACAGCCAATTTGGAGCAGATTAAGGAGGCACATGACCTCGGTGTACTTGACGGAGTGACTACCAACCCTTCGCTCATGGCGAAAGAAGGTATCAAGGGAACACAGAACCAGCGTGACCATTATGTCAAGATATGTAATATCGTCAACGGTGATGTGAGTGCCGAGGTGATAGCGACCGATTATGAAGGGATGATTCGCGAAGGCGAGGAGCTGGCGGCGCTTAATCCGCATATCGTAGTGAAAGTGCCTTGTATTGCCGATGGTATCAAAGCCATCAAGTATTTCACGGAGAAAGGAATACGCACGAACTGTACGCTGGTCTTTTCGGTGGGACAGGCGTTGCTGGCGGCTAAAGCCGGGGCAACTTATGTATCTCCTTTCGTCGGCCGTCTGGATGATATTTGTGAAGATGGGATAGGACTTGTTGGGGATATTGTACGTATGTACCGCACGTATGATTACAAGACGCAAGTGCTGGCAGCTTCTATCCGTAATACGAAGCACATTATCGAATGTGTGGAAGTGGGGGCGGATGTTGCTACTTGCCCGTTGAGTGCCATTAAGGGATTGTTGAATCATCCGTTGACGGATTCGGGACTGAAAAAATTCCTGGAAGACTATAAAAAAGTCAACGGTTGAGAGTAGACAAGGCTCAATATATAGAACAAACGGTGAACATCAGGCAGTTCGTTGCTGCACAGTGTTCACCGTTTTTTATTTTTTAGTTGTCGGATGGCTATTCGTTTTTCTTTTCCTGTTTCCGCTTTTCCTTATACTGTGTCGGCGTTTCGCCTGTATATTGTTTGAAAGCCGTACTGAAATAGCGGGAAGTAGTAAACCCGACTTTCTCGGCGATTTCCGTAAATGACAGCTCCGTGCCAGTCATTAATGTGATCGCTTTCTCCATTCTGAATTTGTTAATATAATCATTGGCCCCCATATCGGTAAGAGCTTTTAGCTTGTTATAGAGCGAAGCCCGGCTCATGCCGATTTCTTTGCAGACCAGAGCGACATCCAGATTACTGTTATCCAGATTTTCCTGGATAATCTTATTCATTTTGAGTAAGAATGTTTCGTCCGCCTGACTGAACGTGCTCTCTTCCGGGGCAGGAATCAAGCCGGCATTCAGATACCTTTTCTTGGTATGTTCGCGGTTTTTCAACCGGTTGCGGATGAGTTCCATTAACATTTCTATTTCAAAAGGCTTGGTGAGATAGGCGTCCGCTCCGTTTTTGTAACCGCTCAGCTGGCTTTGTTTATCATCTCTTGCCGTCAGCAGGATGATAGGGATGTGGCTGATAGTAATATCCTCTTTGATGTTTTTACACAATTCATATCCGTTCATTCGCGGCATCATTACATCACTGACGATGATATCCGGAGTATGGCTCTTGATAAGTTGAAGGGCTTCTACACCGTCTGCAGCAATTACGATCCGCTTGAAATATTCTCCTAATGATTTTTTCAGGAAGTCCGTCAGGTCGGAATTGTCGTCCACTACCAGAATACTGTAAGGGGTCGTGTCGAAATTGTCCTCATCAGGAATCTGTTCATTGTCATTGTCGCCTATCAGTTCGTTCAGATATGCCTTAGGCTGGCAGATAATTTCTTCGGTCTTTTGCTTCAGTGGCAGTTCAAAGAAGAAAGTTGCACCTGCTTCCTGATTGTTGCGGGCACCGATAGAACCACCATGCAGCTCAACCAGAATCTTGGAATAAGATAATCCGATTCCCGTTCCGCTTTGTTCTCCTGTCCCTTGATAGAAACGGGTAAAGAGTTTCCGGGTGTCTACTTGCTGCAATCCGTTTCCTTGGTCGATTATGGAAATACGTATTCTGCTTTCTTCTGAAAGTAATTCGGAGGTAATTGTAATTTCTGTATTTTCAGGACTATGTTTGAGCGCGTTGATAAGCAGGTTGCTTAAAATAGTCTCGCACTTGTCCTTATCGAAACTGACAGTTTCAATCCGTGGGTCGAGCTCATAACGGATTCGCACATTCTTGGCTTCACCTTCACTGATAAAGTCTTGTGATACGTCCTCAATCCATTTATTGAGCGGATGAGGCTGTATCTGCATTTTACTTTCTCCGACTTCCATTTTACGCACATCAAGCACCATGTTAATCAGGTTCTTCATACGTTGTGACTGTCTGTAAATAGCTTTCAGGGGAAGGTATTGATGATCTTCGGAGGAGAGTGATTTCAATATTCTGCTAAGTGGAGCGTGTATCAGTGTCAACGGTGTACGAAGCTCGTGGCTGATATTGATAAGGAAGCGTACTTTTTCTTCATACACTTGTTGCTCGTGCTCTTTCATAGCCCATTTGAGCTTTTCCTCTTTGCGTTTCAAGGTTCTTCGGAAAGTCTCTATAATAACGGCGACAACGAAAACTGCGCAACTGAGGATGAACCACCATGTACGATACCAGGGAGGAAGAATCGTTAACTCCAGTACTTCTTGGTTAGGAATCCAACTACCATCTTTGGCCGTACAGGAAGCCATGATTTTATAACTGCCCGGTGGCAGTGAGCGTATAGCCAGTTCAGGGTTGTAGGATTCGATTTGTTGGTCATTCAACCCTTCTATCTGGTATTTATATACTTTTTGGCGGAAAATGTCTTCCTCTTTCGACATGATTCGGATAGTAATATTGCTGTTCCAAGGAGCGGAGATACCTTTCGGATTACCGCTTAACTTATCGTTGACGGATTCTCCGTTGATAATGACATTTGACAATTGGAGTTGTGGAAGTTCGGAGGTGGTCAGCGGGAGCTTGCTGTTGATATGAAGCAAGCCTTTTACACCGCCCATGTAGATATCTCCCTGCATACTTAATAATTGAGGCTTGGAAAGATATTCGTTTAAAATAGCTCCATCCGACTCTCCGAATAGGACAAACTTCTTTTCTTTGATCAACCAGGCAAAGAGCATACTGTCGGCTCCTATCCATACTTTTCCCTGCTGGTCGCATACGAGCAGAGTAATTTCGCCGAACAGGGAAGTCGGTATCAGAGTCTTTGTCTTGGTTCCGGGATGATAATGTATCAATCCGTAATTGCTCCCGATCCAGAAGTGTCCTTCTTTATCTCGTGAAACGGAGTTGATAACAGTATCTTTCCGGCAAGAGTACAATGCTTTCAACCGGTTTGTACGGTTATCCAGTTCGTAGATGTGTTTTGTATCGTTTATATAAGTATAATCCTGATAATTGCCAATAGGTAAAAGGGTACCGATGATATCTTGCCCTTCCTGCTCGGTAGCAATATTGAAAGTCTGTTCTTTCAGATTGTATTTATAAACATGATCTCCCAGGAATAATATGCTGTGAGGCGTGTTTTGTAGTAAATTCACGGCTTTTCCCCGGTTACAGAGACGGGTGTTCGTTTCATTATCGACAATGGTGAAGGGATGTTTTTCTCCTGTTGCCGGATTGAAAATGAATACTCCCTGCGAGAAAAGGGAAATTAATAATTTACCGGGAGTAAACGGACAGATAGAGGCTACTTTGTCTTCCCAAGTCGAAGGGTAATGGGCGAATTTCTCCGTAAACGGGTTAAAGCTGTTTATGCCTCCTCCGTCCGTACCTATCCAGATCCGGTTTTCGGATTCCTGAAAAAGGCTCAAAACAGTGGAGTTGCTTAATCCGCGGTCGTTGCCGGGCAATACATCTTTATATGTTTTCATAGAAACTTCCCGGATGCTGATTAATCCGTTTCGGATGCTGCCTGCCCACATATTATTATTCCGGTCGTTATAAAGACATAAGATCGAATTGGCAGGAAGTGAATAGTTATCTCTTCCGGGGATGTGTTCCAATAGGGAAAATTGCCCCGTTTCCGGGTCAAGGATATTGATGCCTCCTCCGTCTGTTCCAATCCATATCTGCCCTTCCCGTTCGGCGAGGCTTAATACAACATTGTTGCTCAGATAAGAATTGCGGGTGGTATAGGTGGCTAGCAGTTTTCCGTCGCGGGTCAGGCAATTCAAGCCTCCGTTGTAAGGTGCCACCCATATCCTTTTCTGTGAATCGATGAATATATTCATGATTTCTTTTCCGCAATCGAAAGGGGGAGGGTTATATTTTCCGGTTTTTAAGTCGAGTAGTAGTAAGCCCTGCCACCGGCTACAACAGAGCAGGGTATGTTCATCCCAAAGGGTCAGCAGGGTGACATTGTAATTCGGTTCCCGCTCAAATGATTGCAAGAGGCGTAAGGAAGCATCCTGATAATTATAGAAAAAGATTTTATTTTTTGAACCGAACAAGACGCCTCCTTTTGTCAGGCAAACTGAATAAACGATAATGTTATTTCCCGACTCATTCGTTGGTATGAAGAAGTCATCACTCTGCCGTCGATAGCGCGCCACTCCTTTGTCCGTCAGAATCCAGATATTGTTTTGTTCGTCTTCTATCATCTGATAGATAAAATTATGTGGAATGGAATGAGGATCATCGGCCTGATGAACATATTTTTTGAGTTCATGCCCGTCGTATCGTCCCAGCCCGGAACGGGTTCCAATCCATACAAAGCCTTGTTCATCCGTCAGGATACAGCGCACGGTGGAAGGTAGTCCGTCTTTCAGGGAGATTTGTTTATAGTAATAATGTCCGGCTTGAAGGGGGAGAAGGCCGGTAAACTGTATGATAAATGCTACGCATAGTAGTACCAATATGTTTTTTCTCATGAAATCAGGTCAGTTTAACTGAAACAAAGATAATGTATTCGGATGAATATTACTTAAATCAGCTCTCTTATTTTTTAGTTTTTATCCCTATCTTTGCTCGAAAATATACGATTATGATTACCGAAGAACTACAAAAACTTTATCTGGCATATACGGGAGTTCCCGCCGAGAATATAACAGAATTACCTTCTTCCGGCTCCAATCGCCGTTATTTCCGGTTGGCGGGGGTGCAAACATTGATCGGAGTTTATGGAACCTGTATCGATGAGAATGAGGCTTTTCTTTATATGGCGGCCCATTTCCGCAGATGCGGTTTGCCTATTCCTGAGATTCACATCGTGTCGGAAGATAAAACCTATTATCTGCAAGAAGATTTAGGAGACACTTTGTTGTTTCATGCCATAGAGAAAGGACGTGCCACGAGTGTCTTTTCCGAAGATGAAAAAGAACTGCTTCGAAAGACGATTCGCCTGCTGCCCGCTATCCAGTTTGCCGGGGCGGACGGATTTGATTTCTCCCGTTGCTATCCCCAGCCGGAGTTTAACCAACGTTCTATCCTTTGGGACCTGAATTACTTTAAATACTGTTTTCTCAAGGCTACCGGCATGGAGTTTCAAGAGGATAAACTGGAAGATGATTTCCAGAAGATGAGCGATGTTCTGCTTCGTAGTTCTTCTGCCACTTTTATGTATCGTGACTTCCAAAGTCGTAATGTGATGATTAAAGACGGCGAACCATGGTTTATTGATTTTCAGGGCGGACGTAAGGGACCGTTCTATTATGACATTGCTTCTTTCTTATGGCAGGCAAAAGCAAAATATCCTGATAGTCTCCGTCAGGAACTGCTGCAAGAATATATTGAAGCACTCCGCAAATACCAACCAATTGACGAACCTTATTTTTATAGCCAGCTTCGCCATTTTGTACTTTTCCGTACTTTGCAAGTGCTTGGAGCCTATGGCTTTCGTGGCTACTTCGAAAAGAAGCCCCATTTTATCCAGAGTGTTCCTTATGCTATCGGGAACCTGCGCGAACTGTTGAAAGAGGAATATCCGGAATATCCGTATCTCTGTAAAGTATTGCGTGAACTGACCGGGCTGAAACAATTTACGGACGATCTGAAAAAGCGCCAGCTCACAGTCAAAGTCATGAGTTTTGCTTATAAGAAAGGGATTCCTGACGATCCGACAGGCAATGGGGGCGGCTATGTTTTTGATTGCCGCGCTGTAAATAATCCCGGAAAATATGAACGTTACAAACCTTTTACCGGACTGGATGAACCGGTGATTACCTTCCTCGAAGAAGACGGAGAGATTCTTCGTTTTCTCGATCATGTTTATGCCTTGGTGGATGCTTCTGTGAAACGATATATGGAACGGGGATTTAGTAATTTATCTGTTTGTTTTGGCTGCACCGGAGGGCAACATCGTTCTGTTTATTCCGCCCAGCATTTGGCGGAGCACCTTAATAAGAAATTCGGAGTAAAAGTAGAATTGGTGCATCGTGAACAGAATATAGAACGTACGTTTGAAGCAACTATATAGAAGACTAATGAAAGCTATGATATTTGCTGCCGGTTTGGGCAGCCGGCTGAAACCGTTGACCGACTCTATGCCGAAAGCCCTTGTTCCCATAGCCGGACGTCCGATGCTGGAACATGTTATTCTGAAACTGAAAGCATCCGGTTTCACCGAAATTGTGATTAATATTCACCATTTCGGTGAACAGATACTCGATTTTCTGAAAGCTAATGATAATTTCGGACTTACCATACATATTTCCGACGAGCGTGAACAGTTGCTTGATACGGGAGGAGGAGTCAGGAAAGCCTGTACTTTCTTTGAACATTCCGATGAGCCTTTTTTAGTGCATAATGTCGATATTCTTTCGGATGTGGACCTAAAGGAATTATACGACTATCATTTACAAAACGGCAGTGTGGCTACTTTGTTGGCCAGTCGGCGTAAAACTTCACGTTATCTGCTTTTTGATACGGACAGGAGGCTTTGCGGCTGGATTAATAAAGACACGGGACAAGTGAAGCCGGAAGGCTTTCGACCGGATGAATCACGTTATCAGGAATATGCATTCAGTGGTATTCATGTTCTTTCACCTGCTATTTTCCGCTTGTTGGATGTTCCTTGTTGGGAAGGCAAATTCTCTATTATGGATTTTTATCTTGCTACCTGCCGGCAGGTGGAGTTTTCCGGTTATCTGGTAGAAGATTTGCGACTCATTGATATCGGTAAGCCTGAAACACTGGCTAAGGCTGAAGGCTTTTGTTCCGGAACACTACATAGCGATGCCTAACGGGGCCAAACAGCTCTGTTTTTAGCATGAAACAAAAGATTTGCGTAAATTTACCCGGTTGAACAAACTATATTGTAAACTACGCAAATCTTGCTGTATGGAAAATAGATATCATCAGACTTTGGTAAATGAGATAACGGATAAATTGTTACATAATATTTTTTAATGATTTATCTGTAGGATTGGAATTATACGATAGAGCTGGTCTCATGATAGATATTAACCATTCTCGGTTGAAATTAATGGGAGGCAAAGAAAAAAAGATCTTTTAGGACGTAATTTGTTCAATCATACGGCTTTTCCTGATGAAATAAAGCAGCAAAGTAAAAAAGGAGAAAGCCGTCCTCTTCTTTCATCTGAAAAGTAGACCAGACCACTATTTTCTTATTTCTTTTTTTGATTCAAAAAATGTTCAAAGATGTCTATTGTATTATTATTAATCGATGAAATGGGTGGTTTTAGACAAATTTGGAAAAAACATAGCTGTTTTTAAACACTTCACTTTAAACTACGTCTTTATATTTGCAATGAATTTCAACGAAAGGGAATTCAGAAAAAACTTTTTAATCTTTAATTTAATAACTTATAAAAATGACTTCTATGAAGAACCTATTGAAAGTTTTTCTAATGTGTTTCATTACGTTATTTGCTTTTGCAGGGCAAATAATGGGACAACAAAAGACCATTACAGGTAGGGTAGTGGATGCTCTTAATGAGGGTATGCCTGGTGTTAATGTACAAGTAAAAGGTACTACCTCAGGAACAATAACTAATATTGATGGCGATTTTTCAATTTCCGTACCTAATACAAAGTCTGTATTAGTATTTACTTTTATTGGATATGTGAAGCAGGAAGTTGCTGTGGGAAACCAAACAAAACTGAACATTCAAATGAAAGATGATACACAGAGTTTGGATGAAGTCGTGGTAGTTGCTTATGGAACAGCTCGTAAAGGTGATTTGACAGGAGCACTGACGACGATGAGACCAGATGCGAATGAAGCTGCAAAAGCCGTTTCCATAGATAATCTGTTGGAAGGAAAAGTTGCCGGTCTAGTCGTGAGCACGGCTTCTTCCAATCCGGGAGCTGCTTCGTCCATTACGATTCGTGGAGCTAGTTCGTTGCGAGGTGATAATCAGCCTCTTTATGTCATTGATAATATTCCGCAAGCTTCAACTGGAGAATTTTCTTCTTCGGGTATTAGCGGAGACTTTCAGATTGCTCAAGATCCGCTGTCATCATTGAACCCTGCCGATATAGAGGATATTACGATATTGAAAGACGCATCCTCTACTGCTATTTACGGTTCTCGTGGTGCGAACGGTGTTATATTGATAACTACTAAAAAAGGTAAGGAGGGCAAAGCTAAAGTGAACGCTTCGGCTACTTTTACTATTGCTAATGCAAGCAGGTTGTTGGAGATGATGAATTTAGAGGAATATGCTGCTTATCATAATTCAAGAATTACGGATGGCAAAGTGCCTTTCCATATTGTTGGAGATGAGGTGAGATATGTATTTAATGGAGCTTACGATAAATATGATCCTGCTGATCCTGAAACTTATAATGTAGTAAATTATCGTAACTGGCAGAAAGAAATCTATACTTCTGCTTTTTCTCAGAACTACTCTTTATCAGTAAATGGTGGTGCAGGTAAGACAACTTATTATATTTCCGCTAATTTTAAAGATATTAATGGTACTGTGAAGCAGACCGGTTTGAAGCAAGGAGACTTGCGTGCAAATTTGAGTGCACAGCTTTCCAAATCTGTAGATTTAAACATGGCGTTAAGCGGATCCTTGCGACAGAATAATATGATGGCAGGTGGTAATACTCTTGGCGGTGCTACTGGTGCTATTTCACGTACTGCTCTTGATTATGCTCCTTTCGAATTGCCGGAGAATGACCCGTCTTTTACAAATGAAAATAAAACGAATGTGTTCAGCTGGCTGAATGATTATGTGGACTTGACAGATGACAAAACTTTTAAAGCTAGTTTGAATCTGAATTGGAAAATAAATAAGTTTTTCACTTATAGTCTTCGTGCAGGTGGTAATATCAATACGAATGATCGCAAACGATGGTATGGAATGCAATTGTATCAAGGAATGAATAATCAGGGTTATCTGGCAACCTCTAATCTTTCAAAAAGTAATTATTCAGTAGAAAATATAGTGAACTATAATACGAAACTTGGTAGTGTAGGTACATTGGCTGCAACAGTCGGTATGACTTATGATGATTATAATTTTCTAAATAAAAATGTGATTGGAAAGAACTTTACGATGTTTGAGTTTCGTGAGAATGGAATGCATATGGCAGGTGATGTAATTACGTCGCAGCCTATACAAAAAGATTATCAGTTACTTTCTTATTTGGGACGAGTTAATGTTAGTTTGCTTGATAAATATTTGATTACAGCTTCTTTGCGTGCCGATGGTTCCAGTAAGTTTGCGAAAAATAATCGTTGGGGATATTTCCCTTCTGCATCCATAGCTTGGCGTATGGAACAAGAAGAATTTTTGAAAGATGTTTCATGGCTGAATCAATTGAAGTTGCGTTTCAGCTATGGTGCAACCGGAAATCAAAGTATTGATCCTTATACTACTTTTTCGATGTATGGACAAGGATCTGGTGAAATTTCATATGCGGATGGAACAGGAAATAAAACGACTGCAATGGTGGTGACCAACTTGTCAAACAGTAGTTTGAAATGGGAAAAAACATCTTCATGGAATGTCGGATTGGACTTTGGTTTGTTTAATTCCCGTTTGAGTGGTACCTTGGATATCTATCAGAAGAAAACAACAGATTTGCTTATTTCAAGGAATTTGCCGGGATCAGCTGGATTTAGTTCTACTTATTACAATCAAGGTTCATTGAATAATAAAGGTGTTGAATTTTCTTTGAATGCACAAGTCATTGACAGTTCATCTTGGAAATGGTCTGTAAGTGGTAATATAGGTGTCAATAGGAATGAAATTTCAGATTTAGGTTTGTTGCCTGCTGATTTTGGATGCTTGGGTGAGAGAGTTGGGTATTATGGTAATAGTTTAGGGGATCATTTTGGTGTAGGGCATATTTTCTTGGCAGGTGAAGCTCCGGGATTATTTTATGGTTATGTGACTCAAGGGATTGTCCAAAAGGAAGATATAACAGAAAATGGAATTAAGTACATTAAACAAGATGGAAGTGTGGGATATTACCAAACGGTGAATAAAACGACTCCGGTAGCCGGTGACGTGAAGTATGTGGATAGAAATGGAGATGGTGTAGTGGATGACAATGATCGCGATATTATTGGTAACCCGAATCCTGATTTTACTTATGGTTTTCAGACTAAAGTATCTTGGAAATCCTTGTCGTTGTCTGCATCCTTTAATGGGGTACAGGGTAGGGATATTTTAAATGTAGGTAATCGTTACAATAACACTCCGGGAACTAAATCGAATAATGTGACGCGTAAAGCGTTCCAAAATATGTGGACGGATGAGAATCCAAGTAATTTATATCCGAAATCAACATTTGTCGTACAAAATATGGTGATGGATCGTTATGTGGAAGATGGCAGTTATTTGCGTTGTTCTGATATTACACTGAGTTATATACTTCCTGCCAAATGGACGAATAAGATTGGTATAAAGAATACATCTGTTTATGCTTCTGTAAAAAATGCGTTTGTGATAACAGATTATAGTGGTTATGATCCTGAAGTAAATAGTTTTGCTTTTGACGGTTTACGTCCGGGTGTTGATATGAACTCATATCCGACTCCTCGTTCATTTGTTTTTGGCTTAAATTTAACATTCTAATTTCTAAAATCACGAAGACATGAAAAGAATTAAATATTATATTTTATTATTGGCGTCAGTTGGCTGTTTCTCAGCCTGTACCTCTTGGTTGGATGAAGATCCGGTCTATTCTCAGAATAATGCAGTTGTTTTTTCATCAAGGAGTAATGCCGAATTGGCTCTGCTGGGATGTTATGGATATATGACGACAACAGGGGCGTATGGACAAATGTGGCAGGAACTGCCTATCATAGCTTCCGGATTTGCTTTCGGACAGCGTACTGCTTCTACGGCAATTTCATTGGAGGCTGTACCTAGTGATGACTTGATTCCTATAGCCTGGAATGGGATGTATAAAGTGGTGACTGAAGTAAATGCTTTTCTGGAAAGTCTGGACAAAAGCAGTTTGAGCGATACAGATAAGGTACAAATGGGAGGGGAGGCTAAATTCTTGAGAGGATTAGCTTATTATAATTTGGTTTCTTTGTTTGGTGATGTGCCATTAAAAACGGCTGCCTCTTCATCGGATGGTATTTCTGTACCTCGTTCTCCTCAAGCTGAGGTTCTGGCTTTGGTAGTTCAGGATATGAAAGATGCTATGGCTATTGATAGTAAGATTGTAGACGGACGTGCGAATTCATGGGCTGCAAAAGCTTTTTTAGGTAAGGTTTATTATAAAATGGCGTGTCTGGGTATTGACGAAACTGCAAATTGGACGAATGCCAAGAATATGTTTGACGATGTTTATGAAGCTCATATTTTCGATCTTGAACCTAAATTCGGAGATTTGTTTGGTGATTATGTGACCGGATCAAAGGAGGCTATTTTTCAGTTGAATTTTACAACTTCTTCTACCGTTTGCTTTAATCGTGCAAGTAATCGTTTTGCTCCTCCGCAGGCTACTACGGGAATTTCTTGGGGAACTTATAAAGCGTCTAAAGCTGCTTATGATTTACATGAAGGTACTTATCCGGGAGATCCTCGAATTAATGAGACATTTTTGACTCGCTGGAGAAACCGTAGCGGTAACAACCAGGCTAATCCAAAGCCGACTGTGGGAGATGTACTTTCACCTAATGACTCTACTTACTTGTATCCTTATTTTGCATATGTAAATGGTGATATTGACGAGTATGTGATGAAGAATGGTGTTGCTACCAAAGAAAAAAAGAAATATGTAGGAAAGTTGCCTTATAAAGCATTCATTGATCCCAAGAACCCTACTATTGAGACTATTGAAAATTATGCTTCAACGCATGGCGTTACATTGGAAAATGTAGCTATCACCAAATGTTTAAAAGAAGTTTTTGTAAAAACCGGATCTCAAAATGCTTGGCCATGTTTTCAGAAGTTATATGATCAGAATCAGGTAGGTACAGCGAGCCATAAAAACTTAATGGTTTACCGTTATGCTGAAATGTTATTGTTGATGGCAGATGTGTACAATGAATTGGGGGACACTCCTAAAGCCATATCATTAGCAAAAGAAGTTCTAAATCGTGCACGTAATTCGGGTATGAAAGTTTCTGCTCAGCCGGCTGACTGGCCGACATCCTTGAATCAGGAAGAAGTAAGACAGAAATTGTTTTTTGAGCGTATCATAGAACTTTGCGGTGAGCCCGGAATGTATGAAATGCCTCGTATTCGTGGGACAAAGTATTTTAAGATGGCTTTGGAGTTACATAATAATCATGAAATAACGATAGCATCTGACGCATTGTATCCTGCTAGTTCTAATGCTTGGTTAGATCGTATTTATAATGGTACAAGAGGATTGACGGATGAATTTTTGAAAAAGAATTTGTTATTGCCAATTCCTAGTAGCGAGATTGACGCCAATCCGGCCCTTACTACTTCAGACAATAATTTTGGCTATACGAATTAAGTAGAAGCTTAAACCCCTTAAATGACCTGATAAATTTCCGGATGCGGGGATATTTGTCCTGGCATCCGGAATTTAGGGTTATAATCAGTCCTTTTGAACATTTATGGAAATAAAATGGCGATAAATGGAAGTCGATTATTAATCAAAAAACTTATTTTTGCCGATGATGAATTCTTCGTTTACTTAATTTATTATATATGAAAAATCTACAATCCGGACTATTTTACTCTTTGACTGGCGTTACCGCCGTAACTTCCCTTGTTTCTTGTTCAATCAAACAAAAGCCTGCGGAGCAGAAACCACTGAATATCGTCTATATAATGACAGACGATCACACGGCACAAATGATGAGCTGTTACGACACACGCTACATGGAAACACCGAATCTTGACCGCATTGCTGCCGACGGTGTACGTTTTACCCAAAGCTTTGTTGCCAATTCTTTAAGTGGTCCCAGTCGCGCCTGTATGATAACAGGAAAGCATAGTTGCGCCAATAAATTCTATGATAATACCACTTGCGTATTTGACAGTTCGCAACAGACTTTCCCGAAGCTGTTGCAGAGAATCGGCTATCAGACAGCATTGGTGGGTAAATGGCATCTTGAAAGCCTGCCCTCCGGCTTTGATTACTGGCAGATAGTCCCTGGACAAGGTGACTACTACAATCCGGATTTCATTACGCAAAATAATGACACTATTCAAAAACATGGATATCTTACGAACCTTATTACTGATGATGCTATCGACTGGATAGAGAATAAACGCAACCCGGAGAAGCCTTTCTGTCTTTTGATACATCACAAGGCAATTCACCGTAACTGGCTGGCAGATACTTGTAATTTGGCTTTGTATGAAGATAAAACCTTCCCGTTACCGGATAACTTCTTTGACGATTACGAAGGTCGTCCCGCTGCCGCTGCACAAGAAATGAGCATTGTAAAGGATATGGACATGATTTATGACCTCAAAATGCTCCGTCCTGATAAAAAATCCCGTTTGAAATCCTTGTATGAGAAATATATCGGTCGTATGGATGAAGCGCAACGTGCCGCATGGGACAGGTTTTACACTCCGATTATAGATGATTTCTATAAACAGAATCTTCAGGGTAAGGAACTTGCCAATTGGAAATTCCAGCGTTATATGCGTGATTACATGAAGACTGTAAAATCACTGGATGACAATGTTGGTCGCGTACTCGATTACTTGAAAGAGAAAGGTTTACTGGATAACACACTTGTAGTCTACACTTCCGATCAGGGATTCTATATGGGCGAACACGGTTGGTTTGACAAACGTTTCATGTACGAAGAATCTATGCGTACACCGCTTGTCATGCGTCTGCCGAAAGGATTCGACCGCAGAGGTGACATCACCGAAATGGTTCAAAACATTGACTATGCACCTACTTTCCTCGAACTGGCGGGAGCAGAGATACCTTCCGATATTCAAGGTGTATCTCTTGTGCCTTTGTTGAAAGGTGAACATCCGAAAGACTGGCGGAAAGCTCTTTACTATCATTTCTATGAATATCCTGCTGAACACATGGTGAAACGTCATTACGGTGTACGCACAGACCGCTATAAACTGATTCATTTCTATAATGATATCAACTGGTGGGAACTATATGACCTGCAAGCAGATCCGTCGGAAATGCACAATCTCTACGGACAACCAGAATACGAATCGGTGGTGAAGGAGTTGAAAGAAGAAATGCTGAAACTTCAGGAGCAATACAATGATCCTGTCCGTTTCTCCCCGGAACGTGACAAGGAATAAATCCAATGTACATACATCATGAAAAAATATATCTTAATCATTCTCATTCTGCTTTCGCCATTGCCGGTGTTTTTGCAGGCTGATAACTTAACATCCCCTTTTAATTCAATAGTTCCACGCCCGGCACAAATTACGCCGGGTAGTGGTAGCTTTATCTTTTCTGCAAAAACTACATTTGCAGTAGAAAATCAGGAACAGGCCACAATTGCTCACAACTTTATCGATTTGTTTGTCCATGCTGCTGGGATAACCCCCATGTTAAATGTCGGGAGCAAGGAGGGGCAAGTCATTTTCGTGACAGATTCTTCTTTAAAAACTGAAGCATATCTGTTAAAGGTTACGCCGGAACAGATACTTATTAAAGCTTCGGATACAAAGGGCTTCTTTTATGCATTACAATCTATCCGCCAACTTCTGCCTGCTGCCATAGAATCGGGACAACCGGTAAAGAATGTCGTGTGGAGTGTTCCGGCAGTGACAATTCAGGATGAACCTCGTTTTGGTTTCCGGGGATTACTGTTGGATCCGGTACGTTGTTTTATTCCTAAAGAAAATGTACTGCGGATTATCGACTGTATGGCGATGCTGAAAATCAATAAACTTCATTTTCATCTGACAGATGATAACGGTTGGCGGATTGAAATCAAGAAATATCCTCGTTTAACGGAAGTCGGTGCATGGAGGGTAGACCGTACGGATGTGCCTTTCCACTCACGCCGTAACCCGAAACGGGGAGAACCAACGCCGATAGGCGGTTTCTACACACAGGAAGATATCAGGGAAATAGTGGCTTATGCCGCTGACAGGCAGATTGAAGTTATTCCCGAGATAGATGTACCGGCACATAGTAATGCGGCGCTTGCTGCATATCCTCAACTTGCCTGTCCGGTCGTGAAAGACTTTATCGGTGTACTTCCCGGATTGGGAGGACGGAACTCAGAGATTATTTATTGTGCGGGAAACGATAGTGTATTTACCTTTCTGCAAGATATTTTCGATGAAATTCTGACACTTTTCCCTTCCCGCTATATTCATGTTGGGGGAGATGAGGCACGAAAGACGAACTGGGAAAAATGCCCGCTTTGTCAGAAGCGGATGAAAAAGCAGCATTTGACTAATGAAGAAGATTTACAGGGCTACTTTATGAAGCGTATCAGTGATTATCTGCGTAAAAAAGGACGTGAAGTGATTGGTTGGGACGAGTTGACAAACAGTTCTTTTCTTCCCGAAGAGTCTATTATACTTGGTTGGCAGGGAATGGGAACGGCTGCCCTGAAAGCTGCCGAAAAGGGACATCGATTTATTATGACTCCGGCACGCATCATGTATCTGATCCGTTATCAGGGACCTCAATGGTTTGAACCGGTAACATATTTCGGAAACAATACACTGAAAGATGTTTTTGACTACGAGCCTGTGCAGAAGGATTGGAAACCGGAATATGAATCTTTATTAATGGGCATACAAGCTTGTATGTGGACAGAATTTTGTAATAAGCCGGAAGACGTGGATTATCTCTTGTTTCCTCGTCTGGCTGCTCTGGCAGAAGTAGCATGGACGCCCACGGGCACAAAAGATTGGTCCGGTTTCTTGAAACGGATGGATATATATAATGCACATTTGGCAGAAAAAGGGATTGTTTATGCCCGTTCGATGTATAATATCCAGCAAACAGTGACGCCGGTAAACGGACATCTGGAGGTGAATTTGGAATGTCTCCGTCCGGATGTGGAAATTCGCTATACGCTGAATGGCAGTAATCCGGCGATGTCCTCACATCGTTATGACGGACCTATCCGTGTGACAAAAACGCAAATGGTGAAAGCCGCCACCTTTATGGACGGCAAGCAAATGGGAGAAATCCTGGACTTGCAGCTTACATGGAACAAAGCCACGGCAAAACCATTGCTTGGTAATAAGAAAAATGAAATGTTATTAGTCAACGGATTGCGGGGAAGCCTGAAATATACTGATTTCGAATGGTGTAACTGGAGCCGGAATGATTCAATTTCTTTCACCATAGATTTGCTTGGTAAGGAAAAATTGAATAAATTTGCCATTGGTTGCATTACGAATTATGGAATGGGAGTGCATAAACCGAAAATGATTCGTGTGGAAGTTTCCGATGATAACCGGACATACTGTGCCATAGGGGAGTTGAACTTTTCTTTGGAAGAAATTTATAAGGAAGGAACTTTTAGAAATGATTACTCGCTGGATATGGGTGGCGTATCTGCCCGTTATGTACGTGTGACGGCGAAAGGAGCAGGGATATGCCCTAAAGATCATGTCCGTCCCGATCAGGAAGCAAGAATCTATTTTGATGAAGTAATGATAGAATAAGAGTCTAGTCGTTAAAAATAATAATTATGAACATTAGCTTAAAGAAACGAACCTTTTTAATCTTATTGGCAGGACTGACTGCTACCTTCGCTTCGGCGCAGGAACAACCGTTGCCCGAATGGCAGAGCCAGTATGCGGTAGGACTGAATAAACTCGCTCCTCATACCTATGTATGGCCTTACGCCAATGCTTCCGATATTGAAAAACCGGGCGGATACGAACAGTCTCCTTTTTATATGACCCTGAACGGAAAATGGAAATTCCATTGGGTGAAGAATCCCGATAACCGTCCGAAGGACTTTTATCAGCCTTCTTATTATACCGGAGGTTGGGCGGACATCAATGTTCCCGGCAATTGGGAACGTCAAGGGTATGGTACAGCTATCTACGTCAACGAAACGTATGAGTTTGACGACAAAATGTTCAACTTTAAGAAGAATCCGCCGTTGGTCCCTTATGCAGAAAATGAAGTCGGCTCATACCGCCGCACATTTAAAGTGCCTGCCGACTGGAAAGGACGTCGGGTAGTACTTTGCTGTGAAGGTGTTATCTCTTTCTATTACGTATGGGTGAACGGGAAACTGCTCGGATATAACCAAGGCTCGAAAACGAATGCCGAATGGGATATCACGGATGTCTTGAACGATGGAGAGAATGTAGTGGCTTTGGAGGTATACCGTTGGAGTGCGGGTGCTTATCTCGAATGCCAGGATATGTGGCGTTTGAGTGGTATCGAACGTGATGTTTACTTGTACAGTACTCCCAAACAGTACATTGCCGACTATAAATTGAATGCTTCTTTGGATAAAGATAGATACAAAGACGGTATCTTCGGACTGGAAGTAACTGTGGAAGGACCTTCTTCTACTACCGGTTCTATTGCGTATACATTGAAAGATGATTCGGGTAAAGCTGTCTTGCAGGACGCTATTCAAATTAAATCCCGCGGATTAAGTAATTTCATAGCATTTGATGAAAAGAAGATTCCGAATGTGAAAGCCTGGGATGCGGAACATCCCCACCTTTATACACTCGTGCTCGAACTGAAAGACGACCAAGGTAAAGTCACTGAACTGACCGGATGTGAAGTTGGTTTCCGTACCTCGGAAATCAAGGATGGACGTTTCTGTATCAACGGCGTTCCGGTATTGGTAAAGGGAACCAACCGCCACGAACATTCGCAACTCGGACGTACGGTAAGTAAGGAACTAATGGAACTGGATATCAAACTGATGAAACAACATAACATCAACCTTGTTCGGAACTCACATTATCCTACCCATCCTTACTGGTATCAGCTTTGTGACCGTTACGGATTGTATATGATTGATGAAGCCAATATTGAATCTCACGGTATGGGCTACGGTCCCGCCTCTCTTGCCAAAGACAGTACTTGGCTGACAGCCCACATGGACCGTACACACCGGATGTACGAACGTTCCAAGAATCATCCGGCCATAGTTATCTGGTCGTTAGGAAATGAAGCTGGCAACGGCATTAACTTCGAACGTACTTATGATTGGCTGAAATCTGTAGAAAAGACCCGCCCCGTGCAGTATGAACGTGCCGAACTGAATTATAATACGGATATTTACTGCCGTATGTACCGTGGCGTAGACGAAATAAAAGCGTATGTAGCGAAGAAAGACATTTACCGTCCTTTCATCCTTTGTGAATACCTGCATGCAATGGGTAACAGTTGCGGCGGCCTGAAGGAATATTGGGATGTCTTCGAAAGCGAGCCTATGGCACAAGGCGGTAACGTATGGGACTGGGTAGACCAATCTTTCCGCGAAATAGACAAGAGCGGGAAATGGTACTGGACTTACGGCGGTGATTATGGTCCGCAAGGAATTCCCAGTTTCGGTAATTTCTGTTGTAACGGCTTGGTCGGTGCCGACCGTGAACCACATCCGCATCTGCTCGAAGTGAAGAAAGTGTATCAGAATATAAAGACCACTTTACTTGACCGGAAGAACATGAAACTTCGTATCAAGAACTGGTACGATTTCTCTAATCTGAATGAATATATATTCCATTGGAATGTAACAACCGATAGTGGAGAGAAACTGGCAGAAGGGACTAAAGTGCTGGATTGTGAACCGCACGCTACCATAGATATACAGTTGGGTAATGTGATTCTTTCGAAAAAGGACCGTGAGGCTTATCTGAACGTTAGCTGGACCCGCAAAGAGGATTCCCCGATGATAGATAAAGACTGGGAAGTGGCTTATGACCAGTTTGTACTTTCCGGCAATAAGAATTCTACGGCTCATCGTCCGCAAAAAGCAGGTGAAACAACATTTACCGTTGATAAAAAAACAGGAGCTCTGACTTCGTTGAGCCTGAACGGCAAAGAGCTGTTATCTACTCCATTGACATTAAGTCTTTTCCGTCCGGCTACGGATAATGATAACCGTGATAGAAACGGAGCACGTCTGTGGCGTAAAGCAGGACTGGATAATATTACCCAGAAAGTCCTATCACTGAGAGAAGGCAAATCCTCAACGACTGCCCGTGTTGAAATACTCAACGCGAAAGGACAGAAAGTTGGTACGGCTGACTTCATCTATGCACTGGATAAGAATGGCGCATTGAAAGTGAGCACTACTTTCGAACCGGATACAGCACTTGTGAAATCAATAGCTCGCCTGGGGGTAACGTTCCGCGTGGCTGATATGTATGACCAAGTTTCCTATTTGGGACGTGGTGACAATGAAACGTATGCCGACCGTAACCAATCCGGTAGAATCGGACTGTATCAGACAACCCCCGAACGTATGTTCCACTATTATGTCACTCCGCAATCCACGGGTAATCGTACTGATGTACGATGGGCGAAGTTTACGGATCACTCCGGTGCAGGTATCTTTGTCGAGTCAAACCGTGCTTTCCAGTTTAGTATCATTCCTTTCTCGGATGTGTTATTAGAGAAAGCTCGTCATATCAATGACCTGAAACGTGATGGAATGTTGACCGTGCACTTGGATGCAGAGCAGGCTGGTGTAGGAACAGCTACTTGTGGTCCTGGTGTATTGCCGCAATATTTGGTTCCGTTGAAGAAACAGCACTTTGAATTTACCCTTTATCCGGTAAAATAAGTGTTGAACCAATAGGTTATTAGATTATATATAATAGGTGTGGATTTTACTGGCTTTTCTGAATATTGTCAGAAATGTTCTATGAAAGTAGTGAAATTCACACCTTTATGTTATCTTTGCGCTATCAGTATTAATTAAATTTTATATCATGAACAAACTACTGACCGCAGTATTATTATCCTCTGTCATAACATTGAGTGTTCAGGCACAAAAGGCAGAAGAATATTATGTGAAGCACGTTGAATTTCCCCCGAACGCGACTCTTGAACAGAAAGTAGATATGGCGGCGCGCCTGATACCTACTCCCCAACAGTTATCCTGGCAACAAATGGAACTGACCGCTTTTCTCCATTTCGGTATCAACACTTTTACCGGACGCGAATGGGGAGACGGAAAAGAAGATCCTGCACTTTTCAACCCTTCGGAACTGGATGCCGAACAATGGGTGCGCAGCCTTAAAGATGCCGGATTTAAAATGGTGCTTCTGACAGCGAAACACCACGATGGATTCTGCCTTTGGCCTACGGCCACCACCAAACATTCCGTAGCCTCTTCTCCTTGGAAGAACGGACAAGGAGACGTTGTGAAAGAACTCCGGAAAGCCTGTGATAAATATGGAATGAAGTTCGGAGTCTATCTCTCTCCGTGGGACAGAAACGCGGAATGTTATGGAGATTCTCCCCGATATAATGAGTTTTTTATCCGCCAGTTGACGGAACTGCTGACCAATTACGGTGAAGTGCACGAAGTCTGGTTCGACGGTGCGAATGGAGAAGGACCGAACGGAAAGAAACAAGTATATGACTGGGACGCTTTCTATAAAACGATTCAACGCCTGCAACCCAAAGCTGTTATGGCAATTATGGGCGATGATGTGCGTTGGGTAGGAAATGAGAAAGGACTGGGACGTGAAACAGAATGGAATGCCACTGTGCTCACTCCGGGAATTTATGCCCGTTCGGCGGAAAACAACAAGCGCCTGGGTGTCTTTAGTAAAGCGGCTGACTTAGGAAGCCGTAAGATGTTGGAGAAGGCCACGGAACTGTTCTGGTATCCGTCGGAAGTGGATGTGTCTATCCGTCCGGGGTGGTTCTATCATGAGGCGGAAGATAGCAAAGTAAAGTCTTTGAAACATCTGTCGGATATCTATTTCCGGTCGGTAGGCTATAATTCCGTGCTCTTGTTGAATATTCCTCCCGATCGTAAAGGCTTGATAAGTGAGGCGGATGTGAATCGTCTGAAAGAATTTGCTGCTTACCGCCAACAGATATTTGCTGACAACCGGGTGAAAAAAGGAAGAAACTACTGGAATGCCACTTCGGGTAGTGAAGCTGTTTATTCCTTGAAGCCGAAGTCGGAAATCAATGTTGTAATGCTTCAGGAAGATATAACGAAAGGGCAGAGGGTAGAGGCTTTTACCGTTGAGGCTCTGACGGATAACGGTTGGAAAGAAGTTGGTAAAGGCACGACAATCGGATATAAGCGTATGCTGCGTTTTCCGGCGGTAAAAGCCGGCAGGCTGCGGGTGAAGATTGATGAATGTCGTCTGACTGCTCACATTAATCAAGTGGCTGCTTATTATGCGCCTCCTTTACAGGCAACCGTTCAGGGTGAAGATTGGAACAACCTGCCCCGTACCGGTTGGAAACAGGTCGCTGCTTCGCCGTTGACGATAGACTTGGGCAAGTCGGTGACATTGACCAGTTTTACCTATGCTCCATTGAAAGCGGAAGCGAAACCTACAATGGCTTTCCGTTATAAATTCTTTGTGAGTGCGGACGGCAAGAACTGGAAGGAAGTTCCTACCAACGGTGAGTTCAGTAATATTATGCATAACCCGTTGCCGCAGACCGTTGCTTTCGGTCAGAAAGTGCAGGCACGCTATATTAAGTTGGAGGCTACTACGCCTACCGCAACAACCGCAAAAGTGGAAATGAATGAAATAGGAGTGAAGATAACCCCCTGACGGAGTTGTCATCATTAAAAGATATGCTTAGAGAGTAGCAGTGAGGACTGGCGGTCTTGATTTCTCGTGAATCAGACGCCAGTCTTTTTTTTATTAAACCAAATGAACCTTTTACTGTTATTAATTAAAAAAGACAGAAGTTATGCTAGTAGTAGATTTAGGAAAGTGGATGAACAAAATCCTGATAGATTGGGGAATAGACCCGAAGGTAGCTGATCGTTTTGATGAAACTATTATTGCTTTGCTGATGATAGCGATTGCTATCGGTCTGAATTATCTGTGTCAGGCGATTCTTATAGGAGGAATGAAGCAATACACCCGTCGGAAACCACATCTTTGGAACACGTTGTTGATGAAGCGTAAGGTGTTTCATAATCTGATTCATACGATTCCGGCTTTTCTGGTTTATGCTTTGCTGCCAATGGCTTTTGTTCGTGGCAAGGATTTATTGCTTATTTCCCAGAAAGCTTGTGCCGTTTACATCATCTTTTCTTTGTTGTTGGCAGTTAATGGGATTTTGCTGATGATAATGGACATCTACGATGGAAAGGAGTCGATGAAGAACCGCCCGATGAAGGGATTCATTCAGGTGTTGCAGGTACTTTTGTTCTTTGTCGGAGGAATTGTAATTATTGCTATTATCGTGAATAAGTCTCCGGCCAGCTTGTTTGCCGGATTAGGTGCTTCGGCAGCTATTCTGATGTTGGTGTTCAAGGATTCCATATTGGGTTTTGTAGCAGGCATTCAGCTGTCTGCCAATGATATGGTTCGTCCCGGTGACTGGATTACGCTTCCTTCCGGCGCAGCTAATGGTACGGTGCAGGAGATTACGTTGAATACAGTCAAAATTCAGAACTTCGATAATACGATCTCTACCGTTCCGCCTTATACTCTGGTCAGCAGCCCCTTTCAGAACTGGCGGGGAATGGTGCAATCGGGAGGACGAAGGGTGATGAAGAATATAACCCTGGACTTGACTACCCTCCAATTCTGTACGCCGGAAATGCTCGACCGTTATCGAAAAGAAATACCTTTAATGGCAGATTATCAACCCGAGGCAGGAGTCGTGCCTACCAATTCGCAGGTTTACCGTGTGTATATTGAACGGTATTTGTGTAGTTTGCCTGTGGTGAATCAGGATTTGGACTTAATTATCAGCCAGAAGGAAGCCACGATGTATGGTGTGCCTATTCAGGTATATTTCTTTTCCCGTAATAAGGTCTGGAAAGAATATGAACGTATCCAGTCAGATATCTTCGACCATTTACTGGCAATGGTTCCTAAGTTCGATTTGAAGGTTTATCAGTATTCGGATTGAATGATTATATTCTCAAAGTATTCTCACCATGATGAGAAAAAAATCTCATCATGGTGAGAATTTTTTCTCATTACGATGAGAATTTTTTCTCGCTGTGGTGAGAATAATCCCTTGTCTGAGGTATGCTGGGATGAGGTTTATGGTCTTAATTAATAAAGTATCAGATTAAAATCGACATAGATTGGCAGATGATCGCTAATACCCCCCTGATATTTCATTCCTTTATAGGTGCGGAAAGGTTCCTTATCGCCATATTTCTTATCTTCGGTCAATAGAAAAGGGAGGTTGGAAACGGTTGCTTTGTTTTCGCTTGTGGAAAAACTGTTTGCTGGGTTAAGTAGAGAACCGGATACAATTAGGTGATCGAGTAATCCCCATTCTCCCCGATATTTGTATGAACCGAAATTTTTGGATTGGGCTTTTCGGGCAAGTAAATGGTAAAGCTTTAAAGGAGAAGGAGCAGTTGGCGGAGGAGATTCTGCTTCCAGTATTTTCTGAATAGATTTATTGGTCGGATAGTCATTGAAATCTCCCATAATGATAATTTGTGGATGAAGCCGTATGTTGAGAATACTGTCAGCCTCTGTGTACAGTATTCGGGCTGCATGAAGGCGGTACGGTTCGGATTCTTTTGCTCCGCCGGAACGACTTGGCAAGTGGCAGACAAAAACGTCCAGTGTGTCTCCGGTCAGTAGCAAACCACTGACGTGCAACAAATCTCTCGTGGGGCGAAACTGTTTCAGGGGCGGAATAGAGACAGAGCGGAAAGACAAGAGCTTGAATAAATCCCGTTGATAGAGCAATGCTACGTCAATGCCTCTTAAATCGGGAGAGTCGGTCATGACATAGCGGTAATTCAATTCCTTTAAAGGAGAACGGCGGGTGAGGTCGCGAAGTACCGTATCATTTTCTACCTCACATAACCCGACTAATGCCGGAGGTTCCCATTCGCCGACGGCAGTAATGACACGCGCCATATCAGTCAGCTTTTTCTTGTATCTGGTGTAATTCCAATGACGGAGGGCATCGGGAAGAAACTCACGGTCGTTTTTCAACGAATCATGATGTATGTCGAATAGGTTTTCTACATTCCAACTTACAACTCTGAAACGGATTTGTTGTGCAAAGGAGAGGGTGCAGAAGCCCATAACAAAAAAGATTATGGCCATAGCTGCTCTTTTTCTGCTACGACCACAATCTCCTTTTTTATAGTGGCTTATCTGTCCGTTACTTTTTGGCAGGTACATGTGCCAGAATATCCAACAGATGTTTCCAGAATTTCTCTACGGTAGGGATAAGCATCCGTTCGTCAGGAGAGTGAACTCCTGTCAAGGTCGGGCCGAAAGAAATCATATCGAGCGTCGGATACTTGTCGAGGAACAGACCGCATTCCAGTCCGGCATGAATCGCCTTTATTTTGGCATCTACGCCGAATAGACGTTTGTATGATTCGGCAGCCACTTCTAGGATAGCTGAATGTGGGTTCGGTTTCCAGCCCGGATAACCTTCACCGAAGGTAACATTGGCTCCTGCCAGTTGGAAAGCGGAGCGGACAGTATTTGCCATGTCGTCGCGTGCGGACAGGATAGAACTGCGTTGGCTGGTTTCGATACGGATGACATTGTTCGGTTTCATCTTGACAGAAGCCAGATTAGTAGACGTTTCTACCAGTCCGGGGATGTCCTGACTCATGGCATAAACACCGTGAGGGGCTGCATACAGAGCTTTCAGCAGACGGGCGGTGGTATCCTGATCGATAGCTGTTTTACGGGGAGTTTCCGATTCAAGGACTAGTCGCAAGTCCGGTTCGGTAACGGATAACTCGTTTTCTACTTCGCTGGTGAAGATATTCAGTTCGGTGCGGACGTCATGTTTGGCGTCTTCGGGAACCGCGCAGATTGCGTATGCTTCGCGAGGAATGGCGTTGCGCAGGTTACCACCGTTGATTTCGCAGAGGTACAGGTCATGTCTGGTAGCCATGCGGGTGAGGAAGCGGTTCAGTATTTTGTTGGCATTGCCTCGTCCGAGGTGGATGTCACCACCGGAGTGCCCTCCTTTCAATCCTTTCACTTCTACTTTGAAGAAGAAATATCCGGCGGGAACTTCAACCTCTTTATAAGTAAACTCTGCAACGGAATCGATACCTCCGGCGCATCCGATAAAGATCTCTCCTTCATCTTCCGAGTCGAGATTAAGCAGGATGTCACCACTCATGAAACCTTCTTTCAGGGCGAAAGCTCCAGTGAGTCCGGTTTCCTCGTCTACGGTAAACAGGCATTCCAGCGGACCGTGCTCAATGCTATCGTCGGCCAGAATAGCCAGTTCGGTGGCTACGCCGATACCGTTGTCGGCTCCAAGGGTGGTACCTTTCGCTTTCAACCATTCACCGTCAATTTCTGTTTCAATGGGGTCGGTGAGGAAGTCGTGTTGAACGTCGTTGTTCTTTTCACACACCATGTCGATATGCGATTGCAGTACGACAGTTTGCAGGTTTTCTTTTCCCGGAGTAGCGGGTTTCTTGATAAGTACGTTACCGGCTTCGTCCACTTTGGTTTCCAGGTTATGTTTTGCTCCGAATGCCTTCAGGTAGGCAATCATTTTTTCTTCCTTCTTCGAAGGGCGGGGCACCTGGCAGATTTCTTCGAAATACTTGAATACGCCGGCCGGCTTCAAATCTTTTTTTTCCATGCTGTTTCTATTTTATAATAGGAATAGAAGAGTGGTTTTGGCTTCTTCTATTGCTAAATATGGTTAATTTGATTGGCTTATCTGAACTCATATCTCATTAAAGCCTATCTTTGCACTCACAAAATTAATAGAAATGGTTGAGACTATACTGATAACTTTGTTAATAGTTGCTATTTCCCTGGTATTATTAGGGGTGAAAGTATTCTTTACGAAGGGAGGGAAGTTCCCGAACGGTCATGTGAGTGGGAATAAAGCGCTGCGTAAGAAAGGGATTGGGTGTGCACAGTCTCAAGATCGCGAAGCACAGAAGAAGCCACGTTTTTCTATTGATGAGTTGGAAAAAGCCTTGAACGATAGTATGAATTAAATTATTAAAAACAATACACTTATTAAATTATGAATAGAATGAACTACCTCATGAACGGTTTGGCTGCTCTTGCGTTTATTGTTTTATTTTCACAATGTGCCGGCAAAACTGACAATCAAACTTCAACAACTCCGGCTCAGGTGAATGCCGAACTGTCAGGAATGAAAATCGCCTATGTTGAAATAGATTCGCTATTAGCTAAATATAACTTCTGTATTGACTTGAATGAGGCAATGGTGAAGAAGAGCGAAAATGTTCGTATGACACTGAATCAGAAAGCTACTGCTTTGAATAAGGAAAAACAAGACTTCCAGAAGAAGTATGAAAACGGTGCTTTCCTGTCACAGGATAGAGCTCAACAAGAATACAATCGTTTGGCTAAGATGGAACAAGACTTGCAAGAGTTGAGTAACAAACTTCAAAACGGTTTAATGGAAGAAAACAATAAGAACAGTTTGCTGTTCCGTGATTCTATCAATGCTTTCTTGAAAGAATATAATAAGACACATGGATATAGCTTGATTTTCAGTAATACAGGTTTTGATAATCTGCTTTATGCTGATAGCGCGTTCAATATCACAAAAGAAATCGTAGACGGGTTGAATGCAAGATATTCACCTGCTGCTAATAAGTAACTTTTTTTAGCTTTTCTCTTATAAAAGAGATTTCATTGTTTATATTAGAAATATGTAAATTATAATGTTCCTGTTCTAGGCTGTGAAGTTTTGGACAGGTTTTTTTATGCCCTTTCCTTTTCTTCTTCCTGTGGAATACGGAAGGCGGTGTAGAGTTCGAGTATGGCAGCAATAGTGAGGCAGGCAATCCATTCATTGCCTCGTGTGGTAAACATGAAAGCACCAGTCAGTATAAGAGCGAGTGCTCCGAATATCTGCTGAACACGGAGACGTTTCAGTGTCTTGCTTTTCCCTTTTACCGGGGTGTTTACTTGTGCCAGTGCAATGAATCCGGCTCCAATAGTATATATGTAGGGTGCATAAATCCAGCCTGTAATGAATACGGCTGCTCCTGTGAGGGCCATTACAGCGCCTACGCCAAAGAGGGCGGGTACTAGTTGCTTCATTCTTTAATCTTCAAAAACGTAAATATCTTCATTGGGTTTCTTCATCAGATACTTTTCGCGGGCGATCTGTTCGATAGCATCCGGATTGGTACTTATTTCATTAAGGCGCTTGGTATTCTCTTCGTAATCCGCCCGGTACTTTTCTATTTCTTCTTTCAACTGGCTGATCTCCCGTTCGTATCCAAGACGGCGAAGCAGGCTGTTTTCATCCAAAAAAACGATAATGACAGCAAATGCGACGATAGTGATAAGATACTTGCGTCGGCATATAAATTCCCAGATACTGATTAGTTTACCCATAATTAATCTTTTTAATCTCCGCAAAGATAAAACTAATAACTTAAAAACTTATCGCTTCTGCTTCAAAACTTCTCTCTCTATCCCTTATTACTTATCACTTTTTTGTGTACATTTGCAAGCAAAGCAAAAATAGAGAAAATCCCGGATATGGAAAACTATATTGTATCGGCCCGTAAATACCGTCCCTCCACGTTCGAATCGGTGGTAGGACAGCGGGCGCTGACCACTACGCTAAAAAATGCAATTGCTACTCAGAAACTTGCTCATGCGTATTTATTTTGCGGACCGCGTGGGGTAGGAAAGACTACTTGTGCACGTATCTTCGCCAAAACAATCAACTGCATGACACCTACTGCCGACGGTGAAGCTTGCAACCAGTGTGAATCTTGTGTTGCCTTCAACGAGCAGCGGTCGTATAATATCCATGAGCTTGATGCAGCCTCCAACAACTCGGTGGACGATATTCGTCAGCTGGTGGAGCAGGTGCGTATCCCGCCACAGATTGGCAAGTATAAGGTTTATATCATCGACGAGGTACACATGCTTTCGGCTTCTGCATTCAATGCGTTTCTGAAAACGCTGGAAGAACCTCCCCGTCATGCTATTTTCATCTTGGCCACGACGGAGAAGCATAAAATTCTTCCGACCATTCTTTCCCGTTGTCAGATTTATGATTTCAATCGTATCAGTGTGGAAGATACGGTGAATCATCTTTCGTATGTTGCTTCGAAAGAAGGAATCTCAGCAGAGCCGGAAGCACTGAACGTGATTGCCATGAAAGCAGATGGAGGTATGCGCGACGCATTGTCTATCTTCGACCAAGTGGTGAGTTTTACCGGAGGAAATATCACGTATAAAAGCGTGATTGACAACCTGAATGTACTTGATTACGAATATTATTTCCGTTTGACGGATTGCTTTCTTGCCAATAAAGTGAGTGATGCGTTGTTGCTTTTCAATGATGTGTTGAATAAGGGATTCGACGGAAGTCACTTTATAACCGGATTGTCTTCTCACTTTCGCGATTTGTTGGTAGGCAAAGATCCGGTAACACTTCCTTTGCTTGAGGTGGGAGCGAGTATCCGCCAACGTTATCAGGAACAGGCGCAGAAATGCCCGTTGCCTTTCTTGTATAAGGCGATGAAGCTCTGTAACGAATGTGATTTGAATTACCGCATCAGCAAGAACAAGCGTTTGCTGGTAGAACTGACCTTGATACAGGTTGCGCAGCTTACCACCGAGGGGGATGATGTGAGTGGTGGGCGTAGCCCTAAACAGACTATAAAACCCGTGTTCTCACAACCTGCCGCCGCTCAGCCGTCGCAGGTAGCTTCCGCTTCATCTGTACAGCAGGCTCCTGTTCATTCGTCACCGGCTTCGGTTACTGCTAATGTCACTCCCAACAGGCAGCCGCAGATGGCTACGACGGCAAGGCCTGTATCGCCTTCTGCTACGAATACGACTTCATCCGCTCCTTTGCCGGGCGCAGGAATTCCTTCGGTTGCCAAAGAGGAACGAAAGGTTCCGGTGATGAAGATGTCCAGCTTGGGCGTATCTATCAAGAATCCGCAGCGTGATCAGGCCGCGCAGAATGCAACTGTAGCTCATGTTCCCAGAGTGCAGCAACCGGAACAAGACTCTAACTTCAATGAACGGGATTTGAATTATTATTGGCAGGAGTATGCAGGTCAGTTGCCGAAAGAGCAGGTGGCTATCGCAAAACGCATGCAGGTGCTTCGTCCGGTGTTGCTCAATAACTCTACCACTTTTGAAATTGTAGTGGATAATGAGATTGCTGCAAAGGACTTTACGGCATTGATTCCTGAGTTGCAGGATTATCTCCGTGGCCGGTTGAAGAATAGTAAAGTGGTGATGACGGTACGGGTAAGTGCACCGACAGAAACGGTTCGTGCAGTAGGTCGTGTGGAGAAGTTCCAGATGATGTCTCAAAAGAATCAGGCATTGATGCAGTTGAAAGAAGAATTCGGATTGGAACTGTATTAGTTTCGGGTAAGAAATTCCCGCTTCCTTTTTCTGCAAGACAAGAATAGAAATGACAAACGCCGGCAGACTTGCAGTGTTCTCACTCAAGTCTGCCGACGTTTATTTTTAGTGTAATCGGTTATTCATACGGTCCTCATATCCATCTCCCGGTCTTCTTTCCGGCATTACGATCCATAGGATGATATATATGATGATTCCGGCAAAAGCGGTGAAGATTGTTGCTAATACATAGACGATTCTTAATAGGGTGGGATCCCAGCCGAAATAATCGGCGATTCCGGCACATACCCCTGCAACCATTCGGTTACCGGCGGAAGCTCTGGTTAATTTTTTGTTATTTTCCATAATATACTGTTTTTGTATAAGAAAAAAGCTCCGAATATTACTACTCGAAGCTTTCATCAATTACTCTTATTGTTGGGGTGGAAGACCGGACTCGAACCGGCGACATTCAGAACCACAATCTGACGCTCTAACCAACTGAACACCCTTATTTCCTGTAAATTAACTCTCATACTGTAGACTAATTAGGAAACTATTAGGAAACCATTAGTCTACATTACAAATGTACAAATATATTCTGAATATCTATATGTGATTTGTTAAATTTGAATTCAACCTTTCATAGATAGGGGTATTATATAAATATATTCTGCAATAAAAGGTAGTATTTTATGGCTATATAAGAAACATTCAACTTTCAAATAGAATACAACTAGATTATTGACCAGACAGCTTCTTATTTTAAACCTAGTGATTGCCTTGTAGATTTCGAATATTCTGTTTCCTTTACAAGCCAACATATCAAATATCCAATATCATCAACCTTTGCATAAGCTGCAATATGGGTCTTCGAGTTTATTATTTCATTCCAATATTCTAAAATAAATAGTGAGTATAATGCCATGTATTGGAATTTAAATTCAAGAGAATTATCTAGAAGAAGTACTGCTGTTGAAACAATCCTAAAGGGGTATGGCACAGCATTTCGTACTTCATAACCCTTTAATAATTCTTTAGTACTCTCAAACTCCCTAACTTGGGTACGTAAAGCATAATATCGTTCTTCACATAGTCCAACTTCTTTGATAAAATACAATTTACAGCGTCTCAACATTTCGCCTAAAGTAGTAAAGGGGAACGGGAAGATTCCACTAGGTCTTATATTAACTTTCATCGTAGCCCCTCTAGACAACAAATAATCAACAATGTTGTCATGACGATAATTATAGGCAATTTGTATAGGAGACATATTGGCTAACTCTCCCGTACTATATTTCCAAATATACATCTTCTCATCATCTGTTCTCTTCTCTCTTGGTTTAATGTACAAATCATCAGAAGGTTCTTTCACTCTAATCCTTGTCTTGTTAAAATATACGTCTCTATCTGATAGGTTTCTCTCCACACAGAAATTAATATCTGCACCATTATCGAGTAATATTTTAACAGATTCTAAATTACCTATTTTAACAGCCTCTATCAATGGAGTTGTGCTTTCATAACACCTTCTATCGCTATTGTACCTCCTTAAACTAGAATTGGGGTCAGCACCTTTATCTAATAAGAATTGTAACACATCATACAGTCGATTCTTTATAGTAAAGAGCAAACTCTTCGCATTATTTATAAATGACCTATCTACTTCAAACATTATAGCCCAATCCCTATTGGGTTCATCAGCTCTTGCAATCTTAGCCCAATCCCTATTCATACAGTCTTGTAAGAAGCTATCATATTCCCTCTGCCATTGTGCCACTACTTCTTCCCTTCGCATATTACATTATTTAGTCGGTTTATTTATCAATTATAGCATTAAGTTAATGGAAACCATAACTTGAAATGCTAAGCACAAATATACAACTTCTTTATTATTATAGAATATTTACGTGTAAGAATTTATAACGATTATCCTAGATAGATAACTACACTAATACGAAAGGTTTACAGGAATAATAAAACAAGTCATTCTATCTATTAAGATTATCAATATTGTATTTGGTAAAATTGCACACATTAAATACTCATACTTTATAATTAATAAAACCCAGCCTAGCGAAAGCTAAGTTGGGCTTATTTTATTATATAATCGCAGAACTAATAATGTAAAAGTATCTCCTTATAAGTCGGGCAGTACCCCCCCCCTTACCTAAGTCAATTTCAGCATTGACTAATTCGTTTAGTTTGTCTTGTGTTACTATTTTACTCATTATTATATTTAGATTTGATGTTAATCATACAAGACTAATACATCATGTTAAGATTAATTATCTACTTGCTATATTAATAATAATCTGTATATTTGTGATATGTTTAACCATTAAATTTATAAGATTATGCCATTAGTAACAATTCCACTCCGATTATTTGGTAAATCACTTAAAGAGTATAACTTCTCTGTATTTACATTACCTGCTACTTTTAAACCGGTAGAGGAGTTTGGTATGCTTTATGTTTACTTCTATAAGGATGAAACTACTACTAGATTAATTTATTGTGGTAAAGATACCAATATTCCTCAAAGGCTAGAAGACCACGAACGTGATGACAAAGATATTATAGAAGCATCAAATTACATAGGCGTTATATACTATGCTGATTATGAGCAACTCAAAGCTGATGAAGTTGATATATTAGAAGGCAACAACTTCGAGAAGAACATTCAGCATAATTGTTGAATTATTTCCATTGGGACAGAATGGATAGGATACCAGTTCATCCCTCCTTCTGTTCTCATAAAGACATAATTATCTTCTTTATTGTACACCATTATAGTACTGTTGTTACTTTTAAATAGTGCTGTAACTTTTACTTGCCCGTCTTCTTTAGTCATTACTCCACATTCTAAAACGGGATGTTCCTGCACTTTAGTCCATTTATTATCCATATTAATCCATTTAATTATTATCAGTTATATATCTACATGCAAATTTACTGATTATCAACTGATTAAACAAATGGCAATATGTTAAGTATTGTTACTTGGTGGTATATAATCATCTGGTACATCATGCGGTTCACGTGGGTCTGACTTCCATTCACTAATAGTTATCTCTGCTAATATATCATTCACTCCCTCTTCTGTTAATTCCCCAGAATCACATTTAGCACAAATGTTTATATTCATTGTTGCTTTCTCCAAAAAAATGAAAATTCTAGCTGTGTTTCATTATTGTTTATAGCAATAAATACATCTATCTCCCCCCATTCATATTCTATTTCATCTATCTGTAGAAGGTGAGAATGCGGAACAAATTTGAATTTAAGAGTAACATACTCTCCTAAATATTTAAAACTTAGATTTACCTTCTTCCTCTCTATTATTTGAGGCAACATATTATCATATATATTATAAATAACCTTTGCTATCTTGTATGCTTTGTATTTAGTGATTAATTTGTTTGTACAAATAGCCACAGATATTAGTAGTGGAATATATTGATAACCTCCCTCTAAAATAGCAACACCGTCCATAACTAGAAAGGTATAATGAATAATCATAACTGCCATTGTTATACACAAGACTATATTTGTAAATATATACTTCTTGGAACTTGTCAATTCATACCTATCAAACCTATACCAATGGTAATCATGCTCCCTTTGTTGGTAATCACTATTCTTGTTTTGTCCAACAAATAGTTTGTACACATTATAAGAGGTTGGTTCATATATACTACCACTAGAGTTATATTTATATATATCATAAGGACTTCGTTTATCATAATGGTGTAGTTTATGTACATCATGACGGTCTGACCGTACATATTTAGACCACTTATACTTTCTTCTCAAATATCCTATTATACTTGCTATACACGAAATAAGGCAAATAATAAACACTATTACACTCATACTTCCCAGTCTTTAATATAATCAACAATCTTCTTAAATACATCGCCTGCCATTAGTTCACCACTTGCAGGTAATCCAGCCTTATTAATAGATACAATGATACTATACTTGGGATTATCAGTAGGGAAGTAACCACAGAACTCTACCGCATACATATCCTTAGTAC
>ERZ825384.880-NODE-880-length-37669-cov-4.590551_pt1 | contig 37669 bp, 34 predicted proteins | sample MGYA00519931_ERZ825384 | MGnify/ENA primary metagenome ERZ825384 (study PRJEB31778, sample SAMEA3449200) | human gut metagenome | biome: human gut; feature: human-associated habitat; material: faeces | place: United Kingdom | collected 2010/2012 ...
TTCGGGACATTTCCCCCTGATAGGGGGAATCGGCCCCTGGAAGGGGAGCCTTTGGTGAAAAAAGCCGCCGGAAGCATTCTCCGGCGGCTGTGATGGGGATAATATTATTGATAGCACTCCGGCTTCAGGACGCCGATGTACGGCAGGTTGCGGTAGTAGTTGGCGTAGTCGAGGCCGTAGCCGACGACGAATTCGTCGGGGATCTCGAAGCCGCACATGTCGGTCTTGTAGCTCTCCGGGTGCCGCGTCGCCTTGTCGAGGAAGGAGATGGTCGTGATGGACGCGGGATTGCGCGCGCCGAAGAGCTGGCGCAGGTACTGCATCGTGAGGCCGGAGTCGATGATGTCTTCGACGATGACGACGTGGCGGCCGGTGATGTTGTTGTCGAGGTCCTTGATGAGGCGGACGACGCCGGTGGACTTGGCCGACGCGCCGTAGCTGGAGACGGCGATGAAATCCATGTCGATCGCGCAGTTCATGCAGCGGCACAGATCAATGTAGAAAAACGACGCGCCCTTGAGCACGCACACCAGCACGGGGCGCTTGTCGCCAAGCTGGGCGGTCAGATCAGCGCCGAGCTGCTCGACGCGGGCGGCGATGGCTTTCTCGGTAAAAAGGATGCGTTCAATGTCCTGTTCGTGCGTTCTGATGAGCATAATTTCCTCCAAATCAGCCGGCGGACCGGCGTTGTCAACGTTCCCATTATAATGGAAGACAGGAAATAAGTAAAATAGATAACCCTAATCGGCCCTATAAATTTATCTTATCGGAAACATTACGAAACACACATTTACAAAGCACCGAAAATGGCATATAATCGGCCAGGAATGAAAAATAAAACAGAAATTGCGTGAAAAAACGGATAAGGAGTACTGCATTATGAGCAACTGTGCGATCGTAGGCATCAACTGGGGCGACGAGGGCAAGGGCCGGATGGTCGACCTCATCGCAAGCGACTATGATATCGTCTGCCGGTATCAGGGCGGCAACAACGCGGGCCACACCATCGTCAACGAATACGGCAAATTTGCCCTGCATCTCATCCCCTCCGGCATCTGCCTGCCGGGCGTCGTGAACGTCCTCGGTAACGGCGTCGTCATCGACCTCGAGAGCCTGTGCGGCGAGATCGAGACCCTGCAGAAGGCCGGCGTCAGCGTCACGCCGGAAAACTTCAAGATCTCCGAACGCGCGACCATCGTCTTCCCGTACCACCGCGCGCTCGACGGGCTGGAGGAAGCGCGTCTGAAGGACAAGAAATACGGCTCCACCCTGCGCGGCATCGCGCCGGTCTATTCCGACAAGTATCAGAAGAAGACCATCATGATGGGCGAGCTGCTGTACCCGAAGTACCTCGAAAAGCGGCTGGCCAGCATCCTCGAGTGGAAGAACCTGACCATCCAGAACGTCTACGGCGCGGAAGCCTACAAGCTTGAGGACATGCTCGCCTGGTGCCAGGAGTTCGGCTCGAAGCTCGCGCCCTATATCTGCGACACCAGCAAGTACCTCTATGAGGCGGAAAAGGCCGGCAAGAACATCATGTTTGAGGCCCAGCTGGGCGCGCTGCGCGATATCGACTTCGGCATCTTCCCCTATACCTCCTCCTCTTCCTCCAACGCGGGCTACGCCTGCGTCGGCGCGGGCATCCCGGGCAGTCATGTCGACCGGACCGTCGGCATCGTCAAGGCCTACTCCACCTGCGTGGGCGAGGGCCCGTTCACCGCGGAATGGTTCGGCGAAGAGGCCGAGCAGCTGCGCGTGGCAGGCGCGGAATACGGCGCGGCCACCGGCCGTCCGCGCCGTGTCGGCCCGATCGACCTGGTCGCCACCCGCTACGGCTGCCGCATCCAGGGCGCGACCGAGGTCGCGCTCACGAAGCTCGACGTGCTGTCCTACATGAAGGAGATCCCCGTCTGCACGCAGTACGAAGTAAACGGCGAGAAGACCGATGATTTCCCCTTCACCGCCGTCATCGATGAGGCCAAGCCCGTCCTCACCACCGTCCCCGGCTGGGGCTGCGATATTTCCGGCGTCCGCAAGTATGAGGATCTGCCGCAGGCCGCGCGCGACTATGTCGAGTATATCGAAAAGGCCATCGGCGTGCGCATCAGCTACGTCTCCGTCGGCGCGGGCCGCGACGAGATCATCTACCGCTGAGAAGAAAGGACACTGCCATGAAACCGACGTATGAAAGCCCGCTTGCCTCGCGCTACGCGTCGAAGACCATGCTGCACCTGTTTTCCCTGGATATGCGCTACGAGACGTGGCGCAGGCTCTGGGTGGCGCTGGCCCGGGCGGAGCATACGCTCGGCCTGCCGGTCACGCAGCAGCAGGTGGACGAGCTGGCCGCGCACGTCAGCCCCATCGACTATGACGCCGTTGCGAAGCGGGAGAAGGAAGTCCGCCACGACGTGATGGCGCACATCTACGCCTACGGCCTCGACGCGCCCGACGCGAAGGGCATCATCCATCTGGGCGCGACGAGCTGCTACGTCACGGACAACGCAGATCTCATCATCTACCGCGAGGCGCTGCGGTACCTCGAAAAAGAGCTGAAGGCCGCCATGCGGAACCTCTGCGACTTTGCCGACCGCTATGCCGCCATGCCGGCGCTGGCCTATACGCATTACCAGCCTGCCCAGCTGACGACCATCGGCAAGCGCGCGTCCCTCTGGCTGCAGGATCTGCTGCTCGATCTGGAGGAGCTGCAGGATACGCTGCGGGCCTTCCGCTTCCTCGGCTGCCGCGGCACGACCGGCACGGAGGCGAGCTTCGTCGAGCTGTTTGACGGCGATACGGCGAAGATCGACGAGATGAACCGGCAGATCGCGGCCGAGTTCGGCTTTGACCGCTGCTACCCGGTCTGCGGGCAGACCTATCCGCGCAAGCTCGACAGCCGGATCCTGAACGTCCTGTCCTCCATCTGCCAGAGCGCGTGCCGCATGGCGACGGATATCCGCCTGCTGCAGCATGACCGGCAGGTCGAAGAACCGTTCGAGGACAAGCAGATCGGCTCGTCCGCCATGCCGTACAAGCGCAACCCCATGCGCTGCGAGCGCATCTGCTCGCTGGCAAGATACGTCATCGCCGACGCGCAGAACGCGCCCATGACCGCCATGACCCAGTGGCTCGAGCGCACGCTCGACGATTCGGCCAACCGCCGCATCAGCCTGCCGGAGGCGTTCCTTGCCACCGACGGCGTGCTGCGGCTCGTGCAGAACGTCACGAAGGGGCTGCACGTCAACGAGAAGATCGTGGAGAAGCTCGTGTGGGATTATCTGCCGTTCATTGCGACGGAGAATCTGATGATGGCCGCCGTCAAGCGCGGCGGCGACCGCCAGCAGCTGCACGAGATCATCCGCGAGGCCTCCATGGCGGAGACCGCGAAGATGAAAAACGGCGAGACCTGGGATCTGGTCGCCCAGCTGGCCGCCCGGCCGGAATTCGGCATGCGCGCGGAGGAGATCCGCGCCGAGCTCACCCCCAGCCGCTACATCGGCCGCTGCCCGGAGCAGGTCGCCGCGCTCACGGCCGCCTGCCGCGCCCTGATCGGCAGCGACGCGCAGAGCGCGGAGGAGATCACGCTCTGAGCCGGGTTTTGAAACAGACAAAAAGAGCCGCCGGGCCTCCGGCGGCTCTTCTGCGTCCCGGCTGCGCGGTTGCGCGCGGGCGAAGAATCTGCTACAATAGACTTCAACCTATAGATAAAGAGGCGATCTGCTTTGAAAAAGTTCAGAATACTGGCGGCGCTGGCGCTGTGCGCGGTGCTGCTGGTCTCCCTTGTTCCGGCTGCGCGGGCCGCGCAGGCGGATGGGAAGCTGCAGTTTGACGAAAACGGGGAGTTCCGCATCCTCATCGTGGCCGATACGCAGGATATCGACAAGCCGCAGAAGGAGACGATCGCGCTGCTCGAGGCGGAGCTGGACGCGGCGCAGCCGGATCTTGTCGTCTTCCTCGGCGACCAGATCCACGGCCCGTCGACCGGCAGGAGCGTGGAACGCACGCAGAAGGCGCTGGATGCGATCTTGCAGCCGGTCGCCGCGCGGGAGCTGCCGTTTGCCGTCGTCTTCGGCAATCATGACGACGAGGGCGGCGTGGACAAGCAGACGCAGCTGGAATATTACCGGAGCTACCCCGGCTGCCTGGCTGAGGCCGGCAGCGTGACGGGCGTTGGAAACTACAACCTGCTCGTCTACGGCTCCGACGGCGCATCGCCGGCCGTGAACCTCTGGTTCTTCGACTCCGGCACCTACGCGCCGGAGGGGAAGGGCAAGTACGACTGGGTCCGGCAGGACCAGCTCGACTGGTACCTGCAGACCGAGGCTGCCCTGGCGGAGAAAAACGGCGGGACGCCCGTCCCGGCCTACGCCTTCCAGCATATCATCGTCCCGGAGATCTATGACGCGATGGACATCGTTCCGGCGAGCGAGAAGAAAAACGGCGCGGTCGAGGGCTATGGCTGCCGCAAGGGGACGTATTATTCCGCCGCGTCCGTGATCGAGGCCGGGACGCTCGGCGAAGCGCCGTGCCCGCCGGACCAGAACGGGGGCGAATTCGACGCGTGGAAGCAGGGCGGCGATATCGTCGCGGGCTTCTTCGGCCACGACCATGTGAACGACTTCATCATCCCCTATGAGGGCATCGATCTGGTCAACACGAACGGCACCGGCTTTTATATCTACGGCGCCGGGGAATTGCACGGCGCGCGGCTCGTGACCCTGCATGAGGCAGACCCCACGGCCTATGAGACGCAGATGCTCTACTATAAGGACCTGATCGGCACGAAGCTGCCGTTCGGCTTCGCGGGCACATGGGGCGCGTATGTGCAGGGAATCGTGCTGCTGGCGGTGGGCGCGCTGGTGCTCGTCGGCGCTGGCGTGACGGTTCTTGTGGTCCGGCTGGTGAAAAAGAGCCGGAATAAAAGGAAAGCAACATAATAAGACCAAAACCCGGGACGCGGCGCGCCCCGGGTTTTGCTTATGATGGATATGCACAAAATCAATGAAGAAAAATTGTTCGATGCGTACAAAAATCAATTGACAATTCCCAAAAACATGCTATAACTAATGCTCGTGACAAAAATACGTGCAAAGGAGATCCACACCATGACGCATGATTTGACGACCGGCAAGCCGCTGCGGGATATCTGGCAGTTCGCGGTCCCGGTGCTGTTTGGACTTTTGCTGCAGCAGGTGTATTCGCTGGTCGATACGGCGATCGTCGGCCACGCGCTGGGCGTGATGGCCCTGGGCGGCGTCGGCGCGACGGGCTCGGTCAACTTCCTGGTCATCGGCTTCTGCGGCGGGCTGTGCACCGGCATGGCCATCCCGCTGGCGCAGGCCTTCGGCGCGGGCGACTACCGGCAGCTGCGCCGGTATGTGGCGGGCTGCGTATGGCTGGGCATCGCGATGTCCGCGCTGCTTCTGGCGCTGACGCTGCCGACGACGCGGGCGCTGCTGAAGCTCATGGGCACGCCGGAGGAGCAGATGGGCTACGCCTATGACTATATCTTCATCATCTTTATCGGCATCCCGGCGACGATCCTCTATAATATGGGCGCCTGCGTGCTGCGTTCGCTCGGCGACAGCAAGTCTCCGGTGTGGTTCCTGGCCATCGCGTCCGTCATCAATATCGTGCTCGACCTGCTGACGGTCTGCGTGCTGGGCATGGGCGTGGCCGGTGCGGCGATCGCGACGGTCGTCTCGCAGCTGGGCTCCGGCGTGCTCTGCGTGTGGTATATGCGGAAGCATTTCGCGGTTTTGCGCATGGAGAAGGACGACTGGCGGCTGCGGAAGGCCGAAGTTCTGCGTCTGCTGGGCATGGGCGTGCCCGTCGGGCTGCAGTTTTCCATCACGGCCATCGGCTCCGTCATGCTGCAGAGCGCGGTCAACTCGCTCGGCGCGGTCTGCGTGTCGGGCGTGGCGGTGGCCTCGAAGATCTACATGCTGCTCTGCTGCCCGTTCGACGCGCTGGCCATGGCCGCAACCAATTTTACCGGCCAGAACCTCGGCGCGGGCAAATATGACCGCATCCGGCAGGGTACCTACGCCTGTTTGCTGCTCGGCATCATCTACTGCGCGATATATATCGTGATCGCGCGTTTTGGCACGCAGTATCTGGTGCTGCTGTTTATGAACGCCGACGAGGCGCAGAGCGTGCTGGACTATACGCAGCGCATAAGCTACGCCTATGCCTACGGCACGCCGCTGCTGCTGGGCGTCAATGTCTTCCGCCTGTCGATCCAGGGCATGGGCTACAGCCGGCTGTCGCTCATCTCGGGTCTTCTGGAGATGATCGCGCGCACGGCGGTGGGCATCTGGGGGGTGCCGCAGTTCGGCTTTGCGGCGGCCTGCCTGGCAAGCCCGCTGGCGTGGGCGCTGGCCGACTGTTTCCTGATCCCGGCCTATTATGGCTGTCTGAACGCCCGCCGCCGCCAGGCGGCCCGCGTCCGCCGGGAGCTGCCGACCGAATAAGCAGCGAAAGACCGGCTGTCCATCCAGGACAGCCGGTCTGTTTCGCATTCTGCACAAATCCGCGCCCAGCGGCTTGCATACCAGGCTGATCCATGATAAGGTAAAAGCAAAGGAGGCGGTACCATGAAGATCTCGACCAAAGGGCGCTATGCGCTGCGGCTGCTGCTGGATATCGCGCAGAACCAGCAGGACGGCTTCGTCTCGCTCAAGGAGATCGCCGAGCGGCAGGAGGTCTCCAAAAAGTATCTCGAGCAGATCATCCCGCTTCTGAGCCGGGCGGAGCTGCTGCAGACTTCGCGCGGCTATCAGGGCGGCTACCGCCTGTGCCGCGCGCCGGAGGACTATACGGTCTATGAGATTTTGTCCGTGGCCGAGGGCGGGCTTGCGCCCGTCGCCTGTCTGGACCAGCCGGAAAATACCTGCCCCCGCGCGCCGGACTGCCTGACGCTCCCGGTCTGGGAGGGACTGGAGAAGACGATCCGCGACTATCTGCGCTCGATCACGCTGCAGACGATCCTGGACGGGAAGGTCACCTGAAATAAGCGCAAAAGGCCGCCGGACTTGTCCGGCGGCCTTGCTTTACCGTTTCGTGATGCGCAGCTTGGAGAGCATGAGGTTGCCGAACTCGGCCTGACCGTTTACGGTGCAGACCTCGCCGAACAGGAACAGGCCGAGGCCCGGGCTGTGCAGCTCAGCGGGCAGGATGCCCTTGAGCCCGGCGCAGCCGAAGATGAGCGCGTCCGGATCGTCATAGAACGCCTGCATCCGGGAATGGACGGTGTCGGGCTTTGCCAGCCGCAGCGTCATCTGCGGGCAAAGATCCCGGCCGGAGACGAGCTTTCCGCCCTCGCACGACAGATGCGCGTTGACGCCGAGTGGGTCGGTCAGCGTGACGTGCTCAAAGTCCGTCTCGCCGAAGCCGAGGGCGGCGCGCTGTTCCCGGTACCACGCGAGCGCGTCGCAGCCGTTGATGGTGTCGATCACGCGCGGGTCGGAGAACGTCAGCGTGCAGCGTTCCAGCAGCGTCGTGTGCAGGTTTTCCGTCACGGCCTCAAACTGATACCGCTCGTCCTCCAGCAGCAAAACGGCGGCTTCCCCGCCGCCGGGGATCAGATGGCTCCGGCCCGTGACCGGGTCGATGGCGGCCGCGCCGCCCGCCATGGGGCAGGGGAGGCGGCGGTGCAGCTCGCGCAGGAAGGCGTTTTCCCCGCCCGCGTTGCCGAAGAGGACGATCGCCGCCTGCGGCGCACTTGCCGGGAGCTGCGCGAGGATATCGGCGTAGCTGCCTGTCAGCGCCGTGCCGCGCACGTCGCGGGCAAAGCGCTGCGTGTCGGGTACTACCGGGTCCCAGCAGCCGGTCATGCCATAAGAGGCCGCGCCGAACGCGCCGGGCAGAAGCTCCTGCACGGGCGTCACAAAGATCAGATCCATAAGATCCCTCCTGCGTGAACATTTTTCTTTATCCTAGCACGATTTGCCCGCGAGTGCAAGACACAGGCGTTGCGCGCAGCCGGACGAATATGCTATAATAAACCTTACAACACAACAATGAAGGGAGAACCCCATGAAATTTTCTGAAATGCCGTATGCGCGGCCCGATCTGGACGAATTGAAGCAGCAGCTGCAGGCGCTGACCGACCAGCTGAAGTCCGCGCCGGATTACGCTTCCGCGCACGAGGCCTTCCTCGCCCAGCAGAAGCTGTCGACGCACATCGACACCCTCGCCACGCTCTCGAGCGTCCGCAACTCCATCGACACCCGCGACAAGTTCTATGACGCCGAGGAGCAGTTCTGGAACGAGGCCGGCCCCGAACTGCGCGCCTATGACGACGCATGGACCGCGGCAATGCTCGAAAGCCCGTTCCGCAAGGACTTTGCGGCGGAATACGGCGATCTGATGTTCGTCAACGCCGAGATCGGCCGCAAGGCCTTCTCCCCCACGATCGTCGAGGAGCTGAAGCAGGAAAACCAGCTCGTGCAGGACTATCAGAAGCTCATCGCCGGCGCGCAGATCGACTTTGAAGGCAGCACCTACACCATCTCGCAGCTCTCCCCGTTCAAAAACAGCCCGGACGACGCTGTGCGTCTGGCGGCCTGGAAGGCCGAGGGCGGCTGGTACAAGGCGCATCAGCCAGAGCTGGACGAGATCTATGACAAGCTCGTGAGGCTCCGCGACGCGATGGGCCGCAAGCTCGGCTACGACGGCTTTACCCAGCTCGGCTACTACCGTATGGGCAGAAACTGCTACACGAAGGAAGACGTCGAGAAGTTCCGCGCTGCCGTGGTCAAATATGTCGTGCCGGTCGCAAGCTCCATCTATCGGGAGCAGGCCGCGCGCCTCGGCAAGTCCTATCCCATGAACTTCGCCGACAACGCCCTCATGTTCCGCAGCGGCAACCCCAGGCCCTGCGGCACACCGGCTGAGATCCTGGCGCAGGGCAAGCACTTCTATGAGGAGCTGTCGCCCGAGACCGGCGAATTTTTCAACACCATGCTGGATAACGAGCTGCTGGACGTGCTCTCGACGCCGGGCAAGCGCGCGGGCGGCTACTGCACCAGCCTGGGCGACTACCATGTGCCGTTCATCTTCGCCAATTTCAACGGCACGCAGCACGACGTCGAGGTCGTGACGCATGAGGCTGGCCACGCCTTCGCCGCCTGGCTCAACCGCGACCGTATCCCGCAGTCGTATATCTGGCCGAGCCTGGAGGCCTGCGAGGTGCACTCGATGTCCATGGAGTTCTTCGCCTGGCCGTGGGCCGAGGGCTTCTTTGGCGAAGACACCCGCAAGTTCCGCTACAGCCATCTGGCGGGCGCGCTGACCTTCATCCCCTACGGCACGATGGTCGATCATTTCCAGCACATCGTCTACGAAAAGCCGGAGATGACCCCGGCGGAGCGCCACGCGGTCTGGAAGGAGCTTCTGGGCGTGTATATGCCGTGGGTGAAGCTCGGTGACGGCATCCCGTTCTACGGCGACGGCGAGGGCTGGCAGCGGCAGCTGCATATCTATGTGAATCCGTTCTACTATATCGATTACTGCCTCGCGCAGACCGTCAGTCTCCAGTTCTGGGCGCTGCTCCAGAAGGACAAGGACAACGCGTGGCAGCACTATATGGCCTACACGAAGCAGGGCGGCAGCTGCGTCTTTACGAAGCTGCTCGAAAACGCCGGGCTGGAAAGCCCGTTCGGCGAAGCCTGCCTGCGCGGCGTGTGCGAGACGGCCAAGGCGTGGCTCGACAGCTATGACCTGACTGGGCTCGCGTAACGCAAAGACGCTTCTGCGGGCGGAATTGGGCGTTCCAATTCCGCCCTTGGCCTGTCTTTAGAAAGCGAGGCGAAAACTCTTGAAAAACACGAAAAACAGCGCGAACAGGCGTGTGCTCGGGCAGCTGCTGCACGGCAGCTGGCGGTATTTTATCGCCTGTATCGCCGCGAGCCTGCTCTTTACGGCGTTTGAGCTCGTCATCCCGCAGATCATCCGCGTGAGCGTGGACTCGCTGATCGGGTCCGGCCCGGTGAAGGTCGCGGCGGCCCGGCCCGTCGTGCAGGCGTTGGGCGGGGTGGACTACCTCCGGCAGAATCTGTGGATCCCGGCGGCCATGATGGCCGGCTTCGGTTTGCTGTCTGCCCTGATGCGCTACTGCGTGAACCTCTACAGCGCCAAGGCGGGCGAGACGCTCGTCAAGACGAGCCGGGATCTTCTGTACCACCACATCCAGCACCTGCCGTGGAAATGGCACATGGAAAACCCCACGGGCGATATCATCCAGCGCTGCACGTCGGACGTCGAGCGCATCAAGACCTTCTTTGAAGAGCAGTTCGTCTCCGTCTTCCGGATGCTCGCCATGATCGTATTCGCGCTCGTGTGCATGGCTCTGATGAACTGGAAGCTGGCGCTGGTCCCGGCGGTTCTGTTCCCGGTGATCATCATCTATTCGCTGCTGTTCCATAACTCCATCCGCGAGCGCTTCACCGCCTGCGACGAGTCGGAGGGCGTGCTGTCGACCATCGCGCAGGAGAATCTGACCGGCGTGCGCGTCGTGCGCGCCTTCGGCCGGGAGGAATATGAGCGCCAGCGCTTTGAAGCGCAGAACGAGGACTATACCACCCTCTGGGTCCGGCTCTGCCGGACGCTTTCGGACTTCTGGGCCGTCGGCGACGCCACGGCCTGCATCCAGACCATGCTCGTCGTGGTGTTGGGAAGTCTTCTGTGCGTGCGCGGCGAGATGACGGAGGGCGAGTTCGTGTCCTTCGCCATCTATAACACGATGAGCATCTCTCCGGTCCGTCGTCTTGGCCGCGTGATCTCGGAGATGAGCAAGATGGGTGTATCGGTCTCCCGCATCGCGGAGGTGCTGGACGCCCCGTGCGAGCAGGATAAGCCCGGCGCCGCGCCCCAGCCGATGGACGGCGATATCGTCTTCGACCACGTCTCGTTCCGCTATGAGACGGGGCCGGACGTCCTCTCCGACGTCAGCTTCACCATCCCGACCGGCAAAAGCTTCGGCATCCTGGGCGGCACGGGCTCCGGCAAGAGCAGCCTTCTGCTGCTGCTCTGCCGTCTCTATGCGCCCTCGGAGGGGCGCGTGACAGTCGGCGGCGCGGATCTGGCAGATCTGCCCGCGGCGTGGGTGCGCGACCATGTCGGTGTCGTGCTGCAGGAGCCGTTTTTGTTCTCCCGCACGATCGAGGAGAACATCGGCATCTGCGGCGCGGACCACGCGGCCGTGTGCAAAGCCGCCGAGACGGCCTGCATCGCCGCCGATATCGAGCAGTTCGCAGACGGCTACCAGACCATGGTCGGTGAGCGCGGCGTGACCCTCTCCGGCGGGCAGAAGCAGCGCGTGGCCATCGCGCGCATGCTGACGAAAAAGACGCCCATCATGGTCTTCGACGATTCGCTCTCCGCCGTCGACACCCAGGCGGATGAGAAGATCCGCACGGCGCTCGGCCGCGATCTTGCCGGCACGACCACGATCATCATCTCCCACCGCATTACAACGCTGATGGACTGCGACAACGTTCTGGTCCTCGAGCACGGCAAGCTCCTGCAGTACGGCCCGCCGCAGACGCTTCTGCAGGCGGACGGCCTGTTCCGCCAGATCTACGACATGCAGATGTCCATCGGAGAGGAGGAGCCGGCATGAAGCGAGAAGAAAAGAAGGGCCTGCCGTTCTTCGGCATCCCGAAGCTGGCCCCGTATCTGAAGCCCTATCGGATGCTGTTTTTCTGGATGGTGACCATGGGCGGGATCGGCAGCGCCATGGACGCGGTCATCCCCCTGTTCCAGCAGCACGCCATCGACCATTTTATCGCCGAGAAGACCATGGACGGCATCGGCGGCTTCCTGGCCCTCTATATTCTGGTCATGCTCGTCCAGACGGCCACGAACTACATCTCTGCCTACGGCGCGTGCAAGGTCGAGCTCTACATCGGCCGGGATCTCAAGCGCGAGGCCTTCAACCACCTGCAGACGCTCTCGTTCTCCTATTTCAACCAGAACAGCGTCGGCTACATCCACGCCCGCGTCATGTCGGATACCGACCGCATCGCAAGCACGCTGGCCTGGGGACTCATGGAGGGCGTGTGGTACATCGCGTATCTGCTGTTCGCCGTCGTCATGATGTTCGTGCTCAACTGGCATCTGGCGCTGTGCGTGATGGTGATCGTGCCGGTCCTCGTCGTCTCGGGCGCGTATTTCCAGAAGAAGCTCGTCTTCTTCCACCGCCGGGTGCGCGAGCAGAACTCGCGCATCACCGGCGCGTTCAACGAGGGCATCACCGGCGCGAAGACCACCAAAACGCTCGTGATCGAGGATAAGGTCGAGCGCGAGTTTGACGGCCTCACCGGCGAGATGAAGCGCATGAGCGTGCGCGCCATGCACTTCCGCAGCGTCTTCATGTCGACGACGGCCTTCGCCGCCTCCGTCGCGCTGGCGATCGTCCTCTGGCGCGGCGGCATCATCACGAAAAACGGCGTGATGCTTATTGGTACGCTCTCCGTGTTCATGAACTACGCGCAGGGCATGATGGAGCCGGTGCAGTGGCTCGTGCAGGTCATCTCGTCGCTCGTCAACGTGCAGGTCAACGTCGAGCGCTTCACCAAGCTCATGGAGACCGAGTCCGACGTGCGCGACACGCCGGAAGTCACGGAGAAATACGGCGACGCCTTCCACCCGAAGAAGGAAAACTGGGAGCCGCTCTACGGCGATATCGAGTTCCAGGACGTCACCTTCCGCTACCCCGACGGCAGCGAGAACGTGCTGGAGCACTTCAGCCTCAAGGTCCCGCAGGGCACGAACGTCGCCATCGTCGGCGAGACCGGCGCGGGCAAATCCACGCTCGTGAACCTCGTCTGCCGCTTCTTTGAGCCGACGGAGGGCCGCGTGCTCATCGACGGCCGCGACGCGCGCGCGCGCAGCCAGCTCTGGCTGCACTCCAACATCGGCTACGTGCTGCAGACGCCGCACCTGTTCTCTGGCACGGTCCTGGAAAACCTGCGCTACGGCCGTCCCGACGCGACAATGGATGAAATCGAGGCCGCGGTCAAGGCCGTCTCGGCCGACCAGATCATCGCAAGACTGCCGGACGGCTATGATTCCGACATCGGCGAGGGTGGCAACACCCTTTCCACCGGCGAAAAGCAGCTGCTGTCCTTTGCCCGCGCGCTGCTGGCCGACCCGCGCATCTTCGTGCTGGACGAGGCGACGAGCTCCGTCGACACCGTGACCGAGCAGCTCATCCAGAACGCCATCGAGAAGGTCATGACCGGCCGCACCTCCTTCATCATCGCCCACCGCCTGTCGACCATCCGGCGCGCGGACGTGATCCTGGTCGTGCATGACGGCAAGATCATCGAGAGCGGCACCCATCGCTCCCTCATGTCCGCCCGCGGCCCCTACTACCGCCTCTACACCCGCCAATACCGCGAAGAACAGACAAAATCGATGATGGACTAATACATCTTTCATTGCGGCTTCGTAAAAACCGAAAAAATGCTGCAGGTCCAAAGACCTGCAGCATTTTTTTATAAGGAGAAATCAAAATGAACTGTGTATTTGACAAAATCCTGTGGTTTCAGCGTAACAATATGGTTATTTGCGCGTTCCTCTGCACGGCCATGGATCGTCGTGTTAGCAGGTTCAAATCCTAAGACATAATCCCCTTCGCCGAATTGCCGCCAATGGATCAGGTGATCAAGGTTTTCTGAATAACGGACAGTCACAGCCAGATTCTGTTGCTCAACCTGATTTTGAACTGTGAAGCTGCAGAAACCATGATCCGGCTGTAAATGCTGCAGATAGATCTGTTCAGCAAAATTCTTGGTCGGAGCATCGCAGCCATCAATGTCTGTGAGCCCACGGATATGGGAGGCATCGTTGTAGCACTCAGCGGAAACCTGATGATGGAAATCAACTTTCGCAGAGGGGGAAACGAGCGGGAAACCGAAATTGATATGATAGGATGTCAGAAGCGGCGTTTCATACCAGCTCTCGTTCGAGATAATATCTTCGACTGTAATCTGGGCACTGTCAAGCCAACTGGTTACTTTTCTGCGCAGAACAAGCCGCTGGCCAAGCGCCATGCTTTCACGGACCGTACCTTCAAAAACCATGCAGTAGCGATCGCCGACCCATTCGCCGCGAGCCGAAACCGTTTCTGCCGGGGTGTTGGAGATCCGGCCGTGCAGACCATACTGACACGCGCTTCCATTCCAACTGTGACAGGCATATCGGCAATTTTTCCGGCTTCGATAAACTCCTCTGCACCGGCAGTTGTGTCGTGATCGACGATACCAGCAGTGCACAACCCTTCTGCTTTTGCTGCAAAAACAGCGGCGGCAGGGGAGTAGGGAGAGAAGGAATACGTGGTGTGGATGTGGCAGTTGATATAAACGGGATTTGCTTCCGGGAACGATGCGGTCTGAACAGCCTTCTGCAGGTTCTCCAGACGTTCTTCACGTGTCGGTGCGTTCAACGCCTGCAGAGTCGCGATGTCGATCATATTGGTATCCTCCGCCTTATTTCAGCATCAGCTGACCGCCAGTGACAGGCACAGCCTGGCCGGTCTCATAGTCCTGGCCGATAATATAGAAGATGCTCCATCATGCTTATCTGCGTATTCTCTCACGGGGCTTACAGAGTTGTGCGAGCGGGGAACGTAAATCATAATTCCCGGCAATGTCGCTGTCAAAAATGGCGCAATAATGGTCTTATCGCTGACCCCTTTTGCGGTTTGCGACGCGGCGAAGCGTTCAAAAATCTCCGCGACAGTCTGATTATTCAACTGTCTAAATAATTGTTTTCTGGACATGAAAAACGGACACCCTGCCTTTCGTAAAATGAACAAAAAGGCAGGGTGTCCGACTGTTTTCAAGCGTTGGGAGAAAAACCAAAATGCAAACCAATAAAATGTTTGCATTTTGGAGAGAAGGAGCGACGGAACAGGTGAGAGATGGCTTTATCAAAAATAAACTTGCAATCCAGCGAAGCGATTGCAAGTTTAAACGAAGAAAGACCTTTGCTGTCGAGGCGGGCGCGCCCTGCGCGGCTGCCTGACATCCAAAGGTCATTTCTGAGTGGTGACCCGCCGGAGATTCGAACTCCGGACACCCTGCTTAAAAGGCAGGTGCTCTGCCGACTGAGCTAGCGGGTCAGGTGGCAGGGATGGCAGGATTCGAACCTACGCATACAGGAGTCAAAGTCCTGTGCCTTACCGCTTGGCGACATCCCCGTGTACGCGATTCGGCAAAAATCCTGTATAAAAAAAGAAAATGGGGTGAGTGAAGGGACTCGAACCCTCGGTCTTCAGAGCCACAATCTGACGCGTTAGCCAACTACGCTACACCCACCATATATTCTCTTTTTGCTGACTGCCTACCTTCCGGTGCGGCATGGTACGCCAGGAGGGACTCGAACCCGCGACCTACTGCTTAGAAGGCAGTTGCTCTATCCAGCTGAGCTACTGGCGCATAATGGAGCGGGTGACGGGAATCGAACCCGCGTCCCCAGCTTGGAAGGCTGGTGCCCTGGCCGTTGTGCTACACCCGCGGCACTCTGACAAATTCAGCCTTAGAATCATACCATATCGGGGCCGGAGTGTCAAGGGCTTTTTTGCTTTTTTCGGGGCCCGGAGGCTCATCTGGCGCTGCTCGGCGGCTGGCCGAACTGGCGGCGGTAGGCGCGGCAGAACGCCGAATAATCCCCGAAGCCGCAGGCGCCCGCCGCCTGCAGGACCGGCATACCGGCGGCGATCTGCTCGCGGGCCAGGACGAGGCGCTTGCCGGTCAGGTAGGCGTGGATGGTATAGCCCGTCTCCGCGCGGAAGCGGCGCATCATGTGGTATTTGCTGATATAGAACCGGGCGGCCAGATCGTCGATGGAGATCTGCTCGGTCGGGTTCTGAGACAGGTACTGCATGATGGCGGCGATCTTTTCGTCGGCCGCGAGGCTCGGGACGGCCTGCGGCTGCGCGTCCATGCTGCGCCGGAGCAGGATCAGCAGCTGCACCAGAATGGCCTGGGCGAGCACGCTCTGGCCGAAGCCGGGCTGCTGCGCCTGCTCGAGATTGGCGAGTGTCTGCCGCAGCGCCTGCCGGTCGTCCTGCGGGCGCAGGACGAAGCGGAAGCTCGTCTTGGCCAGCGTGAAGCAGCTGTCGAGCGGGCAGTCCGCCCCGCCCGCGCGGGACAGAAACTCCGCCGACAGATACAGGATCACGCGCTCATACGGCGCGCCCGGCGCGGCCTCCGGCCGGTGGACGCAGCCCTGTGGGACCAGGATCACGTCGCCCGCCTCGAGCGGATAGCTCCGCCCTTCGAGTCCGTAGCTCGACGTACCGCCAAGGAAGAAGATCAGCTTGTGAAAGGTATGGTAATGCCAGTCCAACTGCTCCTCCATCGGTCCTTTCAGGTGGAACAGGCGGAAATCCTCGCGCAGATATCCGCGCTGCACATATTCCGGCTGCGGCATGGTCTTCCTCCTTCCCATAGGTGTCTCTGACTCAAGGGTGTATCTGAAACCTGACAATGTGCCCGGCGGGATCCGGTTACACCCTATACTATACAAAAAGGCGCTGCGGAGATCCGCAGCGCCTGGAATGTCTGATTCAGTCCATATATCTTGCGATATATTCCGGAGCTTCCGCCGCCTCGCCTGCGATGGTCAGGGTGAAGGCCACGCTGTTTTCCGCGGAAAAGACGCTGCACCAATCCAGGAAATTCTCGGTCTCCTTCGGATCGCTGCTTTGTGCCAGCTTATACAGATTGTCCATGAAAATATGCGTAATGTCAAAGTTCCCCGCGTGCAGGCCGCTGATAAAGCCGCGCAGGAACGGATAACCGCCGTATGCGTAATCCTTGATATCGATCAGACGGACCTTATGGTCGACGTCGAAACGAAGGGTGTCTCCTTTTTCGATGCACACAATGCTGCCGGCTTCGCGCTGCACTGCCTGGTTGAGGGCGCCGATGAGCTGCTTCGTCTTGCCGGAGCCTTCGGGACCCATCATAATATTGACCATACGGGCATTCCTCCTTTTCTCCTGTGGTCACTTTCATTGTACCAGCTTTCCGCCGGAAACACAAGAACTTACTTGTGAAAAGATTGTAAATGCTCCGCCGCGCTGCGGCTCATTCCGCGCTTTTCTGCAGCAGCGCGGCCGTCTGCGCGCGGGTGGGCGAGGAAAATTTCCGGTCGAAGGGCGAAAGCCCGTCCGTCGCGGCGCACAGCGCCGCCGTCAGCTCGAAGAAATAAAACAGTTCGCCAAGCTGCGGCGCGTCCAGCGTCTGGGCTGAAAGCACGATCAGCGGCACGTCGAGCGCCGCGTGCGTCTGCACGAGCGCGTCGAACATTGCGCCGTCCGCCTCGTCCACCGCGTGGCCAGAGAGATAGCCGAGCCCGTCGTAGTCCTTCCAGTCGAGCTCGATCTTACGCTTTCTGGCCGGCAGCGGCACGCGCAGGAAGGTCTCGAACGCGCTCCGGCTCCCGGCGAGCATCGCATCCATCGCGTCCAGGCTCCCCGGCAGCTCCGCCGGGACCGGCAGCACGCCGTAGCCGCCGCGGCAGCTGCGCCGGGCGGTATTGCCCGCGAGCCAGCGGGCGAAGGGCAGCAGCGCAGGCTCAAACACGCCCAGAAATTCCGTCCTCCGCGCCCGGAGCTCCAGCGCGTGCCGCGCGCCGGCGTACATCCAGGCGGGGTTTTCAAATGCGCGCAGGTCATAGTCGTGATACGCCTGCTCCGCACCCTCGAGCAGGGCCAGCGGCTCGATCCCGGCCGCCGCCATCGGCAGAAGCGCCGCGGGCGAGAGCGCGGAATCCGCGCAGCCGAGCTGCGCGGGCTGCGGCAGGAAGGTATAGCCCTCCTCCTTTGCCATCGTGTGCAGAAGACTGCCCTGCGGCGCGCAGACGAAGATATGCTGCCGGGCCTCCGGCCCATAACGCCGGTCAAGCAGCCAGCGCACAGCGCGCGAGGCGACGCCGCATTCGATGCTGACGGCGTCCTGCGCTGTCAGGAGCAGGCAGAAATCTGTCCCCTCCAGCCGGGTGCACAGCTGCTCGTAGGCGCTGGCGGACAGACTCGTCCCCGCGAAGATCAGCTCCAGCCCGGAGGCGGCCCCGAGCGCGCGGATGGCCGCCTGCGCGGCGGCGGGCGTGTCCCCGCTGCCGACGATGACCAGCGTGTCGCCGAGCTCCGCGATCCGCTCCGCGGCCTTGCCGATCGACAGCACCGCGCGGGCCATCACGCCCTCCGGCGCGTTCAGCCAGCCGAGGAAGTCCGGGCCGTCCGGCTGGTTGGTCCGCAGCTGCATATGCGCGTCAAACAGGTCCTTCTCTCCGGAAAGCAGATCCGGCAGACTGACGCTGCCCCATATATTCGACAATTCGACGTCGATCATCGCATGCGCCTCCTTTTCTTTTGCTATCTACTATACTACACTTTGGGAAAAAACGCAAAAAGAATCCGAAGGCTTTCGGGAAAGCCTTCGGTCCGGCCTTACTGCGAGAAGCAGATCTTCCCCAGCAGCTCCGCCCAGAGGTCCGGGAAAGTGCGCGCGGGGATCTCCGCTGGGGCGACGAGGGGGATCTCGGCGACAATCTCGTCTCCGGCGGTGACGGTCATGCGGCCGAGCTGCTGCCCGGCCGCGACCGGCGCGCGGACCGACGCGTCCGTCTCCACGGACGTCCGGATCTGCGCTGCGCGCGCCTTTTCCAGCAGGAGCGGCGCGTCGCTCTGCGGCACGGGGGTCACGAATTCCTGCGTGCCCAACACGACCGGGACGGGCGGGATGCCGTCTTCCGGCTCAGGCGTGACGAGCGCGTAGTTGGAAAAGCCGTAGTTGAGCAGGGCTTTGGCCGATTCAAAGCGGTCGACCGAGCTTTTGCAGTGCATGACGACCGCGATCAGCTCCATCCCCCCGCGCTCGGCGGAGGCGGACAGGCAGTAGCCCGCCTGCGAGGTATAGCCGGTCTTGAGCCCCGTCGTGCCGTCATAGAAGCGGACGAGCTTGTTCGTGTTGGACAGGCCGAACTGGCCGTTCCGCACGGTGTCCATCCAGATCGTGGTGTACTGCTTGATCTCGCCGTGCTGCAGCAGCGCGCGGGACATGAGGGCGATATCGTATGCGGTGGTGAGGTGCGTATCCGCGTCCGGCCCGTCGTCGAGCCCGGTGCAGTTGACGAAATGCGTGTCGGTCATGCCGAGCTCCGCCGCGCGGTCATTCATGCGCGAGACGAAGGCCGCCTCGCTCCCGGCCACGTGCTCGGCCAGCGCGCAGGCACAGTCGTTCGCGGAGGAGACGACGACCGACTTGAGCATCTCTGTCAGCGGCAGCTGCTCGTTTTCCTCGAGATAGATCTGGCTGCCGCCCTTGGCGGCGGCCGCAGCGGAGGTGGTGACGGTATCGTCCCAGCCGATGGAGCCGTTATCCAGCGCCTCCATCACCAGCAGCAGCGTCATCACCTTCGTCACGCTGGCCGGGCGGAGTTTCTCATGGGCGTTGGATTCATACAGGACCTGTCCGGTCTGCTTCTCCATCAGGATGCACGACGGCGCGGGCAGCTCCAGATCCTCCGCCGCGGCCGTCAGCGACAGCCCCGCCAGGAGCGCCAGCGCCAGACCGATACAGACCAGCCTCTTTTTCATAAAAAATCACCCTTCCGTTTCATTTGTACAAGCGTATGAAACGGGAGGGTGCAATATCACTGGTTTCGTTATTCCGCGGCCGGGTCACAGAGGAAGCTCTGGATGTCGGCGAGGAAGCGCTCACAGGAGACCTGCTCCGGCAGGACGACCCGCACCGGCGCTTCGAGCGGCAGGGCGCACAGGCTGAGGATGGATTTTGCGTCGAGCCGGGATCCCTGATAGTCAAAATGGACAGGAAACGGCTGACGGTTGGCGATCGTGGCGAACTGGGCCAGTTCGTTCACGGAGTGAAACTGAACGGTATATTCTCTCACGGAAAATCCTCCTGCAATGGGCTGTACAACCGGGGCAGCATCAGGTATAATAAAGCGGCAAAGCGTCAGTGGACAACGGATCGATCGTTCAAAAAAAACAGAAGCAGGAACCAGTATCAGTTCTGCTATTATTTAGTATAAACGAAAAAGATATTTTATACTATCCACAAAAAATACAAACCTTTTTTGTGCATAATCAATACTTTTGGTGGTTTTACCTATGAAATTTGCATGTTACACGCTGGGCTGCAAGGTCAACCAATACGAGACGCAGGCGATGGAGCAGCTGCTGGTGCAGAGCGGGCATACCCTCGGCAGCTTTGACGAGATCTGCGACGGCTATATCATCAATACCTGCACCGTCACAGCCGTTTCTGACAAGAAATCCCGCAACGCCATCCGGCGCGTGCGCAAGCTGAATCCGGCCGCCGCCGTCGGCGTGTGCGGCTGCTACGCCCAGAGCAGCCCGGACGAGATCCGCAAGCTGGACGTCGACGTGCTCATCGGCACCGACGGCCGCGAGGCCTTCGTCCGCCACATGATCGAAGCCGCTGCCACGCGCCAGAAATGGGAGCGCGTGGACGACGCGGGCCAGCCGCGCGCGTTTGAGATCCTGCCCGCGGGCGGGCTTGCCGCGCGGACGCGGGCACTTTTAAAGGTCGAGGACGGGTGCAACAATTTCTGCACCTACTGCATCATCCCCTATGCCCGCGGCCGGGTGCGCTCCATGCCGCTGCAGGCCGCGGTGGAGCAGGCGAAGGGCCTTGCCGCCGAGGGCTACCGCGAGATCGTCATCAACGGCATCGAGATCTCCTCCTGGGGCTGGGAGTGGAAGGACGGCAGCTGCCTGCGGCAGCTGCTGGCGGCGCTCTGCGCGGCGGTCCCCGCGGTCCGGATCCGCCTGGGCTCGCTGGAGCCGCGCACCATCGACGAGGACTTCTGCAAGACACTCTGCGTCTACCCCAATCTCTGCCCGCAGTTCCACCTGAGTCTGCAGTCCGGCTCGGATACCGTCCTGCAGCGGATGCACCGCCGGTACGATACCGCGCGGTATCTCGAAAGCGTCCGGCTGCTGCGGCAGTATTTCCCCGGCTGCGCCGTCACGACCGACCTCATTGTCGGCTTCCCCGGCGAAACGGAGGAGGAATTCGGCCAGTCGCTGGACTTTTTGCGGACCTGCGGCCTTTCGATGTTCCACATCTTTCCCTACTCCCGCCGCAAGGGGACGCCCGCCGCCGCCATGCCCGGCCAGATCCCGAACGCCGTCAAGGAGCGCCGCGCCGCCGAGGCCGCGGCCGTCGCCGCCGAGCTTGAGACGCAGTATCATACCGCCCTGCTCGGCACGACGCAGCAGGTCCTGTTCGAGCAGGAGGAAGACGGGCTCTATGCCGGTCATGCCATGAATTACGTCAAAGTCTATGTACAGGCCGCGGACCTGCATAACGAGATCCGCGCCGTGCGCATCACCGAGCTCTGCCGCGACGGGGTTTTGGGGGAATTAGAATAAGCAATACGGCCCGATCGCCTCGCCGAAGGCCAGATACCGCACACCGTCGTCCAGAAAGACCGCCAGCAGCGCGATGCCGAGCCAGCCGCAGAAATACTGCGGGCAGATCTGCCCGTGGAAGTTGTGCGGCAGCCCCCGGTAGTCCCAGACGGCATAGCTCCGGTTGAACAGGAAGCCGAACAGCAGCTCCGACGCCGTGATCACGCAGGCACCGAGCAGCATCTGCGCCGTCAGCGCCAGCCCCGGCGCCCACTCGTTGAGCATCCCGATCAGCACCGTGCACAGCCCGCCGCAAAGAAACATGCTCCCGTGCGACCGCCCGCGCCAGAGAAGCTCGATGCACACATACACGCTCCCGCCGGCAAGCAGGAGCAGGAAAAAATGCCGCAGATCCATTCTCTTCCCTCCCGCAGCTAGTATGCGCAGTCCGCGCCCGGAAACACGGAAAAAATTTAAGAAAAAGCGCAAAGATGCAGTTGACAAATCTCTGAATATCCTTTATAATACATCGTGCCCGTGAGATACGGCACATTTATGGCGGCATAGCTCAGTTGGTAGAGCATTCGGTTCATACCCGGAGTGTCATCTGTTCGAGTCAGATTGCCGCTACCAGGCCCGTTGGTCAAAAGGTTAAGACACCGCCCTTTCACGGCGGTAATATGGGTTCGATTCCCGTACGGGTCACCAAAAATCCCAGACGTCGTCCGATGTCTGGGATTTTTCGCGCTCCATAAGTCGGAATCAATCCATGTGAAGCTGGCGCGGCGGTGAGATGTAGAAGGTTATGATGTCTCGGCCGCATCTTACAAAAAAGCAGGCGAGAACTTGTAAGAGTGTACAAAAAATAATAAAAACTCGTTTTTTCGTTGACAATCATGAGATTTTACTGTATTTTAGTTTCATAGACATCATATCATCTTCTGAGCGGCTTGCCGCGGGAAAGGAATCCGGATTGAACGAGCAGGTTGAACGCAGACAGCTTTCCAAATGCGATTATGTCGCGCAGGAACTGAAGACGCAGATCATTGCCGGAAAATATCGCTCCGGAGATCAGCTTCCGCCGGAACCGGCGCTTTGTGAAATGTTCTCGGTCAGCCGCATTACGGTGCGGGAAGCGCTGAAAAAGCTCAGCATGATGGGCCTGGTGGAGATCAAGCAGGGGAAAGGCACGTTTGTCAAATCCGTGGATCTTGGCCTTTTTATGAAGCCCATGCTGCAGCTTGTCGATTTTGATGAGATCGATATCGAGACGATCTACTCTGCCCGCGAATATATCGAGGGCGGGATCGCCTATCTGGCCGCGCAGCAGCGCACCGACGGTGAACTGGCCATTCTGGAGAGCATCCTCGGCAAGCTGAAAGCTGCCATCCAGGCCGGTGATATCCTGTCCATTTTTGAATACGACCGCGCGTTCCATGATGATCTTGCCCGCGCGGCGCATAACCCGATCCTGTTCGCCTGCCTGCAGACCATTGAGGAGATCAATGAGGCCTGCGTCAAGCGGTATGATAAGTTCCTGATCATGCTCGATGACTGCTACAACGAGCACTTTCAGATCTTCACGGCAGTGGCCAATCAGCAGCCGGAAAAAGCGCAGGCTGCCATGGCGCAGCATGCCAGAAGCTCCAAAAAAATTCTGCTCTGAGAGCGGATCGCCCACGTTTGTCTGAAAAACAGAAGATCCGTGCTTCGCGATCCGCGTTCTTCTTTCCCTGTAAACAGCATATCATCATATGTTTTGGAAGGGGATAATAAGCTGCGCCTGAACCATCAAGACTGCCTGCTCAAAGGATATCCCAACGATCCGCTGATCCCCCAGCGCGGTGTGCAGCAGTACGTCTATCCGCGCGGGATCCACAACGCGATCTGGGACAGCAATGCCGGTCCTGACGGGAAGCTCTGGTATGGTCTTGCGACCGAGCTCTCCAGCAGCGGCTATGTCCGGCTTTGCTCATACGACTGCAAAACGGGGCAGGTGCAGGAGCATTTTCGGGTGGAGGATGTTATCCTTCCGCACGACCGCCAGATCCGCGCGAGCAAATTTCATTCGTCCATCTGCTTTATGCCGGACGGCCGGCTGATCATGACGACGCATACCACCGATAAGAGCCCTTGCCATCCGACATGGATGCCCATCGCCTACTATCACCATCTCTGGGAAGGCTTTGCGGGCGGCCACATCCTGATCTATGATCCGCAGACCGGGCATGTGGAGAATCTGGGCTGTCCGGTTCCGCACGAGTCCATCTACGGGGCCTGCTATGATCCGACTACCGACAGCCTGTTCTTTACGGGCTGGATCCGGGGCCATCTGTATTGCTTCCGTCTGCAGGAGCGGCGCGTGCATGATCTCGGGAAGGTCAGCGAAAACAATGCCTTCCGTCTCGTGCGGGCAAAGGATGGAAGGATCTACGGCTCGTCACGGAGCGGATATCTTTACCGGGTCGATCCGAAGACCCTGCGGATCGAGGATATGGATTTCCAGTTCCCACACGAGACGTATGATCACCATTGCCGCTATAATGAGCTCTCCATTGCGCGGACCGGTCCGGACGGCAGGCTCTATATGACCGGAATGTACAGCCGGGATTTCTTTGCGCTGGATACCGGGACCGGCAAGATCGAAAACCTCGGTCATTATCTGCCGGCTACGCGCTACAGTCCGGATGAAAACCGCAACGGCGTATTCGGGATGGACTTTGATTCAAACGGCGTTCTGTGGTATGTGGTGACGTCACTCAATAATTATGAGGAAAATCTTGAGTTCGGGATCCCCGCGGGCCTGTTCCGCTGGGATATCACGCGGGGCGGAAAGCCGGAATTTATGGGCGCGGCGGGCACACCGGAGCGCGTTTGCGGCTGGAATAGCGAAGTTGTCTGCACGAAGGACGATATCCTTTATATCACCGGCAGCAACCATTCTCTGGACGGGCCGGAGCTTACCGCCATTGATCTGAAGACGTTTGACACGGCGCACCCCTGCTCCGGCGGGCGGACGCACGATGCGTATTTTGATCCCGAAAACGAGTTCTATCAGGACTGCGCACGGCAGCTGCATGAGCAGGAAGCCCTGCTCGCGGAGAATCCGACGGATATCCAGCTGCCGTTGGCTGAGGCGCCTGTACGTCTGTGGCGGGCGCTGGCCCCGGACCAGATCGAAAACAGCGCGGTCAAGCGGCTGTTCTGGCAGGGGGAAACGCTCTGCGGTGTCTGCGGCGACGAGCTGGATCTGTGCTCTCTGTTCCGGTTCAGCCTGAAGGATGGGCTGCAGGAGCTCGGCTATTTCGGTACCGGCGCAGGCAGCGTGCATGTAGAGGCGCTCAGCTTCTGCACATACGTCCGGACCTGCGCAATCAGCCCGGATGGACGATATCTGGCCGTCGGCGCGGATGAGCGGCTCGGAACGGTCCTGATCTACAGCCTGGAACATCTGTAATTTATGCGGCTCGATCCGTGTAAAAATACAAAATAAAACCAAAAGGAGAATGTATCATGAAAAAGACTCTTGCCCTCCTCCTGGCGCTTCTGATGCTGGCGGCTTGCCTGGCAGGCTGTGCGGCGAAGCAGGAAACCCCCGCCGCTGCGGAAACGACGGCCGCAGAGACCTCCAACCAGCCGGTAAGTGAAGAAACCTACTATTACATCTGCCCGCTTGCGAACCTCGAATACTGGCTGGCCCATAGGGCCGGTCTGGAAGACGCCTGCCGTGAGCTGAATGTCACGCCGAAGTTCGTCGGCGACGACGGTCTGGATGTTGACGCCATGTGTGCGGTTATCGAAACTGCGCTCAACGACCCGAACTGTGCAGGCATCGTCATGCAGGCAAACTTTGCCGACGCCTATGAGCCGTATGTCCAGCAGGCCTATGAGAAGGGGATCCCGGTCTGCTATCAGACGGTCGACGGTGTGGACGGCTCCAAGCGCCTGTGCTTCCTCGGCACCGACTATGTTGAATACGGCAAGATCATGATGCGTCAGGCGGCGGAAGCTACCGGCGGCAAGGGCAGCGTGATCTATTCCAATGCACTGTCCGCAGGTTCTGCAGCTGTTGAGGATGTTACCACCGGCATCAAGGAAGAGATCCAGAACTGGCCGGATATGAAGCTTGTTGCGGAACTTGACGACAGCTCCGACGCAGCCGTCGCTGCGACCAAGGTCGGCGCAGCGCTGCTGGCCAACGACAATGTCACGGTCGTGATCGGCGGCCAGTCCACCTCCGCCATCGGCGCTGTGACGGCGATCAAGGAAGCGGGCATGCTCGATCAGGTCAAGGTCATCTCCATCGATCGTGACGCCGCTACGCTCGAGGCCATCCAGAACGGCGAGATCTATTCCACCGTCGCAGGCAAGCAGTACACCGAGGTCTACTACGGCGTCAAGCTCTGCTATGACTACAACCACGGCGCAAAGAATGCGTTCTCTGACGACGACGCGGCCGCCGGTCTTGTGATCGCACCCTCCTTCGTGGATACCGGCGCGCTGATCATCAACAAGGATAACGTTGACAAGTTCGCCAGCTTCTCCTACGCGACCCGCTGATGCAAACCATATGGGAACGCCGCAGCGCGCGGCGTTCCCCCTTCAACTGGAAAGAAAGAAGGGAAACGCAATTTGGAAGACCATGTTCTTGAATTAAAAGAGATCACAAAGACCTTTCCGGGCGTCAAGGCACTGGACCGCATGCAGTTCCAGCTTCGCCGCGGCAGCATTCATGCGCTGATCGGCGAAAACGGCGCCGGAAAATCCACACTGATGAAGGTCATTTCCGGCATTTATACGCCGGACAGCGGGCAGATCCTGCTCGATGGAGCGCAGATCCACGTCACAAGCCCGCTCGACGCAGAGCGGAAGGGTATCAGCATCGTGCATCAGGAGCTGTCTGTGTTCAATACCTCCTCCGTTGCTGAAAACATTTTTACGATCCACGCACCCAAAAACCAGCTTGGTATGATCGATTACAAGCGCATGTACCGGGACGCCAGACAGATCCTGGACCAATACGGCTTCCAGGACGTCGGGGAGAAGGCGACCATGCGCAACCTGAGTGTCGGCCGTCAGCAGATCGTGGAGATTCTGCGCGCGGTCAAGCAGAACGCGAAGGTCCTGATTTTGGATGAGCCGACTTCGGCCTTGACGGAAAAAGAGACCGAGGTCTTAATGCAGATCATGCGCACCCTGCATGACGGGGGCGTATCCATCATTTATATTTCGCACCGTCTGGAGGAGATCTTCCAGATCTGCGATACGGTCACGATCATGCGTGACGGCCAGTACATCAAAACGCTGCAGGTATCGCAGACCAGCAAGGAAGAGTTGGTCAAATATATGGTCGGGCGCGACGTCGTGTATCAGTACGGCGCTGGCACCAGCCAGATCGGAGAAGAGGTCCTTCGGCTGGAAAACATCTGCTATAAAAACTACGTCAAAGACGTATCGCTGTGTCTGCATGCCGGTGAGGTGCTCGGCCTGGCAGGCCTGGAAGGCGCGGGCCGCACGGAGCTTCTCGAATGCATCTTCGGTGTACACCGCCCGGAGAGCGGGAAGCTGTATCTGGACGGAAAAGAGGTCCATATTCACTCCACCGGCAGCGCCAAGCGGCAGAAGCTGGCCTACATCACGAAGGACCGGAAGAACAAGGGGCTGTTTCTGCGGATGTCGATCGCGGACAATATGCTGGCTGCCAACGTCGACCGTCTGACGCGGCACGGCTTTATGCAGTTCAGGGAGGGCCGGCAGGACGCGGCGGAATACCGGGAGAAATTCGAGATCAAAACGCCGGACGTCAACAAGCTTGTCAAGCAGCTCTCCGGCGGCAATCAGCAGAAGGTCCTCCTGTCCATGTGGATCAGCCGCCACCCCAGGATCCTCCTGATCGACGAGCCGACGCGCGGCATCGACGTCGGCACCAAGGAATCCATCCACAATCTTATCCGGAGCTACGCCAGGCAGGGAATGGCGGTGCTGATGGTTTCGTCTGATATGCCGGAACTGATCGGCGCATCCGACCGGATCGTCGCCATGTACGAAGGACGCGTTTCCGGCGAATTGCCGCTGGACCAGATCTCAGAGGAACGGATCATGGCCCTGACCTCCGGCATGAAAATCGATACAAAGGAGTACGCGTTATGAAGCAGCCAATCCGTTATGACCGGAAACAAGAATCCGGTATCCGGCATATTCTGAAAAAAATATTTGCGATCCGTGAAATTGTGATCCTGCTGCTGGTCCTGGTCCTCGGCGTCTTCATGGCCCTGAACTCCAGACAGTTCCTGACGACCGCGAACTTCAAGACCATCGGCAATTATATGGCAAACGACATGATCATCGGCGCCTTTCTGACGATCTCGCTGATCGCCGGCAACACGGACTTCTCGGTCGGCTCCAATATGGGCTGCTCCGCGTTTGTCTGCGGTCTGCTGCTCAATGCGGGGCTCCCGGTCTGGGTCTGCATTCTGGTCGGACTGTGCGTGGGTGTTGCGATCGGCGCGCTGAATGCATTCTGCATCGTGCAGCTGAAGGTCGTCCCCATGATCGCCACGATGGGCACCTGGATGGCGTTTAAGGGCGCGGGCCTTATGATCATCAATTCCTCCACGCTTTCCAACTTCCCGGCTTCGTTCAAGGCCATCGTACAGGACTGGAATCTGTTCGGCGTTTCGACGCTGATCGTGGTCATGCTGATCGTCGCGGTGGTCGCCGCGCTGCTTTTGAAGTATGTTTCGTTTTTCCATCAGGCGTATTTTATCGGTTCTAACCCGGAATCTGCGCGCCTGTCCGGCATCAACGTCACCAAGTTCGTGTACGTGCTTTATATGATCATCGGCTTTTTCGCGGCGCTGGCCGGTATCCTCGCTACCTCGCGCTACGGCTCCGCGCCGGCTTCTCTGGGGCAGGGCGTTGAGTTCCGTGTCATCTCCGCGCTGCTGATCGGCGGCGTCAGCCTCTCCGGCGGCGAAGGCTCTATCCTCGGTACGTTCCTCGGCATTCTGCTGATGGCCCTCATCTCGAATGCCCTGACGCTGTTCGCAATCGACTCGAACCTGCAGAACGTGCTGATCGGCAGCATCATGGTCATCTCTGTCGCGATCGACGAGGCAAACCGCCGCCGCCAAAAGTAACAGACGTATCCGGCTTGAACGGCCGGAAGAAAGAAGCGCAACCACCATATGCAACAAAACGGCAAACCGAAGACAAAAGGAGTATAAATATGGGACTTTATGACGAATTCAGATTCAGACCGGCGTCGTGGCTGCCGCACAGCGAGCTGCCGCTGGAGGAGCTGGAGCGCGTGCGCAATATCAGACGCGAGGACATGGAATACACGAACGAGAACGGATATTCCGTGCGCGTGGTCCTGGATCCGACGCTCTGCATGGTACAGGATATGTTCTACCGCATCGTAAAGAGCGATCTGGAGGATAAGCCCTTCTCCATGATCTGCCCGAACCAGTGGCCGGCGGCCTATTCGGCAGTCGCGGAAATGATCAACAAGTTCAACATCAACTGCCGCAATCTCCATGCCTTTGCCATGGATGAGTGGGCCGATGAGAATGGCAACGTCGCGCCGCTGACTTACGGCGCGGGCCTGGGCTACAGCTTCCTGAACCACTTCTATTACCGGATCCGGGAAGACCTGCGTCCGGCGCGCGACCACTGGCACACCTTTACGAACGAGCTCCGGGCGAACGATGCATATTCCAACGTCATCGACGAAGTGACGGGCGGCGGCGTGGACGTGATCTACACGGCGACGGGATGGCCCGGCCACACGGCATTCATCGATCCGCGCAGCGAGGAGTTCAAGGCTGCCTCCATGGAAGAATTCCTGCAGCTGGGCTCCCGCATCACGACGGAGGTCCCGCTGACGGTCTGCGAGAACTCGCTGTTCGGGCCCATGGGCGCGTCCGGCGACGTGTGGGCCGTGCCGCCGAAGTCCGCGACGATCGGTCCGCGCGACGTGATGCACGCGAAAGAGGTCGTGGAGCTGCACAATTTCGCCAATGCGGACGGCAGTTCGTGGCAGCGCATGGTCTCCCGGCTCGAGCTGTACGGCCCGATCAGCATGGAGTGCCCGGCATCCATCTACCGTCTCAAGAAGGGCGTGTGCTACGTGTCCGAAGCCATCGCCAAGCCCTTCGGCAGCTGGTATAACGGCATCGCGGACAAGGATATCTGAGAAAACGCTGCAGTGACGGAAGCAGCGGCGTTCTGAAATGCTATACTGCCGCCGGCAGGAAGGGCGGCTGTTATAGAGGATCCCGTATCCCGCAGGGAACCCTGCGGGATATCCCGCGTTACAAAGGAGAAATGACATGCAGGCAATTATCAACACAAAGCTGATCCTGGAAGACAGCTATGTCTGGGACGGTGCGGTCACGTTTGAAAACGGACGCATCGTGCAGTGCGGAAAGCGTGCGGAGGTAGACATCCCGGCGGACGCGGAGCTGATCGACGCGCAGGGATTATATACCGCGCCGGGACTGGTCGATATCCATAACCACGGCACGGTCCGGGAGCACTTTTATGCCGCGCCGCGCGCATGCGCGGACTTTTTCCTCTCGCACGGCGAGACGACGGTCCTGCCGACCTTTTACTGCAATCTGACGCTGCAGCAGATGCTGCAGGGACTGGAAAACGTAAAGACCGCCATTGCGCAGGGCGCGGGGAACCTCGGCGGCCTGTATATGGAAGGGCCGTATATGAGCGGCGAGGGCAGCAACCAGAACTCGATCCTCTGGCGCGGGGAGATCCGGCCGGAGGAATATCAGCCGCTGATCGATGCGATGCGCGGCTTTGCGCGCATCTGGGCGATCGACCCGGCCAGGCCGGGGATCGAACGGTTCATGCAGGACGTGCGCCGGGCGGATCCGAACGCGATCTTTGCGCTGGGCCATTCGCACGCGACCGCCGCGCAGTGCCGCCGGGTGCGCGGCTGCGGCGTGAAGGTACAGACGCACCACGGCGATTCCGGCAAGGCGCCGGGCTTCGCGCAGGGGACCATCGGCGCCGGCTGCGACGAATATACGCTGTATGATCCGGATATGTACGCGGAGCTCATCTGCGACGAGACGGGGATCCACGTCGACCCGGACATGCTGAAGATGGTCGTGCGGACGAAGGGCGTGGAAAAGATCATCCTAATCACCGACTCCATGCCGGCCAACGGCGATTATAAGAATAACGAGGCCGACGGGATCGCCTGGGGCCCGGATCTCAATTATGACTATGAGGGGCATCTGGCCGGCAGCCATCTGACGCTGGACAGCGCGTGCCGGAATCTCATGGCGCACACCGGCTACGGCCTGTGCCACGCGATCCGCATGGCGAGCCTGAACCCGGCAAAGCTCCTGGGCCTGGACCGCGAGCTCGGCTCCATCGCCCCCGGAAAAAAAGCCAACCTGCTCCTCATCGACGATCTCGTCCACGTGAAAAAAGTCTTCCTCGCCGGACGCGAGGTCTCAGAACCGCGGCCGTAAGGCGCACGCTCCTATATGAAGTCAATGATCCGCGCCGGGGCACCCGCCCCGGCGCTTTCAACGCCTTCCTCAACCGCCTCGCTGAACCCATTACGCAAATCAAAGAGCGACCCGGTATTCTGTCTTTCAGCGCAGAATGTACGATGCAGATCTTCTGCTATGGGGATTTCGAGTCAAAACGGAGTTCACCATTTTAAAAGCATCTACGGAAACTATTTATTCAAAGCAGGAATCCCGAAAGAAATTGCTTCAAATTTTGAAACGCTACTGCAGACATACTGTAATTTCATGAACGGCTATGCAAAGCACCATGATAAGACGGAATTGAATGTACTGGAATACCTGATGTACCAAACGGGAAATATCATCCGTCTGCTGATCACGCTGAAACAGGCTGAACCCACTCCAGATAATTGAGTTAAACCTATGGGCAGCGGCACCAATTGGGATCAAAATGGGGTCAACGTAAGTTTTGCAGGACTGCAAAATGATGTAAAAAGTTAGAAAAACCACCGTATTTCGAGTGAAATGCGGTGGTTTTATGGCAAGCTGCACCCTTTAAGATAACAATGATTTCTCCAGTGTTTTCAAGGGTTTCAGCTACTTTCGGCAATCTTTTTCCGCGTTGGCGCGGCGTGCTGCTTGATGGTCACTGCGCAACCCAAAAAGATATTGCATAGTTTGCGGTTTTTCGTACTCCGCACTATCGCCTCACTAATCTTCATTCCGACGGTCCTCCTGTTTTGCACGGTTTCGATCATAAAGCCGCTTGCTTTGCACAATGCGGGCGACCGGCGAAACGCCGTTCCATGTGCCGCGCTTGGCTGCATGAAGTTTGCGCTGGTTTTTCTTACTCTGTTTTTTCAGCGGTGTAACCTTCATTCAGATCCCACGTCCTTTCCCGTTTGTTCTGCTACTCCGCGCTTTCAACTGCGCTTCCGTCCTTGCGATCTCTGGCGATCTCCGGCATCGGGTTGGCGTCCAGCAGCTCCGTCAGTGTGCGCGGTGTGTATCTCATGTAATCCATCATGCAGCCGACATTGATCAATCTGCTTGGAATGCCCATCGCCCACTGCTCTTTCTTCCACTTCTCAACGAGTTCCCATTCGCTCGTATTATGTACATGCCCGTACAGCATGACCGCGCCATAATGCTGGTTCTTATAAAACAGAATCGGGTAATGACTCAGAATCACCAGCCGATTCTCATCGTTGACCTCCGCGTACTGCTCGATGCTCTCCCAATAAGGGCGGAGCTTTCCTTTCACGCGGTCGTGGTTTCCTTGAATCAGGTGCTTATGTCCCTGCAACCGCTCCATAATCCGAATACTGTTTTCTTCGTTTTTCCAGAACGCATCGCCGAGCACATAGACTGTATCCTCTGACGTGATGCGGCCATTCCAGTTTTGAATCAGGGTATCGTCCATCTGTGCGGTATCTGGAAACGGGCGATTATCAAAACGGAGCACATTCGTATGTCCAAAATGCATATCTGCAATGTAATAAATCATAACTCTATTTCCTTTGTCAGTTTTCCTTATTATACAGGAGAATTCGGCAAAGTCTCGCTCTGCAGAAAATATTTATCTGTTTTTTCTGGATGGTATCAAATTATGATTCCATCCAGAGAAAGCTCTTACAACAGGGCCACTTTGCATATTGGGGAGGTTGTCCCTAAAATGCTGGGACAACCTCCGAAGAGTTTTCTACACATTTCAGCGCCATTTCAAGCGCAATGTGAAGTGCTTTTTCGTATTTATAATGTTTCCTCAATTTCATACCCGCCGCCGAAGATGATCGTCAAGCGGCCGTCGCCATGCACCTTGATGCACTCGATCATCTGGCGCACGATGCTGTCATCGTACTGCGTTTCGTTGGCACTGCGTTTTGCAATGATGCTCTGAATTTCTTCCAGCCGCGCCTGCCGGGAGCCGTCCTTGTGGACGTTCTCTTGAATTGCGGCAATGCGGCGGTTAAGCTGCTCGATCTGATCCGAGATGCCTTTGAACTCATCCTCGCTGCTTTCTACGTCTTTTCCAGCGGCGACGGTTTCGTTGACAAGATCCAGCATCCGTTTGTTCAGCGTGTCGATGCGGCGCGTGAGCAGGTCGATTTCCTCCGAACCGCCATTTATGCCGATGGCTTCGCCAATGGTGGCTTTCATGAGCGTCAGGTATGTGGACTCGTCCTCTGCGTGAAAGCGGTTTAACGCGCGGACAACCGCTCCGTGCAGGGCTTCTTCCTCTACGGTAATAGAGTCCTTGCAGTGTTTCGTTCCATAATCCAGACGACTGATGCACCGCCAGACGATTTTCTTCCTCCCGTGCGCGGTCCAAGTGACGCGCCGGTAGCGGCTGCCGCATTCCGCACATTGCAGCACCTCGGTCAGTGCGTATTTGGAGTATTTTCCGGTTGCGGTGATGGATGTCTTATCTGACTTTGCCTGGAGTGCCTGCCTCCGGATCAATTCTTCCTGTGCGCGGTTGAACACCTCACGGCTGATAATCGCCGGATGATTGTTTTCGACAATGTACATAGGTGCTTCACCCTGATTCACTTTCCGTGTTTTGGAGATGCAGTCAACCGTGACCGTTTTCTGGAGGATACAGTCACCACAGTATTTTTCGTTCCGCAGGATATTCATGATCATGTTCTTGCTGAAGCTGAGATTCTTTCCGAGGATCTCAATTTTCTCCGCTTGCAGCGTTTGCGCGATCACCTTGACCGGCTGACCGGCGAGGAACATCTCGTAGATCCGCTCCACGATGGCTGCTTCTTCCGGCACGACCTCCGGCTGACTATCCGCACCTTTTCGGTAGCCGAGGAAATTCTTGTATTGAAAGCTCACTTTCCCTTCTTCAAACTTCTTGCGGTAGGTCCATGTGATATGCTTGCTGATGCTCTCAGACTCGGACTGCGCAAAGCCCGCGTAAATGACAAGGTATAACTCGCTCTCGTTTTTCAGCGTGTCGATATTCTGTTCTTCAAAGAAAATGCCAATGCCCTGCGCTTTTAAGGATCGCACATATTCCAGACACTCCACGGTATTTCTGGCAAATCGGGATACGGATTTCGTGATGATATAGTCAATTTTCCCGTTCTGGCAGTCGCGGATCATGCGCTGGAACTCCGGGCGTTTGTCCGCCCTTGTGCCGGAAATGCCCTCATCGGCATAAAGGCCGGCAAACTCCCATTCCTTGTTGGCAGCGATCATTTCCGTGTAAACGCGCACCTGGTTCTGATAGGATGTAAGCTGTTCTTCGGAATCTGTGGAGACGCGGCAGTAGGCCGCCACCCGCTTTTGGTGATATTTCTCCTTGTCCACAAGGATGGACTTTTGGGGTTCAATTACGGAAACTGTCCGTTTCGGAATTCTCTGGACTTCCATTCGGTTTATCCTCGCTTTCGCAAATATCGGTTTCTGTTTTTGTATGCAAAACGACGCCGCCTCCCACATGAAGGGAGACGGCGTCGATCAGTTCGGAAAAATATGCAGCATTGAACGCATCCTGCGGCTTCATCAGAGAGACACGCTTTCTGGCGATCTGCGCGGCGATCTGCGTTTTGGCGTTTGTTTCTTTGTAAAGCTGACCTGCAATTTCGCAGAGCAGGGCAACGATCCGGTCCTCACTTGGACGCTCCTGCTCCATTTCGTCGGAGATCTTCTGCTGCAAATTCAGCACCACAGCGGAATCCCTGGGTTTCACTTTCGGATGAGGAAGCATGAGATCGGCATTTGCGATGACGCGGTTCATAAGGAGTGTGATTTTCCGGAGCAGCTCGCCGTCGCTGACCCGCACCCGAATGCCACAGTCTGCATTGCTGCATGTCCAGCTTTCCCAAATCTCTCGTTTGGAATTGATATGCCGAAGCATCGTCGCACCGCATTGCCCGCAGCGGATACGGTCGCGGATCTGCCGGATGCCCTCGCTTTCCTGGGCCGCCTGATTCCAACGCCGTGCGCTTTTAACCGCAGCGGCTTCTTCGTAGATGTCCTCGTCAATGATCGTTTCAAATTCTTCATCGCCGGTGTACTTCGCATTCTCCAGTATCCGTAAAATCCGCGCCTTATCCCATACACAGGTCCGCTCTGTGTATGGGATCTTCTTTGCTGTCAAATCTTCCGCGATTTCCTTGAGCGACGCGCCTTGAATGTACGCTTTGAAAATATTGCGGACAATGTCGGCTTCCTGCTGTTCGATCACGGTGTGACCGTTGCGGATCGTGTAGCCAAACGGTAAATATCGAATCTTTTTCATACATGTCCCTCTTAAACCTGTTCTGTAAATTTGAGCCCGCCAAGCAGGGTGACTGTCATTTCGTCGCGGTTATTGATGCAGATATCTGTGACGATATCATGGAACAGCTTCTCGTCGAACACCTCCAGCGGCTGTTCCAGCTCGTCAATCAGGGATTTCAGCTTCCGCACATCCTCCAACATCGTTGTGATCCGAGATTCAAAGCTGCTGTACCGCTCTGTTTTCAGCTTGCCGAGCTGCTGGCGGATCTCCCGCGCCTGCGTATGGTAAATATCTGCGGCGAGGTATCCCTTTGATCGCAACCGCTCCAGCGCGAGCAGTTTTGCGTTCAGCTCTGCAATGCTCTGACTGAGCTGACTGGCTGCTCTGTTGTTTCGCTTATAGACTGCGGCGGCAAATTCCAGCTTCTGAATCGTCTGACCGAGGATATCTTCTTCGCAGAAGCGCAGCTTGTTGATCATGGTGATGATGCCGTCATAAATGCGTTCTTCGCTGTAATAGCTGGAATTGCAGGCATTGGTATCTGCCGCGTGTTTTGCGCAGACCCACTTGATTGCGCCACTTCGCACCTTCCGGTGATAGAAAGAGCCGCACTCGGAACACCGAATGCGGCAGGTAAGCGGATATCTGTTTTGAGTTCCTTCCCTTTTAAATTGATTTCTTCTTTTCCGAAGCAACACTTGCACTGAGTCAAAGACATCTGACTCCACAATAGCTTGGTGCGTATTTTTAGCAAAGAACTGGTCACGTTCGCCGTGGTTGCGTCGCTCTTTAAATGGGACATCATTTTCTCCATAGCATTTCTGAAACAAGCTGTCTCCGTTATACCTCTCGTTTCTGAGAATGTACGCGATTATGCTGCCTTTCCAGCAGTTTTGCCCGCTTTTGGTCGCTACTCCCATTGTTGTGAGTTCGCGTGCAATGCCCCCAATAGAAAGACCATTTAGGTACGCCCGATATATCCAACGAACGACCTCGGCTTCCGGTTCATAGATAACGAGTTTTTTATCAATTAGCCGATAGCCATACGGCGCATTACTTGCGATGTATTCACCTGCCTCCATCCGTTTGACAATGGATAGCCGCTGATTCTGTGAGATGGACTTGGATTCTTCCTGTGCAATGGCTGCAAACGTATTGAGCAGCATCTCATCGGCCATCGCCAGTGTGTTGATGCCTTCTTCTTCGAATTGCACTCCGACCCCGAGCAGCTTCAGCTTGCGCGTATAATTCAGCGCCTCTTTCACATTACGGGCAAATCTGGAGACCGATTTTGTAAGAATGAGATCGATCTGGTGCAGCTCGCACATGCGGATCATCCGCTGAAATTCCGGACGGTTATCCGCTTTCATGCCGCTGAGACCCTCGTCGGCAAAAATGTCGACCAGTTCCCATTCCGGCCTTTCCGCAATGTACTTCGTATAAACATGTTCCTGTGTCGCAAAGGAATTTCGCTGATCTGCGGAGTTTGAGGACACGCGGCAGTACGCAGCCACGCGCAGCTTGGAAATTTCCTGCTTTGTCGTCGGTGCAATCAGTTTTGCAACTGGCATTTTTCTCACCTCCCGTGCCGTTTGTCAACGACAAGTATATCCGCGAAAAGGTTCAAGTCTACTGATATCTTTCAAACGGTCCCGAATTCTACCAAACGCTGAAACGGCAGTGCGAATTCTTGTGGAAACCGCGCAAATTACAGTTTAATCCGTAAGGACAATGTCTGCGCCGGTCAGGTTCTGATAATACTTCTTTGCTTTGCGGTATTCTTTTTCCGTAATGTCTCCGCGCTGACGCAGGGCGCGGAGTGTCATCAGGATTCGGAGAAAATTTGCGTTTTTGTTTTGGTGCTCAGATAGCATCTGCGTTTTCTCGCCTCCTGTACATCTGTTTTCGTACTTCGTCACACGCGCCCCAACGCGCGGTTTTTATGCCTTTGGGGTGCAGCGTCCCTACCGGGACGCAGAAAAGCCGACACGCGGGCGCGTGTCGGCTGACGGCTTGTGACAAAGGTTTACCCCCGCAGGCATGACCTGCGGGGGCTTGATTTGGGTTCAGATTTCATCCGCTTCCGGCTGTTCATCTGGTTCATCGTGCAGTATCGCTTCTCCGTCATCGTTTGGCGGTGTTTCTGTAATCGTCTCGGTCACCTCGGCGGCTTCGGCTTCTTCCAGCGCGCGGGTGATGATGTCGACTAAGAAGTCCTTCTTCTTGATGCCGCGCTCCTTGAGGTAGCGGTCGAGGCGGTCAAAGAGCTCTGCGGGGATCTGCGCGGCTAAGGTTCTCATTTCTCCAGTCATGATTTTTCCATCCTTCCAGTCGTAATATTCTGTGATCATGGCTTCCACATACTCACCGAGGGTCATCCCGGCTTTTTCCTGCTCCTGCCGGACTCTGGTGTGGAGTGCGACCGGCAGCATGGCACACAGGTTTTTTCTTGTTTCCATTGCAGTCTCCTTTCGATTTGGTACGCCAAGTATCGCAGGAAACGAGAAAGAAAGCTATTCA
>ERZ825384.881-NODE-881-length-37664-cov-9.047303_pt1 | contig 37664 bp, 39 predicted proteins | sample MGYA00519931_ERZ825384 | MGnify/ENA primary metagenome ERZ825384 (study PRJEB31778, sample SAMEA3449200) | human gut metagenome | biome: human gut; feature: human-associated habitat; material: faeces | place: United Kingdom | collected 2010/2012 ...
GCTTTCAAAATGTGAAACTCGTTTACAAAACGGGAATCTCGGATGACTATTGAACAGCCCCATTCGTAAGATAGCCTCTGATGGTATTTTCCTGCGGATGGGGCCTCTTTTTGCAAAAAGCCTTGATTTATCTTACGTTTCAGGTATAATGGAACTGTTCGGTGTCTGAGCGCACCGGATAAATTGAGGAGATGTCTGTGTATCTGCACAGACCCATATGCGCCACAAAGCGCAGGAATGGAGGATTATTATGAAAAAGAAGACACTTGCATTAACCATGGCTATGGCTTTGGTTCTGTCTCTCGCTGCATGTGGAAACAGCAATGCAGACGTTGCTGCTGAATCTACCGCTGCTGCCACCACTGAGGCTGCTACTACCGAAGCTGCTACTACCGAGGCTGCTACTACCGAGGCTACTGAGGCTGTTGCTGATGAGAAGTCCGAGGGTGTTATGACCTATGAAGAGTACATGGCTGCTGATCTCGATTCCGAAGTTGTGATCGAGGCTTATGTTCAGGCTAAGCAGTCCTGGTGGGAAGACAAGGCCACCCTGTACACCCAGGATCAGGACGGCGCTTACTTCATTTATAATGCCGTATGTTCCGAAGAGGATTATGCAAAGCTGGTACCCGGTACCAAGATCAAAGTAACCGGTTATAAGACCGAGTGGTCCGGTGAAGTAGAGATCGCTGAAGGTGCTACCTTCGAGATCGAAGACGGCAGCTACATCGCTCCCGTTACCGATGTGACCGATCTGTTAGGTACCGATGATCTGATCAACTACCAGAACCAGTTCGTAGCTTTCAAGGGCATGACCGTAGAAGCTGCCGGTCAGGATGCTGACGGCAACGACGTTGCTTTCCTGTACAACTGGGACGGTTCCGGCGAAGACGGTAACGACCTGTACTTCAACGTATCTCTGAATGGTCAGACCTATACCTTCACCGTTGAGTCTTATCTGTGCGACAACACCACCGATGTTTACAACGCAGTAAAGAACTTAAAGATCGGTGACACCGTTGATATGGAAGGCTTCCTGTACTGGTACGAAGGTGTGAACCCTCACATCACTTCCGTAACTGTGAAGTAATTTCATGGCATCGTCAATTCAGAAGATCGCAATATAAAAGAGCTGTCCTCGTAAAGAGGGCGGCTCTTTTTACTCTGCCTATCTGTCTACTGCATTCTTATACTTTAGCATTCTTATACTTTAGCGTTTTCATACATTGTCCATGCTTCACTTCCGGTTCCTGCAATCCCTATCTTCTGCTCTCCCACCATCGTTTAGCAATCCGAAAGCCCTCCATGGGAACGCAGAACCTTTGGTCTCTTGGCGGTTGCAATGCAATATCGAGTTCCTCCATATCGAACCACTCCACGCACTCCACTTCCTCTTTTTGCAGGGTAAGCTTTTTAGCATCTACATGCTTGGTGTACATGTAGACGAATGCCACTTCATTGTCCCGGAACATTTTTCCATAGAATTCTTTTTCGTATTGAATGTCAAAACATCCTGCGAATATAAGATCCTCTTTTGCGGCCCGGATTCCCAGTTCTTCGTGAAGCTCCCGGATTGCAGACTCTTCCGGCTCATCCCCAGCCTGAATATGCCCGGCGGAAGAGGTATCGAACCGCCCCGGAAAACTGTCTTTCTCCGCAGAGCGCTTCTGCAATAACAGCTGGGCTTTTCCGTCCTGTTCCCTCACGATCCAGATATGGGCGGTTCTGTGGCGAACACCCTTTTCATGCGCCTGTGTGCGTTCTATGGTCTCCCCTGTGGGAATGCCTTTTTCATCTACGATGTCAAATATTTCCATGGTGTTATGGCTCCTTGTGTTTCTTTCTAGTCCTCTGGGGTTCTTTGCAGTCCTCTGGGGTTCTTTGCAGTCCTCTGGGGTTCTTTGCAGTCCTCTGGATTTCTTTGTTAATTCATCTGTGCTGAGATCGTGCCGAGTTTTTCTCCGATATTGCTGCCTGTCCGTTTCGATGACCTTTGCGATGATGACCGCGGCGATATCGATAGCTACTCTCTTTCCCTTCTAAGGTCTAATACCATCAGATCGAAATCATAATATGTTCCGTCCATCTTATAATACGCCGGTGAGGTCCCGATTTTCCGGAAGCCATATTTCTCATAGACTTGAATAGCGCGTATATTATCGCTTCGGACTTCTAGATTGATCAGTTCTATCGTATGTTCTTTTGCATACATAATGCATTTCTGTAACAGCGCACTACCAATTCCCTGCCCCCATTCCGACTTGACCACAGAGATTCCGAATTCGGCGCGGTGGCTCATCCTCCTAGAAAATCCGTTCAGGCTGGCATCTCCGACGATCTCTCCATTTTTCCATACTACATAGAGAACGGAATGTTCCTCTTCTTTCATGTTCTGTATGAACTTCTCTTCCTCTGCTGTCGAAATAGGAAGCCCTTCTTTTCCAAAGGACAGATAATCTGTCTCTCCACCTACCTGCGCCAAATATGCAATGATCTTCTCCGCATCTTCCGGCGTAGCTTCTCTGATATCAAATTCTTCCATAACTGCCTCCAGCCCTTCTGTCATCTGTTAATTGATCTGACCTGCAATCGTATTAAGACCTGCACCAATACTTCCACCCAGATGCTCCAGCGCATTTGCGATCAATATTCCCGCAATCACAATAGCTGCCGCAATGATTATCCTGCCGATCAGATTCTGGTTTTCTTCTTTTCATCAAATTATATACTTTATTCGTAATCAAAAATGGTCTTAGTCTGAATATACTCCCCGTACTTTGCCTTCCATTCCTGATGAGCTGCGGAATTATCGTATACAGGCAGCGCCTCCGGATCCATCTCCATCTCGATCATCAGGTCATGCCGGTTCGGTCTCGGCGTCACATTTTCATAAATGTTCACTGTACGGACGCCTTCGATCTGCTTCGTCCGATCGAAGATCTCCCGGATATCCGCAAGCATCTTTCTGCTCGCCTCGGTCTCCCTGGCCCATACATTTTCTTTAAACTTTACAATGATCAGGTGCTTCATTTTGCATATCCCCCTTATCTTACTTTTGCTGATATGTTTTATCCTATCACGGCATTGCCTCTGCTACAACCAAAATATTCCTGCAAAATCATTTCTACTTTGTCTGCACTCAATGGATACTGTTTTGTTTCATATGTAAGAATCAGGTTTACGGATGGAATGATACCATGTTGACAATATAATTTTATTTTGTCGCAGGCATGTTTGCAATAATCCGGATTATCCATCATTCCAAAATGCTCCCAGTAAAAATATTGTCCTGTGATTGGATGTCGTATCACAAAATCAGGATATAAAATAATTCCATCTAAAACCAATTTTTCCTCATAGTGAAATGGTATTTTATTTTGAAACAGCATTCTGTCAATAATTGCTTCTGATTTAGACCGTAGCATTTTCCCATGGGTTCCCTGTACCAATAGGTCTTCCGGATGTTTTGTACTTTTTTCATATGGTTCCTCCTGCCACCGCTCTAGTTCCCTGTTCAATGGTCTAAAATTCTTAGCCAGCAATCTTCCATACTCCGGATGATTTAATAAATATTCTGAACTTATTTTAATCTTTTCTGTTTTTCTCAAATAAGCTTTCCATCCAGCGGCTTCGCTCTCCAATTCTTTTTTCCTACATTCATAATATTTTTTTAATGCCAATATTTCTGCCTGATTTCTTTCGGTTTTTGGAAGATAGCGTAGTCCATTCTCTTCCTTTATTTTCCATTTATAACGGTTTTCATTTTTGAAGCATTGCAGTTCTCCCTGTGGAAACTTTTTCTCCACTTTTCTTATTTTTTCCAGTTCCTTATTAATTTCCTCTATTCTATTTTCTATGTTTTTGTCTGTAATCATCACTTTTCCTCCTTCTGCTCCGATCCTATAGCTACCGTCGGGCATATTCTTATTTTTTCTTTTATTGTGCCCTGCCACTGCGGCTTCCCCGGAGCTTATCCTGACCTTTTCTTCTGTCACGCCCCGCCACTGCAGCTTCCTCGGGGCTTATCCTGACCTTTTCTTCTGTCACGCCCCGCCACTGCGACTTCCCCGGGGCTTATCCTGGCTTTTCCTTCTGTCACGCCCCGCCACTGCGGCTTCCCTGGGGCTTATCCTGACCTTTTCTTCTGTCACGCCCCGCCACTGCGGCTTCCCCGGGGCTTATCCTGACCTTTTCTTCTGTCACGCCCCGGCTTTGCAACTTCCTCGGGGCTTATCCTGACTTTTTCTTCTGTCACGCCCCAGCTTTGCAACTTCCTCGGGGCTTATCTTGACTTTTTCTTCTGTCACGCCCCGACACTGCGACTTCCTCGGGGCTTATCCTGACTTTTTCTTCTGTCACGCCCCGGCTTTGCAACTTTCCCGGGGCTTATCCTGACTTTTCCTTCTGTCACGCCCCGACCTCTCAATTCCTGCAGCACTTATTTCCCAATCAGATACCCACGCAGGCGATTTCCATGAGAATCGACAGTCACTATCAGGGCTCCGTAGTCCATGGTTCCATACCAGGGAACCCGGGCGTCCTCTAAGCGCTGCAGAGTCTCGGCATGAGGATGACCATAGGAATTGTTGCGGCCACAGGATATGATTGCGGTGGCAGGACTGGCAGCGGCAAGGAACTCGGTGCCGGTGGAATATCCGGAACCGTGATGAGCTACCTTCAGTATATCTACCCTGAACGCCCTCTGTCCGCGCTGTTCCTGCAATTCCTGCATCAATTGCCGTTCCCCTTCTCCTTCCACGTCCCCAGTCAGGAGAATGTTTATCTTCCCATCGTTCACTCTGAAATCCTTCCTTTCACTATTACCAGCAAAACTACCGTTTTCACCGGAACCTTCAATGGCAGATCCCCCACTCGCGTCATTTGCTTTCCTGTCGTCTATTGCTTCCTGCTTCATCTTCTTCGCAAACACCTCCACATAGAAGCATTCCGAATAGGCGTTGGCATCTGCAAGGGTCGTATTCTCCTCTGGGTGCAGACACAACAACCTAAGTTGACTGTCTCTGATCTCATCGCCGCATTTTATGTAACTCACCGGTACTTCTGCCGCTTCCGCCGCAGCCAGCAACGTGACAAAAGACTCTGTACGCTTTCCTTCCGCAATCGCCGGTAGGAATAGCTGCTCTACGACTATCCCCCAGTCCGCACCATTTTCCAGCAATTCGATTACACCATTCATGTGATCTTCATCAGGATGGGATACAAACACTCCACGGAGGGATCGGATCCCACGGCTCTTAAGATAAGGCTTCAGCACATATTCCCCGATGTTCTTCCGGCTGGTGCTGCCACAGTCGAAAAGATAGGCTCCCTGCCCGGTCTCCACCACGATGCCGTCGCCCTGCCCCACGTCCAGGAAAGTCACGCGACTCCCACAATCAAAATTTCCTGTGAGCAAACCAATCAATAATCCTAAGATCATCACGACTGCGATCAAGTGCTGGACTCTGTTCATATATGTCATCGCTCCCTGCCATGCACACCGAAATTTTGCCAACGCATTCTGCACTCCCGTGGAACATATTCCAAAACGTCTGTCAGAATGTTGTATCATCTCTCCATTGCAATCCTTTTTTCTATTCCTGATACTTTCATCCGCTCCTCTCGTTATAAGACACCAGAGAGTTCTCGCAAAATGCTGCCTGTCTCCCGGAACATTTTTCTCCCCATATGTTCCCCGTCTCTTCCATGCTCCTCTCATTTTAAGACACCAGAGAGTTCTCGCAAAATGCAGCCTGTCTCCCGGAACATTTCCCTCCCCATATGTTCCCCGCTTCTTCCATGCTTCCACATATTCTCTGCCGAAGACCAGCAGAAGTATCCCGACATAATAACAAATGATCTGCCATACCTCAGGGCGCCCCACGCACCATATTGCTCCCGGCAGTTCTTCGAACCGCCCGCAGACCCATTCATACCACCACAAAATCAGGCAATCCACTGTTCCGACAAGCCCAAGTCCCGGAATCAACGACAGGATTCCTCCCGCCACTACCACACTCATAAATGGCAGCACCAACAGATTCAACAACACCGAATAGACCGGGATCTCATAGAAAAACCATAACTGTACGGGCAGTGTAAACAGGATGACTCCCACGCTGGCGGCAAAGCCTCCTTTGACCGTCGACACCATACGTTGAATTCCTTCATATGCCACCTTTCTCCAGCCTTCCCGGTACTTGTTTCTCTCATAGGCGGAATCACCAAAAATATCCGCCACAGTTCGAAGCCATGCCGATATCCCCTTGACTTCTAATTCCTCATCTGCATCCCTTTCCCTGCCGTCCCCGGAAAGCACCGGTGTCAGAATACAGATCCCCAGCACCGCTCCGAAGGACATTAAAAAGCTCACATCACAAAGCCTCTCCGGTTCCTGTAAGACGAGCAATAGTGCCATCAGTCCCAGACCTGTCAGCATGTCATAAGTCCTGCCCACAAATATCCCGAGCATCTGCAGCAGATACATTCCAATGGCACGGCTGGCAGACACACTCATGCCCACCATCACACCATATATAAGAAGCAGCATTGCACCACCCACTGCTGCTGCCCTGACAGGTAACCCCAGTCTCTTAAGTAACCGGTATACCCCCATTCCAAGCAAAGTAATATGTAATCCCGAAATACTTAAGATATGGGCAATTCCGTTTTTCTGATACAGCGCCTTTACCTCCGCGTCCAGTTCCTCCTTCTCCCCAAGCAGCAATGTCTGCATAACGGAGGCTTCTTTCGCAGGGAAAACTTCTGCCAGCCTGTCATGCAATACCTGCCGGAATCCATACAGTTTTTCCCTCAAAAAACTATACTTCTCCCCAACTGCCAAAATCTGTGACTGTCGCACTCTGCCGCCAATACCTTTCGCCGCATAGTAACGCTGCACATCAAATTCACCGGGATTCGTTGCCGTGGCAAAATGCGAAAATGTCCCCTCCAGGATAATCTGCTGTCCGATCTTAAGGCTTTCCTCTTCTCCGGTCACAGCACCTGCAGTGATCATTGCCGTTTTCATATTGTCCAGTTCACATTGTAATTTTCCAGAATAGGAATAGGTCTGATCCTTGTGGATCAAAGAAATACATTGCAGAATAATTACTTCAGAAGTTCTCGTGTCTATCCGTCCCGTGATTCTCACCGGACTTCCGTCAGGCGGCAGCACGGCGTCTCCGCCGGTGCCTGCGCCTGTCAGTATTTTCATTATAGTGATTACTATCACGAGACACAAACACGCCATAAAAAGCGGTCGTCTCATTAAATTCCTTTCTGCAAACGTCTTACACGCCTGCACCACAGATCGGACTGTCTCTGCAATAAAAGGCAAAGCAATCCATATCCGTATCTATTTACTGTTCCAAAGTCGTTACATAATCCAGGTTTCTCTCAAAAGTGGAATTACTGAAGGTAGTCGGCACTTCGCCATTGACCAGAATCTGTACTTTATTGATATTATCCAGTTCTACCAGCGAATTCACGATAGCGTAAACTGCCACTTCCGTAGATACGTTATTTACCACCGTCAGGAAATTCGAATCCAGATTCACATAACAGATGCCGTCCTTAGTAAGGATATTGACAATCTTTGTCTCCGGATTGATCACCGGATATAAGCCCTCGATCTGTCCGCTGGGACCGGTGATCAGTTCTTCCACAACAAAACGCTCCAGGGGCGTGTTGGTGGAATAATGCTTTTCTCTGTATGCAGCGATCAGTTTGTCACCGTCCGCATTGGCAAAATACAGCTTTACCTTCACCAGTTCATAGGTATTGATCTCGTTACCGTCATTATTGATAAACTGATCGGCATTCATCCAGCCTACCAGTTCCCCGGCATTATCGTACAGCTGACTGTCCTCTACAGTAATGCCCACATACTTCACATCGGGCAGCTGCGTAAGCGTTCTTACAATGGCTGCGCGCACCAGCACCTCCGTAGTGGGAGACAGTTCCGAATATGCCTTGTTTACGTTGATCAAAAGTTTCCCATCTTCTACTTCATAATCCAGGACCTGGAATCCCATATCCAAAGGTGCCTTATATTCCAGCTTTTCCGGAGTTGTGGATAGATACCTCATGGTCTCATCCACCTGTTCTTCCGGTGTCTTGGTGTTCAGATATTGTTCATGTACCTCAACCTTCGTCTCCGCTGTATTGATATAATACATGGACATTTTCTTCCCGGTCTGGGGTTCTGTCTTACCACATCCGGTCAACAAAAACGACAACAGCAATATTCCTGTCATCATATAACTTATTATTTTCTTCATAGTCACAGTCCTTCTAAGACGCTATATACATTAGCGGAATCTTCACCAGGAAGCAGGATCCCTGTCCTTCTGTGCTGGTCACCGTGAGGGATCCTTTGTGCATCAGCACGGCGCTCTTGGTGATCGCCAGCCCCAGTCCGGTTCCTCCGATCTCTCTGGAATGGGACTTGTCCACACGATAAAAACGTTCGCAGATGTGTGCCAGGGATTCCTCCGGGATGCCGATACCGGAATCGCTGACTTCAAAAGTAAAATACTGATGATCCGCATCCAGTACCACCTTTACCCAGCCATGATCCTTGTTGTATTTGATGGCATTTTCCACCAGATTCGTCATGATCAGCGTCATCTTGACTTCATCAACCTCCGCCACTACGGGACGAACGCTCTCAAATACGACTTCCACATCTTTTTTTCTGGCGATAGGGCGCAGCCTCTTCAGGATCAGTTCTGTCAGATCATTGATATTCAATGATACAATGTTCAGATCCTGCACCTTCTTGTCCATTTTTACCAAAGCCAGCAGATCTGTGATGATCTGATTCTCTCTGTCGATTTCTGAGGCAATATCCTCCATGAACTCACGATACAGTTCCGCCGGGGCATCTTCCTGTGCCAGCAAGGAATCTGCCAGAACTTTTATGGATGTCATGGGAGTTTTCAGTTCATGGGACACATTTGCCACGAACTCCTGTCTGGAATCATCCAGTGCCTTCATTCGTTTTAACAGTTGATTAAACGCATCTACAATATGTACCGTCTCCACATAATCCGGGACTGATATGGTCTCATCGCTGAAGCCTTCCCGTACCGCATTAATCGCCTGGGTAACCCGGTTGAACGGCTTCGTCAGCACCTGGGACAACATGATTGCCAGTGCCAGGATCGCCACGATCATGATCACTTCCATGATATATGCCTTACGGTTCAACACTTCCTTAGCATTTACAATACTGTCATTGGAAATACTGGTCAGCATGACACCACGGATTGCATCGGGATTTCTTTTGCCGTTCTCGTCCGTGGTATTGGCTGTGGTATCCATGATGGGAGTCGTCATCTCTATGTAACCGTGCTCCGGGTCGTAGTGCGAGACATTTTCCCCCTGAAAACACTTAATGACTTCCTCGGAAATGATCGTCTTCCCCTCACTGATGCCGTAGGTATCTTTTTCCACCTTAAAGTTTTTGTTAATGATCATCACACGGCCTTCGTACAGATTGGACAGCATCTCCAGCTCCGCATTGATGACCTCTCGGGAATTGCCGGTATCCTCTCTGACACCGTGGCTGCTCAAATAATTGTTGCTGACCAGGTGGTTTGCCAGGATCATCAGCTGGTTCTGCACCACGGTGATCCGCTGTTCCACTGCCATATCCTCATAATTGCTCACGATACCGTGTCGCATGACAATACAGGGGACCAGACCGATCACCAGAATCAGCAGGAAAATTCTTGCCCGCAGACTTCGCAGTTTGATCATGCTCTCCAGATTTTCCCATATCGTCGCGAATCGTTCTTTATTCCATTTCTTCACAATATAAAAACCTCATGTTCGTTCACTCCGCTCATGGACAGAATGCTTTGCCTGCAAGCAGTCACGCATTCTGTCCATGGCTGAGTTTATCATTAAAGTAGTAGCCGACGCCCCATTTGGTATGGACATACCTGGGTTCGCTGGGACTCAATTCGATCTTCTCGCGCAGTCTCCGGATATGTACATCCACGGTACGCACGTCTCCGGGATAGTCCGTGCCCCACACAAGTTTTAACAGATTCTCTCTGCTGTATACCTTGTCCGGATTCAGCATCAGAAGCTCCAGTACTTCGAATTCTTTGGCCGTCAGACCGATCTCTCTTCCCTGGATGTAGGCTCTTCTGCCCTCACGATCCAGCTTCAGATCGCCACTCTCTAAGATAACGGTATTCTCCGCAGTTCCCTTCTTCGGCTCCATGCGGCGGAAGATTGCTTTGATTCTCGCCTTTACTTCCAGTATATTGAAAGGTTTCGTTATGTAATCGTCGGCACCGTATTCCAGCCCCAGGATCTTATCCATATCGTCTCCCTTGGCGGTCAGCATGATCACCGGCACATTGGAAAATTCGCGGATCTGCTGGCAGACCTCGAAACCAGTCAGCTTCGGTAACATGACATCCAGCAATATAATGTCATATTCTTTATTACTCGCCATCTGCAGGGCTTCCTCTCCGTCATAGGCACAGTCCACTTCCATATTGTCCTGCTCCAGGCTGAAACGGATTCCCTTCACGATCAGCTTCTCATCATCCACTACCAGCACTTTCTTGCCTGCCATCTTCCTCAACCTCTCTATCTTACTTTTCTCTTCCCGGTGCTGTGCCACTCTCACTGCACCGTAATTTTATCACATAACTTATCATAGGCATTCTGTTTGATTCCGGATACCTTCATAATATCTTCTTTGGTCTGAAAACTACCGTTTTTCTCTCGGTAACGCACAATGTCCGCTGCCCTGGAAGCTCCGATTCCGGGAAGGGTACACAATTCCTCCTCGGATGCCGTATTGATATTCACCAGTCCCTCTTCCGCCGCTTTTGCCGCAGTCTCCAACCTCTTAGCTTCCTCTGTCGTGGGAAAATACAACTTCTGTCCATCCGTCACCGTCTCCGCCAGATTCACATAAAAGGGATCCGCCTCCTGTGTCATACCGCCCGCAAGGCGCAGGGCTTCTTCTGCTCTGCTGCCCTCCGCGATTTCCACGACTCCCGGTGAGTACACGGCCCCACAGACATAGACATACACCATCTGCGTTCTGTTTATCGTCTCCGCTGTCGATAACGCCACATTGTTATCCACAGTCTCCGCGACCTGTTCCACGGCTTCCAGCTCCGGATATTCTGCCGCAGACTCTCCGGACGGGAGCAAAATAATTGCCTCGTCCTTCCCCCCACAGCCTGCCATGAGAAGTGCAATGCATCCCAACAGAGTGATCAGACACCTATATTTTATTTTAGAAATAACTTTAAAAAACATCATAGTCCCCTTCCTGTCGTTCTTTTCAGGGGATTGCCTCTCTATGCTGTTAATTTTTATTGTACTGGAATCACGCGGAATTTACAAGCCGTTTTCGCATTTGTGATAACTATTGTTGTATGTAAAATTTATTTAGACAGAGGGTCGTACCGATCAGCTGCAGGAGAATTTACATACAAGTGTATACCAACAGTAAAAAAAGCAGATAAAGAAAGGAAGAAAAAAAATGAGTGAAATTGTAAAAATCGTTGGTATCAAGAAAACATTAAAGAAAGACACAACAGATGTGTTCTACTGGAACATCTTTTATGAGCAGGCATTTTCTGAATATGATACAGAAAGCGCTGTTGAGATCTACGGCAAGCAGACCGGTATGGAATTTGCCCGTGAGGATTTTGGTATTCATGTAGGCGACGAAGTAGAGCTTCTTTACTCCAAGGGATTCCAGGGTAAAGCAGTTTTAACCGGTGTTAAGGTTGTTAAGGCTGCACCTGCTTCCAAGGTCAAATCAGATGATGGAGATTTTCCACCATTCAAATAAGGTAATGGCATTATTTGTTCATTATAAATGCACTGTATGTGCAGGGGAGACCTGGTCTCCCCATTCTCCTAAGATTTAATTAGCTGATTATATAAAAATTGCATATTTGTGAGAGTCGCAATCTAACAGATAATGCGGAAAGGACGGTATGGCTTATGTTAACTCCTATGGTAGCTGCTGCGGAAGCGGTAATTGATGTTTCCCTTGTAACTGAACTGATTAACCTGGTTAAGTCCGTATGTGGTCTGTTCACCATTTTCCCGCTTAACGTATTTCTGATTGCATCCCTGGTATTTGTAGGTTTCAGAATCTTCAGATCCGCCAAGGGTGCTGCGAAGTAAGACAAGCTTGGAACCTTTACCAGGTAGATAAAATCTACCTGGTATTTTTTTTACTCAAAAGAAAGTGAGGTTTTTTATGAAAAAAGAAACTTTAGAAAAGATTCGTAACTTTTTAGAATATCTTTTCGTATTATTTATGTCTATCCTGATCATGTTGATTACGTTTGGTTCTCTTCATGTACATGCTGGTTTTGTTGATTCTATTCCTGATAACTATAATGCAGTTAATATGTCTGCATATAATTCATTTTGTTTAAATGATGGTGAATCATCTTCGAAGTATCCTGATTATCCTTATAATATATCTGAAAATATTACTATGTATGTTCCTGATGATGTGTTTGTTGGTTGTTATCAGAAAAATGATTATTCTAATTTTAATGTTTCAAATGGTCCTGTTAGTTTTATTTTGTTAAGTAAACAACCTTTTACTAGTTATTATTATGTTAGCGGTGGCTCTAATGATGGCAAAGTCTGTGCTTCTGTTGCTAATTATAATTCGACTTATGGTTTTTATGCTGGTAGTACTATTTTTAAGCATTCATACGGTGTTGATGGTCAATCTCAATTTGATTATTCGCATGTTGATGATTCAAAATTTAGCCACACGATATTTAGATATTCTACTGATGATGAACTTTATCAGTATTTTTCAGATGTTGCTGCTGGCAAAATTGATAATACTAACAAGCCTGATATTGACAATCCTGACTTTGAAGATACGGCTTATGCTTTTACCGGGTTTACTGCAAACAATAAGATGACTGCTACCTGGACTGGCACAACGGAGCGGAGCTACCTGCAGAATCAGGAAGTTGAAGAGTATGTAAGGGTAAATTATTACTTTGCGGATAAGGAAGCGCAGGACACGATAAAGCAAGCGGATGCGTACCCGGATGAATTTGCTACTGCAGATAAAACGTTGACGATTGATGTATCAGGTCTGAAGTCTGATGATGAGAATTGGTTTCTGCGGTACATCCGGATCACACCATGTTATAGGCAAGCTGGGTTAGGTGTTTGGGGTGATTTTTATCATGGTTCTGATGTTTATGTTTACTTTGATTTAAAAGGTAATATTGAAAGTATTGTTCAAAATTCCGTGCCTACTGATGGGGAAGTTATAGGAAATAATATTTCACTTATTGGATTTCGTTATGATACATCGTTTCACGCTGAATTTGTAGATGTTTGGTCTAATGCTGTTAATTGCTCTGCTTTCGATCTCGGTGGATCCCAGTACTTATCTTTAGGGGTTAAAGCCATATATTATAATGGGCAATCTAAGGATATTGATTTTGTTTCCTTGGATCGTAAAAATCTTGTGTGGGATAAAACTTTTGATAGTTTTAAAACTTTGAACGGATCAAGCATTAAGCAGTTATTTTTTACTCCCTATATTAAGACTGGTGTAAACAATCCTTGGAATAAAGGTAATAGTATTGTTATTGATTTTGATGTTAATGGAAAAGCTACATCTTCTTTTGATACTGGTGATGATGGTACTGTTCATTTGTCAGATTTTAAGTTAACTGGTGTCGTATGGAATAAACCTATGTTGGCATATGGAACAATTACTTGGACAGGTACAACGGCAAATAGTGATATGTCTATTGTTCCTGATTCTGATACTTTAGTTGTTTGTTCTTATCCAGTATATGATTCTTCTTTAAATGAATCTTATGAGACTTACGATACTGTTACGATTGGTAAGGGATCTATTCGTGTATATATTGATTCTTTGATCGATAAGTATACGAACGCTGGTAGGACGTGGAATGGTGAAATGTGGTTAACTCCTTGTTATAAAAAAGGTGGCGTTTTATATATGGGTGAGCCTGTTATTGTTAATTGCATTAAAGGTACTGTTAGTGATATTGAGGTTGATGAATCTACGGGAACTGGAAACCAGATAGATAAGACTGATGAAAATAAGTCTTATGCTGATGCTGTTCTTTCTTCCGGTAATAATTTTTTCTCCATTGTAAAAGGTTTGATTGCTTCTATGCAGCAGCTCCCGGAATTTATTGCAATTATCTTTTCTTTTCTTCCTGGCTGGGTCAATGCTTTAATTGCTGGAAGTATATTTGTTATTTTTGTTTGTCGTATTCTTGGGAGGTAATAAATGAATGCCTTTAAACAAATAATTTTTATTTGTGATTCTGTTTTGTCTATTCAGATCACGTTGTTCGGATATTCTTTTACTTTGTATTCTGTTCTGTTTTTTGGCGCCGTTGGTTATTTGCTTCTTTATTTGTTATTTAGGTTATGGAAATAAGATAATTTAAAGCTTTTGATATGGCTGCTCCATACGTGATTGCTATTATGATTGTTACAATTATTTTTACCAAAAAATATATTCCGATGATCGTTAGCCAAAATTTTATTTTTTCCAAAATGGATATTATATAATCTGCTCTGCTATCAGCTTTTTCGTCATTGTATTGGTTTATGTTTAAAATATCCTTTTTGGTTAATTCTTCGCTATTGTCTATTTCTATATCGTTATCGTTACTTTTTTTGTATTCATTGTAGAGATATACAATAAGTAGAATGACTCCTGCACCTATGAAAGTACTTATTATTGTTTGCATTGTTTTCCCCTCCGTATGGTGTTTTTCTTTATCCTACCATACACCGGGGCATCTATCAAGAAAGGTTGTTAAAATGAATGAATATGAAAATATTGAAACTCTCGAAACTGTTGAAAATGATGATCAGGGAACTTCCGTGGATGTTCCTGGAACTGATGATTCTGTATTATCCGATAGCACTGGCACTGAATCCGATATGGTACAAGATGCCGGATCCGTTACGGAAGAACCCTCTACTGAGTCCGTGGATCCAGGAGAAGCCGGAACAAATGTCTACGTTATGGATAGTGATGGTAATTATATACCTTTTACTGTCGCTGTTTCGGAACCTGCGACGGAACAAGTTCAAGTACAAAATTTATCTGCAAACGATTTTGAGCCTTATTTTTCGGCAATAAATTATAGACTGGACACAATTATTTTTCTGCTGCTCTCCTTTTGGGTGATTAAGCGGATAAAAATTGTCGTTGCTAACATGACTGGTCGCAGTTTGGATGGAAGAAGGGATGTGTTAGACAAATGAGTCCATGCGCTAATTTTACCTGCAGGTTAAAAGGATCCTGCATCAATGAAGATAACCATTGTCATGATCTTGTTGGATGTCGTGTGATCCGCGCCGGGGATGATGTCCAGCGGTGTAAAATGTGTTACCTGGTTAATAGTTGTCGTTATGCAAAGGAGATAATGAAGAATGGAAAACATAATTAATTATATCTGTAACGGATCGAATGAATTTACTCCGGCTGTTGTGGTCGGTCTGATCGTGTTTTGTTTGGTATTAGAAAGCATCAGCTCCATAGCTGCTAACTGCTTAAAGGTTGGGCGGTGATCGTATGCTTGAATTGTTTTTATTTATCATCGTTTTTGCCTGTATTATGTCGGTCTGTGTCCGTGTAATTGTGACGCATCCGATCAGTACCGTGTGGTATGGTGTGATTGATCTGTATAAATATTTCCGGTTCCATCGGTGGGATGAATGCGCTACCGGTACGATCTCCTGCTATGTTGGATTGTTTGGCAAGGGTAAAACCTTATCTGCAGTACATAAGGTCGTATCCTTGTATAAGCGGTACAACGTCAAGCGGATTTATGACTTTAACCGTAAGAAATGGGTTACCCAGAAGATACATATTATTTCTAACGTGTCGTTGTCTATTCCTTATGAGGATTTTGTATCTATGGCTCAGATCGTGGCTGTTGCTGACCGTATGCGTGCCGTGGATGAAAAGAACGATACTTTGACCTGCACTATTGTGCTGGGTGATGAATTTTCTGTACAGCTTAATTCCCGGAGCTTCAAGAGTAATATTGATCCTCTGTTTTTGAACACGCTGCTGACCTGCCGTCACCATCATATCAGCCTGATCTATACATCGCAAAGGTTTAATCATGTGGATGCTCTGCTCCGTCAGGTGACCAGCTATGTCTATACCTGCAACAAGATATGGCGAATCATGGTACATGAACAGTATGATGCTTTTGACCTTGAAAATGCTTCTGATCCTACGCTGATCAAACCGAAGCGACGTTTCGGTTGGTTTATTAAGGATGCTGCTTTTAATGCTTATGATACCCTAGCATGTGTCGGTAATCTTACGAAGTCATGTAAGGAAGGTGACATGTTAACTGAAGAACAGATCCTTGATTTGCAGCGGAATAATCCGGTGAATATTGATGGTATTGTAAATCCCTCCAGGAAGTTAAAACGTGCCAGTAAAAAGTTGAGAAAGTAGGTGTGTAAGTATGGCTCTTGCTATTGTTTTAGCAATCTGCGTTTCTGTGATTGTAGTGACTTATATGTTATGCGGTGTCTGTAAAAGTGAGCATGATCTCGAAAAAGTGTATGAAGATATTTCTTTGTTACGTGTTTCTGTGGATCGTTTTAATTCGATCGAGGAAGTCAATGCTAACAATCTTTCGTGTTTGTCTAATCATTTAAAACACGTTGATGAGGAAATCGATGAAATACAGAATGAGTTGTGTAACCGTTAAATTGAAGCGTACCAGCAAAATGTTGAGAAAGTAGGTACATTATGAATGACTTTATGTATTATTTTGGACGTGCTTGTAATTTTTATAGGGAATATATGCGATTCGTAAAACCTTCCAGTTCTCCGAAAGATTACGGTTTATTTTTGCAAACCAGGAGAAAGAAGAAAAGAAAGTAGGTGTATTATGGCAAATAAAATAAAATGCTCTGAATGTGAATATTGTAAATTTTATCATTCCCGGTATGGTAGTCGGAAAAGTTGTTTTTGCGAACATCCGGATCAGGAGTATATTGTGCAGTATTTTTCTGATCGTGATATTCGTTCCATGCCCGGTTTTATTGGTTATACTGGTTGGAATGATAGCGTTGTTCCTTGTAAATTTACTCCCCGTTGGTGTCCCAGGAAGAAAGGCGGTGTCTGATATGACTTTAGCTTGTGTTATTTGTATTTGTATTACTGTTGTTTCCTGTTGTGCTATTTGCGCATACGTCGAATGTCGGCAATCTGATTTTGAGGATATCCGGCAGGATCTTGCGTTGTTGCGGTCTGATCATGATAAGCTTAAGGATCACGTAGAAAATCTTGAGACTGACTTTTATAAGTATGATGAAGACTAGCAACGTGCACTTTACCCTTTACGGTAGGGGGCACCCGGTTAGCCTTGTGACCAGGGACAGCGCCCACAAGCGAAGCGGGGCGCGTCCTTGGGCGCGAAGGTCCCGGGGTGCCGGGTTCCTGCCGTCAAGGGCGTTGCCTAGGGTTAGTATTACCCCTAGGCAACTTTTGTAACGTGTAACAAAACTCTTGTAAGTATTGTATTTACTGAATTTGCACTGTTACAAGTACTTGTAACAAATGGCTGTTACAATATAACTTTTGTAACAAAATGGAGAAGCACATGGAGAGCAAAAAAGATACCAGTTGTCGGAAATGGATGATCACTATCAATAATCCATTGGATAAAGGCTTTACACATGAAAAAATTAAAGAAGTGCTTTCTTCTATTCGGTCTCTTGACTACTGGGCTATGTGTGATGAGATTGGAAACGAAAAGCATACTTTACATACACACATTGTTATTCATCGTGGCGGTCAACTTCGGTTTAGTACTTTACAAAAAAAGTTTCCCCCTGGATCACAGCTTGATATGCTCCGGGGTACATTGCAACAAGCAAGGGATTACATTCGCAAAGAGGGAAAATATAAAGGTACTGCGAAAGAAGAAACAAATTTAAAAAATACGTTTGAAGAGTCTGGCATTGTTCCGGACGAGCACCAGGGACAACGGAATGATCTAGTTGCCTTGTATGATATGATTAAAGATGGAAAAAGTAATTATGAGATCCTTGAAGATAATCCAAACTATATGATGCAGCTGGAGAAAGTGGAACGGTGCCGGGAAATACTCCGGTATGAACAGTTTAAAAATATAGTTCGTGAGATGCATGTGGAATACTGGTTCGGTGATCCAGGAAGTGGCAAGACTTCCGGAGTATATAAATTATATGGCGGATACGATAAAGTTTATCGCGTGACTGATAACCGGAACCCCTGGGATGGATATAAGGGGCAAGATGTTATTTTGTTTGATGATTTCCGTGCTTGCGATTTTGATATCAATATATTGCTTAAGTGGCTGGATATTTACCCTCTTGAACTGCCGTGTAGATATAATAATAAACAAGCCTGCTTCACGCACATATATTTTACAAGTAACATTTCTTTTGACCAGCTTTTCAGAACTGTGCAGTCAGAAGATGCCAGTACCTGGAATGCTTTTTGCAGACGCTTCAATGTGATCAAAGAGTTTCGGGACGGAACGCAGTTTGATTATAAGGGATATGATGATTTTTTGAAAAATAGATGGTTGCCACTTGACGATTCCGTGGATTGGTTCCGGAAGAATTATGGGGTAAAAATTTAGAGGGGCTTGCGCCCCTCTTCTTATTTTTCTTTTTCGCTTTTCTGTGGGTAGCTCAGTCCCAGTATAGCCATCAGATTTCTGTATGCTTCCAGTTCTGTCTTTCCCTCTGCGTATTGCTGATTTAAAAATCTCTGCATTTCAATAGCTGTCATTTCTTCTTCCATAACCTGCACCCCTTTCTTGGGGATATTATAGGTTTTTTCCTTTCTGTTTGTCAATGTTATATTCTCCAGTTGATGCTTTGCTCTATTAGATCAGGGTCACAGTATGCCATTATTGCCCCTATGGTTTTAGTTGCATCTCTTGTACTGGTATATTCTTTGCATAGTTCATTGATTTTTTCCATTCTCTCTTCCAGTACCTTGTATCTGATTTCCAGTTCTTTTTTTGTCATGTTGATCCTCTTTCTCCCCGTCCTGCCGATAGGTCAGCAATTATTTATATTTTTTCTACGTAGATATATTCCTGGTTTCCGTTGTCATCGGTGTATATTCCGTTGTACATTTCCCATATTCTGTTAGCTCCTGCTTCTGTGTAATTTTGGTTAAATAACTGTTTTCCGCTTTCTGTTACGATCCTATAATTTTCTTTTTTAGCTTTCTTCATTTTGTCACCTTTCCGGCTCCTGAGGAGCCTATCACGTTTTTGGGTTTCTGCTCTGGGTTGTTGGTTTTAGTTTTTCTTCCTGGGTCTTTCTGCTTCCATCATCTCCTTTTCTTATAAATTCGTTTTCGGTATATCTGTCTTGGGCGTCTGAATAATGGGAAATTTTTCTCCAGGGCCACGTCAAGAAAACTATAAAAATCATTTTTTTTGATTTTTATAGTTAGATAAAAATTCGTTATTTTGAATTTTTACGGTTCTTTACTTGGCCCAGGCGAAAAATTATTATTCAGACTGATGCACAAGACATATCGGAAATGAATTGAAAAGGAGATGTACCGGAAAGACCAGGAAGAAAAAAGCCCCTTGAGGGGTTTGGGGTGATTAATTCTTTTCATTGGGAACGTAGTGACCTTTGAAAAGTTTCCTTTAGTGTCCCGGCTGACTGAACAATCAGAATGGAATATATTTATCAAGGTCAGCGCAGCTGTTTATTTTAACCTTGATAAATATATTTTCCATTCTGATACCCTCGAAGTATGAAAGGGGGTTCAGTCATGAAATACCTGACGGAGAAAGACAGATACCTGATTGAAAAGTTACACCAGGAAAAGACACCGGTAGCAAAGATCGCAGAGATGATTGGATGCTGCAGAGCTACTGTCTACAATGAAATTAAAAGAGGTACTTTTATTGCAAGGGGTAAGCTGTGGCAGAATGAAAAGCGCTATGGCTATGATGTGGGGCAGCGGATCCATAAGGAAAATATGAGCCGTAGAGGTCGGAAAAGAAAACTGTCTGCTGATGATCCATTTCTTGCGGAAGTGGCTGCTTTGATCCTGGATCAGAAGTACAGCCCGGAAGCTGCACTATATGCGCTCCCGGATCATAAGTTATGCGTGAAGAGTATATACAATTATGTCTATGCCCACCGGATTAAGGGTGTAACTGTTAATAATTTACCTTATGCGAAACCTAGGAAAAAGAAAAAGAATGAGGAAGAAACAACCAAAAGAGAATTTTCTCGGGGTAGATCCATCGAAGAGAGACCCAGGGAGATCCTGGAACGTAAAGAATATGGTCATTGGGAAATGGATACAGTTTACAGTTCCAGGGATGATCTTACGTGTCTGTTGGTGTTATCTGAAAGAAAATCACGTGATGAACTGATTTTTAAGATCAAGGACAGAACTGCAAAATCTGTGATCAGGGCACTGGATCAGTACGAAAGAAAAATAGGTTCTCCGGCATTTAGGGGAAAGTTTAAGACAATTACCTGTGATAATGGTATGGAATTTGCGGACTGGCAGTCTATCGAAAGAAGCTGCAGAACCAAGAGGAACCGTACAACGGTTTACTTCTGTCATCCGTATTGCTCCGGGGAACGTGGAACGAATGAAAATAGTAACCGTTTTATCAGACGGTGGGTTCCAAAAGGTGATGATATCGGTTTGTATTCAAAAGCAGAGATACAAGCTATCCAGGACTGGATGAATCACTATCCCCGGAAACAGTTTGACGGTCTGTCTGCTGCTGATCTTGTAGGTTAACCAGGTATTTGATGAAAGGCAATGAAAACTTGCCTTTTGTTTTGATGCCCTTTTTTCTTTTGTCCCCCGGGGAGATGGGCGGGGGACATATAGACTATCTTAGTAATCGTATTTTGATTACTTAGATAGTCTTATGAGGGGGTAGGAATGGTACCAAAATCTGTATCAAAAATTTGACAGAAAAACAGATTATGCAAAAGTTGTTGTAAATCTGCACAATAAAAGAGTACTTTTAGCGCCTGATCCGGTTTCTAAAAGCACTCTTCTTTTGTGCACAATTAACAAAAATGAATATCTGTCTAAATATTACTTGCAATTCTCAATTTGTGATAACTATTCCGTTACCACTTAAAAATAATAATTCCCACAATTGCCACCGCCATGCCGACCGCCTTGCGCCACTCCCATGGCTGCTTCTCCACGCCAAACCACCCGAACAGTTCGATGATATACGCCACTGCCAGTTGTGCGGTCACGATCAGCATGACCGCTTTTGCCGGTCCCAGGGCATCCATGCTGCGAATTACGGTATACGTAATAAATGCACCGATGGCACCTCCTAAAAGCATGTATTTCGGCTCCACCTGCCATACCTTAAGAAAAGAAGTACGCTCCGTGCACAGCCATGCCCCCAGACATACCAACAGTGCCGTGAATTGCACAAAAGCACTGGCGGTCCAGATGCCTGAGTTTTTCGTCACCTGGGTATTGAACACGCCCTGAATACTCATCAGTGCTCCGGATAATAATGCAATCAAAAAACCGATCATAGGATTCTACCACCTTTTCTTTTTAGTAGTAGTCTATCCTGTGACCGGTTCCTTCATTCATATTTTACTGTATTAATCTAGTTCTCCGTACTTCCCACCTGTTCAGCTATTGTTCCCGCAAGCTGCTCTATCAGCGTTGTCACATCCTCACCATTCCATACCTTGGAGAACAATACCTCCAGCTGCATCCAGAAGTTCCCTGTTTCCAGCATTTTCGGAAGGGATACGCTGTCCGCATACTCGTCAGCAAATACGGTAAGTGCTCCGTTGTCCGCATTCTCTGCCGCATGAAGGCTTGCCGGCATTTTACCGGAACGTTCATATAATCCGTCGGAATATCCTTCCGCCAGATACGCCGCAAAACGATCCGCCAGTTCCTTGTGCTCTGAATAACCGTTGATAACTGCCGCTCCCGTAACAGACAGGGATCTGCTTTGAAGTTCGGTACTGACATCCGGCATACGGGCAATTCCGTAATTGAATGTAAGACTGCCGTCCGTCTTTGCATCCTCCAGCCGCTTTACCACATCCGTGGTACCGATGGTAAACATGGTCTTTCCATCAATAAAGTCCTGGATCACGGAATCATAGGTCACAGTGTCGGACTCGATGAAGAAGAACTGGTTCAGCGCCTTGTATACTTCCAGACACTGTATGGTCTCCGGATTATTGATATTGATGTCATTTCTGTCATCACCGGGGTCACCGCCTACGATCATGTAATTACCCACGATCCAGTAATTATAGAAAATATTATTCACATCCCATTTCATGACACCTTCCACACCCTCCGGTGCATCAAAAGTGTCTGCAATGTTCAACAGATCGTCCACCGTAGAGGGGAGTGCCTTGGCGAAATACTGTTCCGCCAGCGCGTTTACCGCTGCTTCGTCCACGGCAGCCTGCTCTGTGGTCTGATCCTCCGGAAGAGAATCTTCCTCGATGATCTCCTCACCTTCTCCTACCGGTTCATCATTGTCACTGCTGCCGGACAGCTCTTTTTCCGCCTGTTGCGTCGCCCAGGTCTTAAGATAGTCTTCATTATATACCAGTGCGCTGGTATCAAAGTACACGGGATATCCTATGATCTTATCATGATAGGTCACCGCTGCCAGTGCTGCCTGGGAAAAATGATCCGTATCGCAGATTTCCTCTGTGTCCGGCACTTTCGATGCCAGTCCCGCAAGATAAGCCTTCTCCAGGGAGTCACTGCTTAACAGATATATATCCGGTATCTGATCGGAATGCAGTGTCTCCTGATTGATTACCTCCAGATATTCACTGTCGGAAGTCAGCACCGGGATCACACGGACCTTATTCTGTTCTCCGAAAGACACCGCTGCCGCATTGATATAGCCGGACAGAGATTCATCCGAATACCAGCAGTAGATGGTCTCTTTCCCGCGAAATAACTGCAGACGATCTCCGGTATCCTGCGTCTGACTCATTTCCTGCGTACTTCCGTAAACAGCTGCAGCAGCCATGGCGATCACAGCTGCTGTTGCAATAATTCTTTTTTTCAAAAACATACTTAACTTAAACCTCTTATTCGATACAGGTGTCCAAAATAGCGATCATTTCGTCCACATTTTCTATGGTAATTACGAGAGGAGGTACAAAACGAATAATATCCGCACCGGCATTGATCAGGATCAATCCCTTCTCCAATGCCTTATTAATAATGTCTCCTACCGGATGGTCAAATACCAGTCCCTGCATCAGTCCCACGCCGCGGCGTTCCTGAATGCAGTCGTACTTGTCTGCCAGTTCATTCAGGCGCTGTTCCAGATAAGGAGCCACCTCTCTCACATGTTCTATTATATGGTCCTCTTCGAATAAATCAAGCACTTTTTCCACAGCGGCGCAGGCCAACGGGTTGCCACCGTAGGTAGTTCCGTGATCCCCCGCGGTCAGAGAATGTTGTGCAACCTTTTCTGTCATCATAAAAGCGCCTACCGGCACGCCGCAGCCTAATGCCTTGGCTGAGGTCATGATATCCGGCTTCACACCGAAACGCTGCCATGCATACATGTAGCCGGTACGGCCCATTCCACACTGGATCTCATCTAAGATCAGCAGGATATCCCGTTCATTGCACAGATCACGTACCTGCTTTAAGAATTCCCCGGTAGCGGGATACAGTCCGCCCTCGCCCTGCACGGTTTCCATAATGATAGCGCAGGTCTTGTCCGTCACCTGATCCAGAACACTCTGAAAATCATTCAGATCGGCAAATCTGATATGACCGATCATAGGCTGGAATGCCTCACGGTACTTGGGGTTGCCTGTTACGGACAAAGCTCCCATGGTTCTGCCATGGAAAGAATGGTTCATGGCAATGATCTCGTGATCGGTACAGCCGTCTTTCAGATAGGCGTATTTTCTGGCTGCCTTGATGGCACCCTCCACTGCTTCCGCGCCGGAATTGGTAAAAAAGACGCGATCCATGCCGGATACTTTTTTGATCTTTCTTGCCGCTTCGATGGCAGGCACATTGTAATAATAGTTGGAAGTGTGGATCACCTTGTCGATCTGTGCTTTCAGTGCATCGTTGTATGCTTTGTTCTGATATCCCAGTGCAAACACAGCAATACCGGCCACAAAATCCAGATATTTTTTACCGTCTGTATCATACAGATACACACCATCCCCCTTATCCAGAACGATCTGGTACCGGTTATAGGTATGCAGCAAATCTTTTTCCGCCTCTGCAATATATTCTTTCATGGTGTCACTCATTTTTCTATTCCTCCTCATCGGATACGATCGCGGTACCGATACCCTGATTGGTGAAGATCTCCAGCAGCAGGCAGTGTGCCAGGCGTCCGTCCAGAATATGCACACGGTTTACGCCGTTACGGATAGCGGAAGTACAGTTGTTTAACTTCGGCAGCATGCCACCGCCGATGTAACCGTCGTGGATCAGTCCCTCTGCCTCGGAGGCGGTCAGTCTGGAGATAAAGGTGGACTTGTCGTTGATATCCTTGTACAGACCTTCGATGTCTGTCAGGAACGCCAGTTTCTCCGCATGTACTGCTTTTGCGATCGCGCAGGCTGCATCATCCGCATTGATATTGTAGGTGTGATAATCTTTGTCCAGTCCGATGGGGGCGATGATGGGCAGGTAATCCTTCTCCAGCATATCGAAGAGAATATCGGGATTCACACCGGTGATCTCCCCCACATAACCGATGTCCTGACCGTCGGAATATTTTTTCTCTACCTGAAGCAGTCCACCGTCCTTACCGCTGACACCGACTGCCTTGACCCCCAGTTCTTCCACCATGGTCACCAGGCTCTTATTCACCTTGTTCAATACCATTTCGGCAATTTCCATGGTCTCCTCATCGGTGACACGCAGACCGTTTATAAACTTCGCCTCTTTGCCGACCTTGCCGACCCAGCGGCTGATCTCCTTGCCGCCGCCGTGCACGATGATGGGTTTGAACCCTACCAGCTTCAACAGTGTCACGTCCTTGATGACATTCTTCTGAAGTTCTTCGTTGCTCATGGCGCTGCCGCCGTATTTTACCACAATGATCTTGCGATTGAATTTCTGTATGTAAGGAAGTGCCTCAATCAGCACTTCTGCTTTTTTCATTACCTGTTCCATATCTTTTTCCATTGTTTTGTCCATGCCTTTCCGCAGATATCCTATCCGCCCGTCACTTATTTCTTCCGTATGTCGCGCACTGTCTTAGGAACGATAGTCTGCGTTGATCTTCACATAGTCATAGCTTAGATCACAGCCCCATGCAGTTGCTTCCGCATCACCCATATGCATATCCACCAGGGCAGTAACTTCCGGATCGGAGAGAATCTTCGTAGCTTCTTCCTCGCTGTAATCACATGCCACGCCATTACCGAAGATATGGATCTTGCCGCTCTTGCTCTCGAAATACAGGTCTACATTTTCCGGATCGAATCTGGCTCCGGAATAGCCCAGTGCGCAGAGGATACGTCCCCAGTTGGCATCATGTCCGAAGATAGCTGCCTTGGTCAGGGAAGAACAGATCACGGATTTTGCCAGGGTTCTGGCATCTTCCTTGCTGGCTGCATGGATCACTTTGGTCTCAAACAGGGCGGTTGCTCCTTCGCCGTCTCCTGCCATTTTCTTGGCCAGGAACGTGGTGATCTCATGCAATGCCTTGCAGAACTTGTCGTAATCTTCGCCCTCTGCGGTGATCTCCTCATTGCCTGCCATACCGTTCGCCAGTACTAACAGTGTATCATTGGTGGAAGTATCGCCGTCCACGGAGATCATGTTAAAGGAATCTACTACGTCTGCGCTGACGCACTTCTGTAACATCTCTTTGGAAATATTCACATCGGTGGTTACAAAGCCTAACATGGTGCACATGTTCGGATGGATCATTCCGGAACCCTTGCACATACCGCCTAATGTCACGGTCTTGCCGCCGATCTCGGTCTCAATGGCAATCTCCTTGGAAATGGTATCGGTGGTCATGATGGCATGAGCCGCATCGGAACCAGCCTCTAAGGTGTCCGCCTTCGCTGCCACCAGCTTTTTGATTCCAGCGGTAATCTTATCTACGGGAATCTGCATACCGATGACACCGGTGGATGCTACCAGTACTGCATCCGTGGGCACTCCTAACAATTCTCCTGCACATTTTGCTTCAGCCTCGCAGCAGTCCAGTCCCTGTTTGCCGGTGCAGGCATTGGCGATTCCGGAATTAACTACCACTGCCTGTGCATATGCGGAATGTTCCACGATCTGCTTATCCCACAGCACAGGAGCCGCCTTTACCACATTGGAGGTAAAAGTACCTGCCACGGTGCAGGGAACCTTACTTACGATCAGTGCCATATCCTTACGATTCTGATATTTAATGGCAGCCTCAACACCTGCTGCCTCAAAGCCTTTTGCTGCGGTCACACCGCCCTGGATCTGTTTCATATTGGAATAATCTCCTTTCGATTTTGTTTCTATTGATTAAACGCCGTAATGTTTTCTTCGTTCAGGGTAAAATCATAATAGTTCAGGTCTTCCCGCTTCGTCCAGCCGATGCATTTCCAGAAAGCATTACCGATATCATTCTGGGTAAAAGCGATCAGGCTGACTTTATTGATGTGCTCTTCTTTCAGGGCATTCATGCAGTGAACCACCATGGCTTTTCCAATGCCAAGTCTTCTATGATCTTCTCTCACACATACATGATACAGGCAGCCCCGTCGTCCGTCATGACCGCAGAGAATGCCGCCCACTACGGTTCCATCCTCCCCGATGGCTACCACACTGGTACCGGGATTCCGGTTGATAAAACGTTCCACACCTTCTCTGGAATCATCGATGCTTCGGATGCCAAAGCCATGAATGGTCATCCAGAGGGCATGCAGACCGTCATAATCTTCTATGGTCATTGGTTTGATCGTAAACTGTTTGCTCATTGATGTATGTAATCCTTTCGTCCTTGTCCTGTGTCTGCTTTAAGGGAAGCAGGGAACCAACTTAAGCCCTTCGCTCTCGGGAAGTCCGAACAGCAGGTTCATATTCTGTACTGCCTGACCGGCAGCGCCTTTTACGAGATTGTCCAGTGCACCCATCATAATGATGCGTCCGGTACGCTCGTCGATGACGAAGTTGATATCCACGTAGTTACTGCCTTCCACCCACTTGGTCTCGGGGCAGCTGCCCTTATCCAGTACGCGGACAAATTTTTCGTTTGCATAATATTTATCATAGACAGCCTTTACCTCTTCATAAGTAGGAAGTGTGCCGTCCGGTTTTCTCTTCAGTGTTGCATACTCGGTTGCCAGAATACCACGGTTCATAGGTACGAGATGTGGAGTAAAATTAATGGTCACCTGACAGTTGCCCGCATAGCCTAACTGCTCCTCGATCTCCGGGGTATGTCTGTGGCTTGCCACACCGTATGCCTTCATATTCTCATTCACTTCGCAGAACAGGTTTGGCACCTTGGCTCCTCTGCCTGCACCGGAAGTTCCGGACTTGGCATCCACGATCAGGGTATTCACATCGATCATGCCTTCCTTTACCATAGGGTAAGCGGTCAGGATCGAGCAAGTGGTATAACAGCCGGGATTTGCTACCAGTCTGGTCTTCTCTGTAATCTTGTCACGGTTGATCTCGCAGAGTCCGTATACCGCTTCCTCAATGAACTGCGGAGACTTATGCTCGATGCCGTACCATTTCTCATAGGTAGCCACATCCTTGATACGATAGTCCGCGGACAGATCCACGATCTTCACCTGAGAGAGGATCTCCTCGGTCAGAAGTCCCGCCAGGAATCCCTGGGGAGTCGCAGTGAAGATCACATCCACCTGCTTCGCCAGTTCTTCCAGATTGTCATCCTTGCAGATATCCTCTACCAGCTGAAACATGTTCTGGTATACCTGATAATATTTCTTATCTATATAGCTTCGGGAACCATACCATACGATTTTGGCATCCTTGTGGTTCAACAGGATACGTACCAGTTCTCCTCCGGCATAACCGGTTGCTCCGATGATTCCTACTCTGATCATTTTTCTACCTCACTTAAATTTATGGAACTATTCAGACCCCATTCGCAAAATCGCTGCTACGCAGCTTTCCTTTTGCTTATGGTGGTTACTTCGTCATATAAATATCATCAAATATTCTTACGAATGCAAGCATTCGACGAATATTTTCGATATTTATCTGACTCTGAATAGTTCCATAATATCACTTTCTTTTCAAATGTCTACTACTTTTTTATTTTTATGCATTATTTTTATTTATTCATGTATATTTATACATTTATACACTTCATTTAAACATTTTTATAGAGTTTTCTCTGTAATAATATGCAGTCGCACACTAGAATTCATCCAGACCTCTATGATACCCTTCCATAATTCTGTGGTATCCTTCCAGAGTCTGTGTATCCAGCCCCGGATCCTGCCACTGCCGCAGGACACTTCCGTAATGATCCAGCAGATATTCTCCCAGGTAATCCGTTGCCTTGTACGCTCCGTCTATATTCATATGTCTGAGATCCGCTGCCACATCCTCCGAGATCACCAGACCTGCTGCATTACGATACTCTGCTGTATTGAAATCAATAAAGGGAATTCCGTATTCTTCCGTATATTCCTGCAGTCTGTTATGGCAGCCGTCATCCCAGTGATTCACCTCATTGCTTGCCATCAGTGTTTTGACGAAGATCAGCCAAATCCCCTTTTCCTCACAGTACTCTCTGAGTTTATCCACATAGGTAAAATTCAGATAAGTGGTTGCCTCGGGATCTTCCTGGAGAATAGATTCCCGGTACTCTTCTCCCGCACAGCTGTCAATAGGAACAAATCCCCGGAGATAATCCTCTTCCGCTTCGTCACGAAAAGTATCTCCGTCAATTCTCCACTCATCATGCAGGATAAACACCGGCAGCAGCACGTTTAGTGCATTGCGCTTATATACTCCGGCCAGCTTGCGATAATTCTCGTTCATCCCCATACTGAAGAGAGAACGCACATCCGTAGCCACCTCACCATGAGACATCGGCACTTCCATTGCCTCCACAATGACTACTTTCACATTCTGTTTTTCGCAGGCTTCCATCGCCCACAGCCAGCCCGCCAGCATGGACTGATTCGAGGTTCCGAAATTATAACTGCTGATGCCGTATTTCTCATATAATTCCATGGGAGAAAATCCACTGTAAGACATGCTGCCTCCCACGAAGATCACATCCACAGTATCCTGCTCACAGTTGTAGAAATCCTCATGATCATTAAATCCCCGCAGATTGCGAAAGCAGATCAGCGAGCAACCGTACAATGCCATAAGCAGCACCGCCAGGAATCCTATTATTTTACATACTTCCTTTTTTGTCATGCTTCCCACCTCAAAATGCCTGATAGATAAAATTCACAGAATCGTACTGTGCACCGTATTTTCCGTACAATACCACGAACAAAAACAGTCCGCACCAGACAAGCCACCGGAAGGGAAGGAGCTGTCTGCTCACCCATTCTCTGGCATAACCGTATTTCTCCCGCAAAGCGCCAACCACAAACAACAGCACAACGCCCCAAAAAATGACCCACAGATCCGCGCTGCCGATTCCCAGCATTTCCATGCTGCCATCAAAAAGCACCCAGGGATTAAAATGTCTGCCGATCAGAACGCCTCCCACATCTCCCAGGAAGGAAAATGCCTCCTTTAAATTGTCCGCGCGGAAGAATACGATTCCTATGGCATAGATCAAAAATGTACGGAGCGACTGGAACAGATGCCAGCTGAAGCTGTCTTCTGTAATCCCCAGTGTGTTCTTCCACTTTTTACATCTTTTTGCAAAGATCTCTCCCAGCATCAGCAGGATCCAATACCACAGGCTCTCTCCAACCACATATTTCATCTCGCCGTGCCAAAGTCCGATGAACATCCATACGCAGAACATTCCCACTGCCGTGACTGCCAGTTTTCCGTTTTTCTTCCCCCACTTTTTCTGCAAAAAGCGGGAAAGCTTCTGCATGGCACTGCATTTTAACACCGGATAGAGAATATAATCCTTGGTCCAGGTTCCCAGAGTGATATGCCATCTCTGCCAGAATTCCTGTGTGGTTCTTGAAAAAAACGGAGAATTGAAATTCTCCGGAAGTCTGATTCCGAAAAGTCCCGCTGTTCCCAGCGCAATATCGATACATCCGGAAAAATCCGCATAAAGCTGCAGCGGAAATGCCAAAAAGGCGATCCAGCTGTAAAAGCCGTTATATTGCAAAAGATTCCCCCAGATTGCTGTCACCAGGACACCTACACGCTCCGCCAGCACAAGTTTCTTAAAAAATCCCCAGAGGATCCGCTGAGCGCCGTAGGTCAGATTCTGATAAGAAAGACCTCGTCCCTCATACATATCTTCCAGTTCGTGGAACCGGCTGATGGGACCCGTGATCATCTGTGGGAAAAAGCATAAGAACAGCAAAAGCTGTAAAGGGTTCTTCAGCGGTTTGCTATTCCCCCAGTAACAGTCCAAAATATATCCTACTGCCTGCAGCGTATAATATCCCATGCCAAGAGCTGCCACCGGCGCTTTCACAGTGATCCCCATTACCTGAAAAAGCGGTGCCCATAGAGCATACCCTTTTAGGGCAAACCACAGCACCGCATTGGTCACTACCGCGATCACTCCTGCTGTTGCTGCCTTTCTGCCGCCCTTTTCCAAAAAGGCCGTGGCAAAATACACTGCTGCCGTGGCAATCAGTATATAAATCAGGGTGTACGGTGTAGCCACAATACAATAAAATAAAATACTCAGTCCCAGGAGTTCCACCCATTGCCACTTTCTTGGAAGTAGATAATAGATAAAGACTCCTGCTGCCAGAAACAGCAGATATGTAAAAGATGTGATCGTCATATTTAGTTCCCCAGCTGCAGAATGATATCTGCCATCTCACCTACGTTTTTCATGGTTACTACTTTTCCCATGGGGATCTTGATGGAAAATTCCTCTTCCACCGCAACGATCAGATTGATATGTTCAAAAGAATCCCAGTCATCGATATCCTCTGATGTGGTATCGTCATTTACTTCGATGGTTTCATCGTCAAACACTTCCTGAAATACCTTGTTCAGTCTCTCAAATACTTCTTCTCTTGTCATCTGTTTGTCTCCTGTTTTTATGTATGTTTATCTGCTCTCACTTAAAGCTTTCCATTACTGTGATCACCTGATTTTTCAGGGTGTACTGTTCCGGTATCCGGAAGGACCATTTTGCATTTCCGTCTACGTCTTCCTCCAGCTTTTCAAATCCCTGCAATGCATAAAAATCTTTTACCATGGCGTTTTTCGCTGTGGGATAAAAATATCCGTAGATCTGACGGATTCCACAGTCTCTGCATTGTTTCACCAGAGTATCCATCATAGCATATTCCATATCCCGTTTCAGGACTCTGCAGCTCATCAGCCACAGCTCGATCTGTAAAACATCTTTTTCTTTTCGTCCGATCACGATGCTCACCACACCGTTATCTCCGAATTTATCCTCCAGGCGTCCACACAATGTCAGGTACTGTGGATCTGCAGCGATCTGTTCAATCTCCGACTGGCTGTAACGGTGTGTGGTCAGGTTGAACTGATTACTCTTATTCGTTAACTGTGCAATTCTGGAAAAATATGCCGGATCAAAAGCCCCGATCTGGGCCTTCATCTCCAGGGAACGCAGATAGTCTCCGTAATCCGAGAAGTTCTTCTGCATCCTGTTTCGCTGTTCATTTGCCAGATACATTTCATTCCGCTTCAGATCATCCTCTGAGAAATTTGTCACCTCGAAGAAGCCGCTACGATCCAGCACCCGGATGTATTCTTCCACCTTCGTGATCTCCGGAACCGCCGCCCCGGGAACCTCCTGCCGCACGATCTCCTGCTCTGCTGGATTATCATCCACGAACACAAAGCTCTCAGGCAATAGCTTCAATTCTTCCGCTGTGGCATACAGATTATGGCTCTTCGGCTCCCAGTTCGCCCGAAATACCACAAAATCCTCCCGCTTCAGAACACTGTCCGCCCGTTCCAGACCTGACAGTGCCGTTTCTTCATTATTTTTGGAATTCACGGATAACAAAACTCCCAGTTTCTTATGCTGTTTCAGATAATCCTGGAATTCCGCATAAGTCTGCCCCAGGGAAGTTTCCTGTCCGATCTCGATATTTTCCGGACCGTCATCTCCGATCACTCCACCCCACAACGTGTTATCCAGATCAAGGTTCAATACCTTTTTATTTCTGCCGAAAATGGATTTGATGATCCGCGCCAGCTGGAATGCCGTATAAGGAATGGCTGGAACACACATGGCGTATTTATACATATTCCAGTAAAACGGATCCGACCAGCGCTCCAGACCGTAATCCGCCGCTTCATAACAAATATCGTGAATATAGAAATCCTGATGCATATCCGCATATTCATAAAACATCTGATTGAGCCGCTGAATATAATTCCATCTTCCTCTGTGATCCGAGGCATCTCTGTTCCCTAACAGTCTGTAAAGTGGCGGTTCAAAATTATTCTGTATCACAGGACAGCCGTAGACCGCATGAAGATGCTCCCACAACGCCTGAAAACGTTCATACTCTGCCTGAAGCTTCTGCGTAACCAGCGTCCTGTCATCCTCCAGGGAGGGGTACTGTTCAATATTCCGATTGGATGTGTGAATATATAGGATATCCGGATGAAATTCCTCCAGTGCCGGATTCGGAAACATCCCGTCTGCATAATACTGATTGTATTCCGATTCATAAAAGCAGGGACGGATGCCGTAATTGAGCAAAAACAGTTCCAGAATGTCACGAATGTCACGGGTCGTACTTCCTCCCAGAATCGCTATCTTTTTTTCCAGAAATGTCTGTTGTGTATTTTGAAGCAGTTCCCGCTTCAATGCCTTTTTCTTTTTCAGGATCCATTCCGGATCAAAAGGATATTCCAATTCTTTCATTGTTTTATCTTTCCGTTCTATAGTAGTTATTTAAACATATTATAGTAGAAAATTTCAAGATATGCAACGCAAAATCCACAGCCTCTTTCTTTTCCACGCAAAGTCTGTTACAATAATTTGTGTTTATTTTTGCGTGTCCTTTCCGGACACAGAAATGAGGAAATTATGGCTTTTGACGGCGTTACCATTGCCTGTGTAATATCGGAATTAAAAAAGGAACTGATCGGCGGAAGGCTGTACAAGATCGCCCAGCCGGAGAACGATGAACTGTTGCTGACCATCAAGCAGCCCACAGGGCAAAAGAGACTGCTTCTGTCCGCCAGTGCTTCCCTTCCCCTGATCTATCTGACGGAAAGCAACAAACAAAGCCCCATGACGGCTCCCAACTTCTGTATGCTGCTACGCAAGCACTTACAGAACGGCCGTATCGTGAACATCTCCCAGCCGGGATTAGAGCGTATCGTGCATATCGATATCGAGCATCTCGACGAGATGGGGGATCTGCGTCACAAGACGCTGGTCATGGAGCTGATGGGCAAGCACAGTAACCTGATCTTCTGTAACGACGATAATATGATCATCGACAGCATCAAGCACGTATCCGCTGCGGTCAGCAGTGTAAGAGAGGTCCTGCCCGGCAAGCCTTACTTCATCGCCCATACACAGGACAAGCTGGATGCCCTTACCTGCAATGAGAATACGTTCCGTGAAGCGCTTGCCGCCAAGCCCCAGCCGGTCTTTAAGGCAATCTACGGAAGCTTCACCGGTATCTCGCCGGTACTGGCGCAGGAACTGTGCCACGAGGCCGGTCTCGACGGGGATCGTCCTACGGCGGCACTGACATCCGAGGATTACCTTGCTTTATACAGAGCATTTTCCGAAATGGTCACTTCTATTAAGGAAGAAGCCTTCTCTCCATGCATCGCCTACACCGGCACTCAGCCCATGGAATACGCAGCGGTTCCTCTGACGATGTATGGCTCGGGAGCGGATCATTTGGAAGCCTACACTTCCATGTCCGCTCTGTTGGAGCATTTTTATGCGGAGAAAAATACATTAACAAGGATCCGCCAGAAATCTTCCGATCTGCGCCGTATCGTGCAGACAGCCCTGGAACGTGATATTAAGAAATATGACCTCCAGCTGACCCAGATGGAGGACACCAAAAAGCGGGAAAAATACCGGATTTACGGAGAACTGCTCAATACCTACGGTTACAGTGCAAAGCCCGGCGACAGATCTCTCACCGCCGTGAATTATTATACAAATGAACCGGTGACGATCCCCTTGGATCCCACCCTCTCCGCCACGGAAAATGCGAAAAAATACTTCGACAAATACGGCAAGCTAAAGCGTACCTATGAAGCACTGTCCGAGCTGACCTGCCAGGTAAAAGAAGAGATCGACCATCTGGAGACCATCAGCACCGCACTGGACATTGCCCTGAAAGAAGAAGATCTGGTGGAGATCAAAGAAGAGCTGACCCAGAGCGGTTACATCCGCAGAAAAGGCGGCACGAAAAAGGCGAAGATCACCAGCAGGCCTTTCCACTATTTAAGCAGCGACGGTTTTCATATTTACGTAGGGAAAAATAATTTCCAGAATGACGAACTGACCTTCAAATTCGCCACCGGAAATGACTGGTGGTTCCATGCCAAAGGCATCCCCGGCTCCCACGTGGTGGTAAAGACCGAGGGAAAGGAGCTGCCGGACCGTACTTTTGAAGAGGCGGGCAGACTGGCGGCTTACTACTCCAAGGGTAGGGAACAGGAGAAAGTGGAGATCGACTACGTCCAGAAAAAACAGGTCAAAAAGCCTGCCGGTGCCAAGCCGGGGTTTGTAGTCTATTATACGAACTACTCCCTGATGATCGACAGCGATATCTCAGGCATCGAAAAGATCAGTGACTGACCGTTCTATGCGCACGACGTCCGATTTTATGTATAATTATGCTGTATATTTTTAGTTTTATGCATTTATGTGCATATTTTAATTTGTTTTATTCATTTTTATGATTTATTTATGCAACTTTTCTGCTTGCTTTTGCGAATATAATGTTGTATAGTAATTGTCAGAGCGTAACACACGATCCTGATACCTGGTGCCATTACGGATTGCTTCATGCTTTTATCCCTGGCATCATACACACTATAAAACGGAGGATTTTATCATGAAGGAAAAAGTAGTTTTAGCTTATTCCGGCGGTCTGGATACTACCGCTATCATTCCCTGGCTGAAGGAGAATTTCGACTACGAAGTTATCTGTGTCTGTGTCAACTGCGGACAGGCAGAGGAACTGGACGGTCTGGAAGAAAGAGCCAAGGCCTGCGGCGCTTCCAAGCTGTATATTGAAGATGTTATCGATGAATTTTGTGATGATTATATTGTTCCCTGTGTCCAGGCTCATGCCGTATACGAGAACAAGTACCTGTTAGGTACTTCCATGGCAAGACCTCTGATCGCCAAGAAGCTGGTAGAGATTGCCAGAAAAGAAGGCGCTGTTGCCATCTGCCACGGTGCTACCGGTAAGGGTAATGACCAGATCCGTTTCGAGTTAGGTATCAAGGCTCTGGCTCCCGATATTAAGATCATTGCTCCCTGGAGAAGCGACAAGTGGAACATGGATTCCCGTGAATCCGAGATCGAGTACTGTAAGGCTCATGGTATTCATCTTCCTTTCTCCACCGATTCTTCCTACAGCCGTGACCGTAATATCTGGCACATCAGCCACGAAGGTCTGGAGCTGGAAGATCCCGGCAACGAACCTAACTACGAGCATCTGCTTGTCTTAGGCGTAACTCCCGAGAAGGCTCCCGATGAGGGCGAGTATGTGACCATGACTTTTGAAAAGGGTGTTCCCACTTCCGTTAACGGCGAGAAGATGAAGGTATCCGATATCATCCGTACCCTGAACAAATTGGGCGGCAAGCACGGTATCGGTATCGTAGATATCGTAGAGAACCGTGTTGTAGGTATGAAGTCCCGTGGTGTCTATGAGACTCCCGGCGGCACTATCCTCATGGAGGCTCACCAGCAGTTAGAAGAACTGATCTTAGACCGTGATACTTACGCATTCGAGAAGGAAATGGGTGCAAAGTTCGCAAGCCTGGTATACGAAGGCAAATGGTTCACTCCTCTCCGTGAGGCTGAGCAGGCTTTCATCGAAAAAACCCAGGAATATGTAACCGGTGAAGTGAAATTCAAGCTCTACAAGGGCAACATCATCAAGGCGGGAACCACTTCTCCTTACTCTCTGTACAATGAGAACCTGGCTTCTTTCACCACCGGTGATCTGTATGACCATCACGATGCAGAAGGCTTCATCAATCTGTTCGGTCTGTCCCTGAAGGTTCGTGCCATGAAGCTGCAGGAGAACGAGAAGAAGCTCGGCAACTAATAGTTATTCAGTAATTTTGTGAGTAAATTCACGAATGATACATTAAGAGGTGTCTATGATTACAATGCAGTCAATTACTGCCGTGGGACTGATCTATCTGATCGGTATCAACCTGGCAGGATTCATCATCATGGGCGTCGATAAAAAAAGAGCCATCCGGGGTGCCTGGCGCATCTCGGAGGCTTCTCTTTTTTTAACGGCGATATTGGGCGGCAGCCTGGGATGTATCCTGGGAATGCAGCATTTCCGCCATAAGACGAAACACTGGTATTTCAAATACGGAATGCCGGCGATCCTTGTGGTACAGATACTGCTTTTTATCCTTTTATTCAAGTAAGAGTTATGCTATACTGACATTATGTAAGCTGATTCTTTAGGGCTTTACAGATGAGTAATTTTTACGGAGAAGGTCCTGGTTGGCTGTCTCTGCGTATATTTGGGAGGTGTCGATATGCATATAGCAGTATGTGATGATAATGTAGCCGACAGAAAACAGTTAGAGCGCTTGTTAAAGCGGGAATCCGACAAACGCGCTGCATCTACCGGGATCATTTATACCGATTCTTTCGGCAATTCTACTTCTCTGCTGTCCAATCCCATGCAGTATGATGCTTTTTATATCGACATGTGTCTGACAGAAGGGACCACCGGTACCGATGTGGTCAATGCCCTCACAGCGCAGGGTGTCAACGCGCCCATCGTATTATGCTGTTCTAAGATCAATTACAGGGAACAGACCTATCCGGAAAATGTCATCTTCCTAGACAAGCCCATCAAAGTAGCGGAACTGGCACAGAGCATTGACCATGCCCTGGAGATCATGGCGAAAGCGGTTCCCCTCATCGAGCTTCGTGAGAATGAGGATACCATCTATGTGACCGAACCGGACATCCTCTACGCTGAGGAAGAGGGACGCAACGTCATTGTAACCCTGAAGGACGGTCGTACCATAAAAGTCGCTACCACCGCGATCAATTTATTCTCCCAGATAGAAAATCATCCCACCTTCTTTGCCCCTACCGTTAAGTCCATCCTTAACGGCAGATACATGGAGAAGCTGGGATTCCGTAAAGTCATCATGTGCGATGGGAAAAAGTTCTCGCTGCACAGAGACTGCGTTGCTTACGCAAAACAGCTCCTGGCAGAGTATCATGCGTAACTTGAAAGTTACGCGAGCAATGAGCCGCGCATAGGCATAGTGAGGACAGCGATGGGCGCTT
>ERZ825384.888-NODE-888-length-37560-cov-4.089455_pt1 | contig 37560 bp, 29 predicted proteins | sample MGYA00519931_ERZ825384 | MGnify/ENA primary metagenome ERZ825384 (study PRJEB31778, sample SAMEA3449200) | human gut metagenome | biome: human gut; feature: human-associated habitat; material: faeces | place: United Kingdom | collected 2010/2012 ...
GCCCGAAAAACCGCATGAATACTGGTCTTTTTGGATCAAGGTCAGGTGAGTACGGCCTCAAAGCCGCCCGTCGCGCACCTCAGTTCAGCAAGCGCTGATCGATCTATACCGAATATCAAAAAGCTCCATCCGTCCGGATGGAGCTTTTTTCATGCCTCCCTTGTGTAAAGGGAGGCGTCAAAACCGAAGGTTTTGACGGAGGGATTGTCTCCTTCCGCAGACTACAATCCCTCAGTCTGCGGTTTTGCCGCTGCCAGCTCCCTCAACGAGGGAGCCTTTTTACGTCGATTCCCGCTCGAGGATGCACGGCGACGTTACATACGACTGCGTCCGCAGGTTCGGCTTGCGGATGCGCTGGAGGACAAAGCGCGCGGCGTTGACGCCCATATCGTACATATCAACCTCCACGGCGGTGACCGTCGGGTCCATGAGCATGGAAAACGGATAATTATCAAAGGTCAGCAGCGCCACGTCCTGCGGGATCTTCAGTCCCCGGCGGCGGATGTATTGCAGACAGTGCAGCGCAAGATGGTTGTTTGCGCAGAGCAGCACCTCCGGCCGCACGCGGCGGGAGAGCAACTCGTCGAGCGCCGCGTCATCCGGATCGCACGGAGAGCTGCTGCAAACGACCTCCACGGCCAGCTCCTCCTCGTCCATCGCCTGGCGGATACCGGTCAGACGGCTGCGCGCGATGGCGTCGTCCTCGCGGCCCATGATGAACGCCATATGGCGGTAGCCCTTATCAAGCAGGTAGTTTGCGGCGATCTGCCCCGCCTGCTCGTGGTTCACGTCCATCCAGCAAACGCTGCTGCGCTGGTTCGGCTTGCCGATCACGAGATACGGAAAATCGACGCGCGTGAGGATCGCCGCGAGCTCTGCCGTGAGGATGTGCGCGTGGAGGATCAGCGCGTCCGCCTGCCGCTCCTGGATAATGTCGCGGATGACCTTGGGCGCTTCCTGCCGGGAAAGCGGCTTGAAAAGGAGCGAGTACCCCTTCTTTTCGAGATATGCGGCTGTGCCGGAGATGATCTCAAACATGTGCGGGTTTTCAAACGCAATGTTCCGGTAAAAGTCCGCAAGGAAGAACACTGTCCCGCTCGCCTGGCGCGCAAAACTCTGCGCCCGCGCGTTCGGGCGGTAGCCGAGACGCTCGGCGGTCTCCCGGATGCGTTCCTTTGTATGCTCGGAAATGGTGCTGCTGTCGTTCAGCGCCTTGGAGACCGTGGCGATGGAGACACCCGCCTCGCGCGCCACATCATAGATCGTTACCGCCGTCGTTTTGTTCCTCCCATACCTCGTATTCCCATGCGCCGATTATGTCACGGTTTTCTCCCTTTTTCAAGAGAAGCGTCCCGCGCTTTTGGGTCTTGACCGGCTCGGCGCCAAGATTCATCGCAACGGTGATCTTCGTACCGTTCCAGACGCGGCTGTATCGGTAGACCCCGCCGCAGGCAAGCTCCGTATGGAAGCTGCCGTCCCGCAGTGCCGGGTGCGTCTTTCGCAGCGCGATCATCCGGCGATACACCTCCTCGAGCGGAGAGCTCGCGTCCCACGCCATCGGGCGGCGGTATTCCGGCTCGCTCTCGCCGCAAAGCCCCTTCTCGTCGCCGTAGAACACGCACGGCATGCCGGGGAACGTCATTTGCAGCAGCACCGCAAGCTCCATCCGCTCGGTTTTCTCGCCGCAGAGCGAGAGGAACCTGCTCACATCGTGGCTGTCGAGCAGGTTGAGCTGGGCGAAGAGGGCGTTTTCGTTATAGCGCAGCAGCAGGGTGGACACATTCGTATCGAAGGTCTCTGCGTCCACCGTCTGCTCGGCAAAAAACCGGCGGCAGTAGCGGCGGAAATCGTAGTTCATCGCGGAGTCGAGCATGTCGCCGCCGAGATAATGCGCGGCATTTTCCCATACCTCGCCGACGATGAGCGCATCGCTCTTCGCCGCCTTGACGGAAGCGCGGAACGCGCGCAGGAAACCGTCGTCCAGCTCGTTCGCCACATCCAGCCGCCAGCCGTCCACGTCAAACTTTCGCACCCAGTACGCGCCGACGTCGCAGAAATACTGCCGGAGGAAGGGGTCGGCGGTGTTCGTTTTCGGCATATCGGCGACGTACGAAAAGCAGGTATAGCCGGGCAGCTCCCCGGCGGCGGGCAGGCGTGGCGTCTCGGGCAGCGCGTAGAAGCAGGAATAGTACCGCGAAGCCCGCCCCTTTTCCAGCACGTCGCGGAAGAAGGGATGATCGCTGCTCACATGATTGAATACGCCGTCGAGAATGACCCGGATGCCGAGCGCGTGCGCGCGGCGGACAAGATCCCGGAGATCGTCCTCGGCGCCCATGTGCGGATCGATGCGATAATAATCCAGCGTATCGTACCGGTGGTACGATCTCGCCGCGAAGATCGGGTTCAGGTAAATGCAGTTGAAGCCCAAGGAGGCGATGTAGTCGAGATTTTCGGTCACGCCGCGCACCGTCCCGCCCCGGCAGGGCGGCGCGCCGTTGGGCGCCAGACGCTTCCCCGCAGCGAAGCTGTCGGGGAAGATGTTGTATACCACGGCGTCCCGCGTCCACGCCGGAGCCGCGAACCGGTCGGCGCGGTGGTTGAACGGGAGCTGGAAATAGTCCGCGCGCGTGGGCGTGCCCGCCATTTCGTAGCAGTCGCCGTAGTAGAAGAGCGTTTCCACGCCGTTTTGGAGTTCAAAATAGTAGGCGATGCGCTCGAAGCGCGTTTCGAGCCGGATCTCGTACCAGTCAAAATACCGATCCGTCCGGAATTTCTCCATCGGCAGCGGGGCAAATTGCAGTTTGGGGGTCATCACGGCGCGGTCGGCATAGTAAAACCGAACGCTCTCCGCTTCGCCCTTTCCGGTGCGCAGGCGGAATATATAGTGCGTGTCGTCCAGCGCGAAGGCGTATTCGCTCATCGGCCGGTGAAATATCGTTGCAGGATTCATAGCTTATCCTTTCACGGAGCCGCCGACAACGCCGGCAACATAGTATTTCTGCACGCGGAGGAACAGCAGCACGACCGGGATCGCCACAATGACAGCGCCCGCGCAGAAAACGGTGTAGTATTCATAAATGTTCGTCTTGTCCACCATGGTGTAAAGGCCCTTGGCGACGGTGAAGTTATTATAATTGTCCTTCATAATGACCGAGACGAAAATGTAATCGACGATGGGGTTTATAAAGGCGTTGATGGCGGTCGTGGCGATGACGGGCTTGGAGTTCGGCAGGATGATCTTCCAGAACACCGTGCTGTTCGAGGCGCCGTCGAGGATCGCCGCTTCGTCCAGCGATTTGGGGATGGTATCAAAATAGCCCTTGGCGATGTAGTAATTGAGCGCCGCGCCGCCGGAATAGACGAGGATCAGGGCAAGCAGCGTTTGATCCAGACCGATGGCCTTCATAAAGTGGTAAATGGCGATGATGCTCATAAAGCCGGGGAACATGCCCAGCACGAGCGAGGCGTTCATAAGAAACCGGCGCTTCGGAAAGCGCAGCCGGGAATAGACATACGCCACCATCAGCGTGAGCATCGTTGTGAGAGCGCAGCTGCACCCGGCGACGAGGAGCGTGTTGCCGAGCCAGCGCGGGAAGTCGAACAACCTCCGGTCGGTAAAGAGGCGGATATAATTATCAAAGGTAAACGCCTTCGGCCAGAGATAGGGCGTATACGCGCCCTGCTCCGCCCGGAAGGACGAAACTATCAGCCAGAACACCGGCACGAGCCACAAAACGGCAAGGACCGCAAGAAGCGCGTTGAGCGCCACGGCCGAAACACGGCGGCGGATGCGTGCATTTTTCATTGGAACTGATCCTCCTTCGTTACGGCTCCGGTCCGGTTGTATACGATCAGCGAGCAGGTGCCCACCAGCAGGAAGATGAATATGCCGATGGTGGAGGCAAGCGAATAGTCGTTGCGGTTCACGGTCAGCTTATAGAGCCACGTGACGAGCAGGTCGGTCTTGCCCGCCTGGTAATAGCCCAGCGAGAACGGCCCGCCGGCGGTGAGAAGATAGATGACGTTGAAGTTATTGAAGTTCGTGACGAACGTCGTGATCGTCGCTGGGGCGGTGACGAAGAACATGTAGGGCAGCGTAATGGAAATGAATTTCCGCATGGGACCCGCGCCGTCGATCTCGGCGCTCTCGTAGAGCTCCGCCGGGATGTTCATCAGCACGCCCGAGAAGGTGATCATGGAATACGGGATGCCGATCCACATATTGACCACGACCGCGACGATGCGCGCGAGCGTCGGGTCCAGAAGGAACGGCAGCGGCGTCTGGATAATGCCGAGCTTCATAAGAAGCACGTTCACCGCGCCTGCCGGTTCCAGCGCGCGGGAGATGAGCAGGAGACTTACAAACTGCGGTATGGCAATGGCGATGACGAAGCAGGTGCGCCAGACCTGCTTGAGCTTTACGAGCTTGCTGTTGATGGCAACCGCCAGCAGCATCCCGAAAAAGTAGTTGGTGAATGTGGCGAGAACCGCCCACACGAGCGTCCAGCCGAGCAGACCGAAAAACGTGCGCGTCTTGATCGCATTGCCGAGGAAGATGTCGGTCACGTTCGACATGCCGACCCACGTGAACAGGTTTCCGGGGGGCTGGTGGTCAGCATCAAAGTTCGTGAAGGCAATGAGGATCATAAAGACGATCGGCAGCACCGTGAAGAGGACCATTGTGAGCATCGGGAGCGCGAGCAGCGTCACATGGAATTTCTCGTGCCGCATGGCGCGGAGATCGTCCCGGAAGGAAGCGATCGCGCAGCCGTGCTCGGTGTTCTCCTGCGCGCGCCACGCGTCCCGGATGTTGGAATACCAGAGATAGAGAAACACGGCGCACACCGCGATCGAGAGCACGCTGAAGAGCAAAATCAGCATGGAGTTATCGCCGGGGAAGCGCTGGAAGATCCGCAGCTCCTCGTTCCATACCTTGCGCTGCGTCTCCGTGCCGAGCGTTGCAAACTTGGAGAGATACTGCATCGCAAAATCCCGGAAGAAGAAAATAAACCCGATCTCGCTGAGCAGATACGCCGCGCCGCGGACGAACTGCTTATACCGGATGCAGCCCGCGCCCATGATGAGAAACGACAGGCGCGTCCAAAGACCGCCTCTCGCCGCGGCATCCAGAAGTATGTGACGTTTTTCTCTGTGCATCGCGCACCTCCGCTATCCCTCGGTTTGGTCCGGAAAAACCGGAAGATGAAACCCGGAAAAGGGGCTGTTGCCAGCCCCTTTTATCCGTGCGTTACCGTCTTATATCAGGCTGCGGTCGCCTGCTCCACCAGCTGATCGAGCAGCGTCTGCAGATCGGCGGTGGTATGCGCCTCGAGCTCGGCGCCGAACGCCTCCGCCGGGACCCAGAAGCCGCCGAGGACGAGCTGCGTCACGGCGTAGTTGCTCTGCTCGGCAAGAGCGCGCAGCGCGAGGTTGGACGCGACCGCGTCGCTCGCAAGCGCGGCAACGTTGGACGGGCCGTAGTTGAGCGCTTCATAGCGCTCGAGCTGCGACTGTTCGGAGGTCAGGAACTCCGCGAGCTCCATGGCGTCCACCGGGTAAGCCGTCTGGGAGTTGACGCCGTAGATCTTGCAGCCAAGGAAGGAGCCCATCTGCACCTGCTTGCCGTCGCAGGTAAAGGTCGGCAGCTTGCAGCAGCCGTAGTTTTCGCCGAGCTTTTCCTGGATCGCGGTGGCGACCCACGTGCCGGACACGCCGCAGGCGATGGAATCGCCGATGCCGCCGGAGAGGACGGAGTCGTCACCGGTCACGAACGCGGGGTCGTTGCAGAATTCACGGATCGCTTCGGCAGCGGCGAGACCGTTGGGGCTGTTGAAGTCCATGACCTGCTTGCCGTCCTCGATGGTCAGCGTGCAGCCGTTGCCAAGGAAGAAGGATGCAAGATACCAGCCGTTGGAGACGTCCATATGTACCTGCTTGCCGGCGGCGTTGGCCGCGGCGAGGATGCCATCGAGCGTTTTGAGGTCTTCCTCGGTGAAGACCGACTTGTCGTAGTACAGGAAGTAGCCGTTATCGGAGGTCATGGGATAACCGTAGAGCACGCCGTCGTAGGACGCGGCGTTGATCGAACCGGCGGTATTCGCCGCGACGATCGCGTCGGTGTTGCGGGTCACTTCATAGAGCGCATCCGCCTTCACGAGATCGATGAGCTGGTCATCGGCAAACACGAACACGTCCGCGGCAGCCGCGGGGTCTTCGAGATAGCGGCTCTTGCCGTCTACGGCGCCGACGGCGCCGAACTCAAACACGTATTCCTTTTCCGGGTGCGCAGCGGCAAAATCGTTGCAGAGCTTTTCCGTCAGCTCCAGCTCGACCTGATCGGCCCACACCTTGAGCGCGACGGTTTCCTTCTCTGCAGGTTTTTCCGCGACGGGCTGTTCCGCCGGGGTCTGCGGCGTTTCGGCCGGGGCGCTGCCGCAGCCGGTCAGCAGGGCAAGCATCATACATACTGCCATCAGCAGTGCAAGGATCTTCTTCATCGTTTCGGCTCCTTTATTGTTTTGTCACAAAAGGAACTCGCCTTTTGTTGAGCTCAGTATATATACCTGCCAAAAATCGGTCAACGAAAAAAAGCGAAAGCGTTTTCCTGCCGCACCGCAGAGCATAGCGAAAGCGCCATCCTTGCGGATGACGCTTTCGCAGCTTTGATAAAGAAGTTGTCGTCAGCCCCGGAGGATGTGGATGGCGAAGCCGCCGTATTCCCCGGTGAGATAGATGTTTTTGAGCTTCCCGGCGTCGTCGTACGCCGCGGTCTCCTCGCGGAAGGAAAAGCCCTTTTCTTTGAGCTCGGCAACGGCGCTTTCCAGATCCGGTGTCTGCATGGCGATGTGGCCGTTTTTGCCGTGGAACGGCGCTTTCATGCACTCAAAATACGGCCCGGCGAACTCGGACTTCTGCCCGTGGCGCGGCGCGAGATTGAACATGCCGGACAAAAGCTCCGCGAGCGCGAGCGCTTCTTCGGCGTTTTCGGTATTGACGCCGACGTGCGCAAGAGTGAACGTGTTTTTCATAGCCTTTCCTTAGCTCATTTTTGCCGCCGTCGGGTTATAAAACCCGATCACTTCGCGCTTTGCCCCGGCAACGTCCTCTTCGGTGAAGCTCATCCACTTGACGCTGCGGCGCGTGCTGTAGGCAAAGGCAAGATACAGCCGTCCGTCTCGCCCCTGCATCAGGTACGGATACTCATACGTGCGGTTGTTCGTAGAGTTTTCTGCGCCGACGAACCCCTCGCCCAGCTCCATATGCCGGATGAGTGGAAACGTCTTTCCTCCGTCCTCGGACAGCGCCACCGCCACCGGGCAGCGAAGCCCCGGCCATGCCGCCTTGCCCGGCTCCGGACAGGGCGTACATGTGGGGTTATACGCAATGGCTACTCTTCCGCTGCGCAGTTTTACGGCGCTGATGCTGGAGTTATTGTTCGGCAGCGGCGTCGGTTTCGGGACGCTCCACGTCTCACCAAAGTCCAGCGACTCGCTGCGGTAAATGCGGTCGGCATCGCGGCTGCGCATGAATGCCGCTAGATAGCCTTCTTCGAGCTCGACCACATTCGCATGGACGCGCCCCTGGCTTCCCGGCATCTCCACCGTGCGCCAGGTTTTCCCTTCGTCGTCGGAGATCTGGAACACCGTGGGGTCACCCGCAAGACCATTTTCGCTGTCGGTGCAGATCCAGTTGCCGAAGATCCACCGCCCGTTGGAGAGGATCTGAATTGACTGGCGGCAGAACGTTCCCTCCCGCGGGAACACAACGTCGTAATCGCTCCACGTTTTTCCGCCGTCTGTGCTCTTCTGGCGGCGCACGACGGAGGTATACTGCATGTTGTCCTTACCCTCCGTGCGGGCGAGCTGTGCAGTGTACATCGCCCATACCTCGCCGTTCGGAGCGAGAAAGAGTGAGGGGTTCTGCTCACTCCGCTCGGGATCGTGCGAGATAGGCTGTGGCTCCGTCCATTTCTCGCCCCCGAACGGAAGCCGGGAGCAGACAATGCCCACATCCGTATTCCCCTCATATGTTCCGGCGAACCACGCGCAAAGCTGGTCGCCGTCCGGCAGCTCCAACAGCGCAGGGGAGTGGTGTGACGTATATGCTCCCGGCGGCAGCACCGCTTCAAGCGTGTTCATGTGCCCGTTCCGATAGATCGTACCGTCAAACGGCAGCTCCTGCAACACCGGGTAGTTCATTGGCTTTCCTCCGTTTATTCTGTATACTTTCCTCCGCTGCAGTTAAGACTGCATCCGGTGATCCACGACGCCTCATCCGAGGCAAGGAACACAACACCTGCCGCCACGTCCTCAGGGGTTCCCAATCTGCCGAGCGGTATCTTTTTCATCACGGCGGCACGGTATTCGTCCGTCCACTGGTCGGTCATATCCGAGCGGATGGGGCCACACTGCACGGCATTGACCCGGATGCCCAACGGCCCGAGCTCCATGGCGAGGTGCTTTGTAAGATAGGTGACCGCCGCCTTTGACGCTCCATAGCAGATGGCCGCGTTGGGGTGCGGTGTTTTGCTTGCAGTAGAGGTAATATTGATAATGCTGCCTTGCATCGCTTTCGTCATAAACGGAAGCACGGCTTTGCACATGTAGAAAACACCGCTCTCGTTCACTGCAATCATCCGGTCCCATTCCTCAAGCGAGAGCTCGGCAACTTTTTTTCGATTCTGGATCCCGGCGTTGTTCACCAGAATGTCGATCCGGCCATGCTTCTCCATGGCAAGCGCGGCAAGGCGTCGCGCCGTTTCCGGGTCGGCCATATCGCCGGCAACGCAGTCGAAGGACACGCCCAGCGCCTCGATCTCCATGCGCACCTCTTCCAGCGAAGCGGGCTTCGTCGCGTTGAGTACGAGATTCACACCCTCCGACGCAAGAGCGAGAGCGATCCCCCGACCAATCCCCCGGCTGGCGCCGGTGACAATGGCGGTTTTGCCTTTCAATGAAGTATACATTCTTTGTTCTCCTTACAGTTTATCCCACAAGGTTTGCAGCACAGCCCGTCCCTGCTGCATGCTTTTGCCGTCCGGGAACCGGCACTCAAAGCTCACGCTTCCGTCGTATTTGGCGGTCTTAAGCGCACGAAGGAACGCTGTCAGAGCAGGGGAGGCGTTTGTTTCTGGCGCTTTGCGCCCGGGTTCAGACAGGTGGACATGGGTAATCTGCCCGCGGTACCTCAGGATCTCTCCGGCTATGTTTTCCTGATGCATCAGATGCAGTGAATCTGCCAGAAGCGCAAGTTGGCCGTCGCACCGGCGGCAGAGCTCCGCACCTTCTCCAAGCGTCAAGATAAAGTTGCAGATCAACGGATTCAGCGGCTCCAGAATGATTCGAATCCCATATTCGGACGCAGTGGGAAGCACTTTCCGATTCAAAAGCTCCGCCAGGCGCGTATATCCTTCTTCTGCGTCCTGTTCGGGACGAAGGCTACGAGCCTTTCCGCTGCCGAGCACGAGCTCGGAACAGCCAAGTGCCCGGCAGCGCGGAAGCAATACGTCCAGATACGCTTTCAGCGCTTCGGCATCCAGCGACGGTGAAAGCAGCGGGATGTCCGCCGGAAACAGGTTCGTCATAACCGGACAACGTAGGCCCACCTTTTCGAGCTCTGCTCTCAGCGCGTCAAATTCCGGATCGCTGAGCGCTGTGACCGTCATGGCGGGAAGCTCGACATAGTCGAAAACCCGGGATATTTCGGGATACCGTTCTGTTTGAAGAGAGTAGCGATCCTCTCCGAGGAAGTTTGTGCAGATACCTATTGACAACGCCATAGCTCAGTCCTCGTCGATATCCTGTGCAACCGTCTCCAGAACCTCTCCGGCTTCCACGTATACGACGTCTTTCTTCTGTTCCTTCTCGGCGCGCTTGCTCCAGATGAGCATGGCCAGCGCCAGGCAAAGCCCCGCAACCGTCGTAATGATCTCCGGCGTTACGACCAGCGCACCGGAGACCGCTGTGACTGCCAGCCGGAGCTCGGACGCCTTATCCTTCTTTCCCTCTTTTCGTTGGGCAAGAAGGTTCACGGCAACAACGATGCCGATGCCAAGCGCATATCCCGCCAACGTCGTAATGACCTCTGGAATAATGATAAGTGCGCCCGCCGCAACCAGCAGAATGCGCAAAGCAATGTTTTTCACCGGTTTTCCGACAAAGCCTTCCACGCCCGCGGCAAGGAAGAACGTTCCAAGGAACACCTGCGCCGCGGCCTGAATGATATCCGGTACAGAGCCGATCAAGAGAATCGCGGTATTATACACGAAGGCATACGGTGCAAGGAACGCCACAATCGAATACCGGAAGCCTGTCCAGCCCGTTTTCCACGAATCGCCGCCAGCGATACCGGCCGCGGTGAACGACGCAAGGCACACCGGCGGGGTGATCTGCGCGAAAATGCCAAAGTAAAACACGAACATATTTGCCGCCAGCCGGTCGACACCGAGCTTCGTGAGCGTAGGGACAAAGAGGATGTTGGCGATCATGTACGCAGCAACCGTCGGCAGCGCCATACCGAGCAGCATGCATCCGATCATGGAGAGCACCAGCGCAAGGAACATACCGCTGCTGCCGAGCTTCATCATGAGAGAGGAGAGCTTCGTGGCAAGGCCGGAGTTTACGACAACGCCGATAATGATACCGACCGCTGCCGTGGGGATAGCAATGCTAGCTGCCTGCTTACAGCCGACGAGCATGGCGTTCCATACGTCCTTCCACGCCGCGCGCTTGGGGTTGATGATGTTCAGCACGAGAATAACCGCGATGGCATATGCCGCCGAGCGCATCAGCGACATACCGGTAATGATGAAATACACCAGAACGATCGCCGGAAGCAGGAGATATATGCGCGGGAGGATTGGCTGAACGTTAAAGCCCTTCGATTCAATATTATTGGTATTTTTCCGGGCGATAAAGTCAACAACGAGGAAAATGGCAAGGTAATATGCCAGCGCCGGAACAATGGCAGACTTGGCGATTTCCATATAGTGCACGCCGAGCATCTCTGCCATAATGAATGCACCAATACCCATGATGGGCGGCATGATCTGTCCGCCGGTAGATGCCACTGCCTCGATAGCGCCCGCCTGTTCCGGCGTATAGCCAACCTTTTTCATCATCGGGATGGTCATGACGCCGGTCGTGGACACGTTGCCGACGGCCGAGCCGCTCACCATGCCGAGGAGGCCGGAGGAAATGACAGCAGCCTTCGCCGGGCCGCCATGGCCTTTGCCGAATTTGAGGCCGATCTCAATAAGGAGCTGACCGCCCCCGCAGGTGGAAAACAGCGCGCCGAAGATCATGAAGTAGAAAAGGTAGGTCGCCGACGTCGTCAGCGGCGTGCCAAGAATACCGCCGGAGCTCATGGAGATCAGTTCAACGAACTCCAGAGGCCGAATGCTCGTGGAACGTAGCCCGGACGATCGCGGCAGATACTGCCCAAAAAGGGCATATAGAACAAAAATTGCAATAAAGATGATCAGGTTCCAGCCAAGCGTGCGGCGGACTGCCTCCAGCAGGACAATACACAGTACAAAAAAGGCTACTATGTCAATCGTCTCCAACGCGGAAAAGTACGGCACACGCGATTGCAGACGAACGGTTTCGCAAATGTAATAGTATGCAAGGAACAAAATCCCGGCATAGAAAATATAATCTAGGAACTTCAGTTTACGAAGCTTTTCATTTTTCTTGTCAATGGGGTTATAAAGATAGATGATCGCCAGAGCGAAAACCAGATGAACAGGCACCTGAAGCATGGGGTTCATCGGTTTGCCAAGGATGATATAGGTCTGAAACGCCATCCACACGATGGAGATGATCACCGTTATGACCCTGTGGAGATCGATCTGCTTGTCTTTCATATGGTCTCTCCTTTCTAACTCGGGAGATATACGGGTGCTCCGTATATCTCCCGAATACAAGCTGCTGTAAGGAAGCGGCCGACCCCCGTCAGGGCATGTAGCCCATTTCCTTATAGTAACGAATCGCGCCGGGGTGCATGTACTTTTCCATGGTAACCCAGCCGATGCTCGGGTCAAACTCTGCCAGAGCGCTTGACGCTGCAGCGAGCTCATCGCCGCTCTCGCAGATCGCCTTCGTGATCAGGTAGACGACTTCCTCGTCCAGATCGCGGCGGCAGACAACAACGTTGCTGGAGGAAACCGTCTGAATATCTTCGTCATGACCCGTGAAGCCGGAAGTACCAGCCTTCCAGGTCGTTTTGGTCCAGCCCTTGGACTCCATGTAATCACGGACGCTTTCGGGGACATCCCAAAGCGTGCAGGGGGTATTCAGCGTCAGCTCAACGGTGTTCGCCTGATTGTTGGGCGGATGGTCGACCGTGATATCGCCCGTGCCATCCTGCATAGCGGTCTTGATATTGCCGGACGCAGTACGAGTGATCGTGCAGCCCCAACCGGTCAGCTCTTCCTCCGTCACGCCGAGTCCTTCGAGCAGTTGAACAAACGCCAGCTCGCCCATCGTTCCCGCCTGCTTGATGACGAAGTTTGTCGGAATCTTCTTTTCAATGACTTCCTCAATGGAGTTCACGCCGTTCTTTTCAGCATAATCATTACGGACGAGAATGTCCACATGCGGCCAGTCCATGCTCCCGACAACGCCGGCAACCAGATTGGAGTCGATCGATGCCTCGCCTAGAACGCCGCCCTCAATCGAGGAGATAAAGCCGACATCGTTGACAATAATCAGGTCGCTCTTTCCCTGCGCCAGCAAATATGCCGCGCCGAGACCGCCCGGAGAAGTGGTGGGAACGTCAATGGTGGAGCCCTCGGGCAGGTACTCCAGAAGGATATTGGCGATTGCGGAAGAGTAGGTATAGATCGAAGTGCCTACGTCCATCGTCGCAAATATCAGGTCCTGCGCTTCCAGCGCGGATTCTTCTTCCGGAGTTTCCGTTCCCATCGTTTCCGCCGTTGCTTCCGCAGTCGGTGCGGCAGGTGTCTCTGCGGTAGTACCGCAGGCAGACAAAACAGAAACCAGCATCAGAACTGCCAGAAGAAGTGCCAGTGTCTTTTTCATTGGGTGCCTCCTTTTTTTATTTCTCTTAAAACCGGTATCTGCCGGTATATAAGACAGTTTCAATGGTTTTTGGCATTCGCCATACGGATGGCGTAGTCCATTGCGTTCACGAGGCTGAGGGCGTTGGCATGGCCGCTTCCAGCGTGGCCGAAGCCCGTGCCGTGGTCCACGCTCGCGCGGATGATCGGCAGGCCGAGCGTCACGTTCACGCCCGCCACCGCGTCCCAGTGCTTTTCCTCGCGGTTGTACACAAAGCCCTTGACCTTCAGGGGGATGTGGCCCTGGTCGTGGTACATGCACACCACGATGTCGTACCAGCCGCCGATGGCCTTGGAGAACACCGTGTCCGGCGGCGTGGGCTTTTTGTCCGGGATGCAGATTCCCTCCGCCATGGCCTCGTCGATGGCGGGCTGGATCTCCTCGATCTCCTCGGTGCCGAAGAGCCCGTTCTCGCCGCAGTGCGGGTTGAGTCCCGCCACGGCGACGCGCGGCTTCTCGATGCCGAGTGCGCGGCAGCCGGCGTCGGCGATGCGGATCACTTCGAGCACGCGCGGCTTCTTCACCCGGTCGCACGCCTCGCGCAGCGATACGTGCGTGGAGACGTGGACGACACGGAGATCCTCGTGCGCGAGCATCATGGTGTATTTATCGGTGTTCGTGTAGTGTGCGTAAATTTCGGTGTGGCCCGAAAAGTGGTGGCCCGCCATGTTGATGGCTTCCTTGCTCAAAGCGTTCGTGACGGTCGCGTCCACCTCGCCGCCGAGCGCCAGCTCAATGACACGCTTCACATACTGGAACGCCGCCTCGCCGCCGAGCGCCGTTGCGCCGAGACCGAAGGGCTTCGGCTCGTCCGCCGTGCAGGGGATGTCCTCCGCCTTTACGACGCCGAGAGTCAGCACATCGATCGTGCCGGGGACGAACTGCGCTTCCTGCACGCTCTGCACCGAATGGACGCGGATCGCGGCGCCGGTCAGTTTATTGTACACCGCCGCGGCGTATTCCATCGAGGCGGCGTCGCCGACGACGAGGGGGCGGCAGCGGTCATAGACCGTTTCGTCCGCGAGCGAGCGTACCGTGATCTCCGGGCCGTTGCCGAAGGGGTCCCCCATCGTGATGCCGAGGATCGGCTTTTTGACTGTGCTCATGGCATTTCCTCCTCAGCAGAGACCGAGCTCTTCGTTTTCCTTCAGCACCGCTTTCAGCTCGGCGACGCCCTCGTCGCACAGGTAGTTGAACGGGCGGCGGCACTCGCCGACCGGGTAGCCGAGCAGGTTGACGGCCTTTTTGATGATCGTATTGGGATTGCCGAATTTGAACACGCGCTGGAGCGTCGAAATGCGCTGCTGGCATTCCTCGGCGCGCGCGATGTCCCCGGCGACGAAGCTGTCGTAGATCGCGGCGACGGTCTTGGGATAGAGATTGGCTCTTCCGGCGATGCCGCCCGCGCCGCCGGCACGCAGACCGGTGAGGATCGCGCCGTCGTTTCCGGCGAACACCGAGAACGGGCGGCCGAGCTCCTGTCCCACACGGATGAACGCCTTGAGATTTTCGATATCGCCGCTCGAGTCCTTCGCGCCGCAGATCACATCCACGTCCCTGGCGAGACGCGCAACAGTCTCGGGCAGGAGCTTGTTGCCGGTGCGCGGCGGGATATTATAGAGAACGATGGGGATATTCACGTGCTTTGCCACCTCGACATAGTGGCGGTAGAGCTCCTCCTGGCTCGCAAGAGCGAAGCTCGGCGTGATGATGGAGAGGACGTCCGCACCCATTTCCTCGGCGCGGCGGCTCATATACACCGTATCCGCCGTGGAGATGCAGCCCGTACCGGCGTACACCGGAACACGCCCGGCGACCTGGTCGATCGTCGCTTCGAGAATCTCTTCCTTTTCCTTCATGGAGAGGATGTAGCCCTCTGCCATTTCAAGGTAACGAACGCCCTTTTCTTTTGTTGCAAAGATAGTGCCTATCTGCGAGCGAAGCCCTCGCCGTTCGTGCCGAAGCAGAAGATGCCGTGGACGCCGCCCGCGATCTGCCGCTCGATCTGGCGGCGCAGTTCGGGGATGTTGATGCTCTCGTCCGCGTTCATCGGGGTGATGATGGGCGGGACGATGCCGTGAAGAGTGGGATGGGCCATCTTTGTTTCTCCTTTCCGTTTTTAAAGGATCTGGAGGTAAATGTTTCTCGCGTCCTCCGGCGTTACGGTGCGCATGTTGTTCACCAGCAGACGCTGCACGCTCATGCCCGCCTCAACAAGCGGCTCAAGATCGTCGCGCGAAACGTTCCACTGGGAAAGGTTTGTCGGGATGTCGAGATGCTTTACGATCTCGCCCATGCGCTCGATGATCCATGCGCTCTTTTCCTCGTCGGTAACGCAGGTCTTTTCGCCGTGCACCGCTCGGTCGTAGGCAAGCGCCAGCTTGTGGCGGATGGCGGGCTCGTTGAAGCGCATGACCGGCATGAGCAGAATGGCGTTCGATACGCCGTGGGCGATGTGGTATTTGCCGCCGAGCGGGTAGCTCAGCGCATGCACCGCCGTCGTGCCGGAGCAGGTAATGGCGACGCCGCCGTAGAACGCGGCGATCTGCATCTCACGCTTTGCGTCGAGCGCTTCGGGATCGTCGCAGGCGCGCTCGATGTTGTTGAGGATGCGGTCAAAGGCATCGAGCGCAAACGTGTCGCTGAACGGGTTGGCCTTGTTGCTTGTGAAGCACTCGATAGCGTGCGCCATGGCGTCCACGCCGCTCGCCGCGGCGATCTTGCGCGGCAGGTTCTTGATCATGCGCGCATCGAGAATGACATAGTCGGGGACCATCGCCGGGTTCACGATGCCGATCTTCAGCTCCTTTTCCGGCACAGCGACGATGGCGTTCGGCGTCGCTTCGGAGCCCGTCCCGGCGGTCGTCGGGATGAAGCAGGTCGTCACGGTCTTTTTGCCGCGGAGAGGATCGTCCAGAAGATCCTTCACCGTATATTCGTCGGTTACGAGGATGCTCGCGAGCTTCGCGGTGTCCATCGCGCTGCCGCCGCCGACGGCGATGATGATATCCGCGCCCAGCGTGCGGAACTCGTCGACCAGTGTCTGCACCGCGCCGTAGCTCGGCTCGGCGGGTATGTCGGAGAGGATCACGGTCTCCACACCGGCGGACCGGACGATCTCCTGCGGCAGATCCACAAGACCCGCGCCGAGAATTCCCTTGTCGGTGAAGATCGCGGCCTTTTTACAGCCGGCGACGACCTGACGGAGATTTTCCAGCGCATCCACGCCGCTGTAGGTGATGCGCGGCAGAACCATATTGTACTTATCCATTTTTCATCCGTTCCTTTCGTTTATTATGCATGGGCCGGCGCTTCGCTTTCGAGTCGGAGAAGAAGATCCGTCTGCCCGAAACCGCCGGACTTGGAAAGCATCGAGTGCCGGACGCCGCGGTAGATATATTCCGATTCAACGACGCCCTGCAGGATTTCCCGCTGGGGGGAGAGCTCGCGGCAGCCGATGGCGTCCATAAAACCAAGCAGCGTGTCGCCGCCGATGATCATAAGCCGCGAGACGGCGCCCCGGTCAAGGAGGTCCTTGAGTATCGCGCCGAGGAGCGATGCAACGCTCTTTCCGATCTCCTCGGGCAGCTCGCCGCGCGCGGCGTTGGCAGCGCCCGTATCGATGAGGAGATGCTCATTTTTGCTGTATTCCGCCCAGAGCGCATCGAGAAATGCCTTGCCCTCGGCGCTTTCGAGTCCTGTCTCAAGCAGCCGCTCCACCGGCACGCTGACGGCAGCATAGCCCGTCTTTTCCGCGTAAGCCACCTGTTCGAGCGAGATCGGGTTCATGCTCCCGCATACAACGGTGAGCCGCTTGGTCTCCGGCTCCGCTTCGGTCTCGCCGACACTGCCGCAGAGAGCCGCGGCCAGTGCTTCCGCCAGCCCGCTGCACCCGGCCACGGCGTGAAGCCGACCGGTCTCGTACAGCGTCCGGGTCAGCTTCTCCATGCCGGATTGCGTCTCGCAGTCGAGCACCGCGATCCTTTTGCCCGAGTTCACCGGCGCGGGAGGAGTCGCGCCGGTGATGACCTCGACAGGCTCGTTCATCTGCTTTTCCAGCAGCGCAGGGATGTAGCTTTCCGTGACCGGCTCAAAGGGATCGTCGCCGAACACACTTTCATGTACCGGGACACCGTTGATATAATGGATGCCGTTTATCGTGACGCGGTTCATCGCCGGCAGCGCCGGGATGAAGAAGAGCTCATGCTCCCCGCTGCCGTCGAGCACCGCGGCGAGCTCTGCGCCGACGTTGCCGCGCAGCGCGGAGTCGGTCTTTTTGAAGATGCAGCCGATGTGTTTTTCCGCGGCGCGCGCCGAAAGAGCGCGGACCTGCCGGTATGCCGTCTCCGGCGTTTCGTGTCTCGTCGGGACACACAGCACGAGCACACTCGCGCCGGTATCCGTTTCTTCGATCTTCGGGAGGAGGGACACCTTCGTTTTCAGACCTGCGTCCGAAAATTTCACACCGGCGTCCAGCGCGCCGGTCACGTCATCGGCAAGAACCAGGACTTTTATCATCGTTTGCGGTGCGCTTCCTTTCTCTTTTTTTGGGGTATACTGTCCCCGGCTGGCTTTTATGCCCAAATTATATAGGAACACCTCGTCCGCTTGAAAGCCGTAGAGCGCCCTTTTGTGTTTCATTTTTGAACAATATTTTTCTCCGTCGTTTCATTCTGCCGCCAGCCGCTAAATTCTCCCTCTGTTTTTTGAGCTTTATGCACAAAATTTAACCGAGACGTCGTTCAGGTTTGTCCGTGTTAAATGGCTGTTTAAAAATAAATCACTTGCGTTATGATCTTTTTTGTTTTATTTTAGAATTGCGTCCAAGCAACAGTGACACACGGAGGGCCTAGAAATGAAAAAGCCGCGCTTTCTCTGCATCGCCCCCTACGAAGGAATGTATCATCTCATGACGAACATCGCCGCGCAGCGCGACGATGTGGAGCTCGTCATCCAGAGCGGCAATCTGGACGACGGACTGAAAACCGCACTCGACAACCGCCGCGGCATCGATGCGGTGATCTCCCGTGGCGGCACGGCCGACGTGCTCCGCGGACACATGATGGATATCCCCATCTGCGATATCGTCCCCTCCGCCTACGACATTCTGCGCACGATCCGTCTCGCGCAGGGCATGGACTATGATTTTGCGATCGTCGGCTACCCGAGCATCACGCATCCGGCGGAAAAGCTCTGTGAGATCATGCAATTTTCCATCCCTACAGTCACGATCCGCAGCCCGCAGGAGTGCCGCGAAAAGCTCTCGGCGCTGCGCGATAAGGGGACGCGCATCATCGTCGGCGATATGATCTCCACAACCTGCGCGCAGGAGTACGGCATGCACGGGCTGCTGATCGTCTCCGGCATGGAGAGCATCGAGTCGGCGATCAACACCGCGAAGGATATTTGTTTCCGGTATCAGACGCTCGACCTGCACGCCTCTCTGCTGCGGGATCTGCTCGTTTCGGACGAGCGGGACTTCGCCGTCTATTCACCCGACGTCCGAGAGGTCTTCACAACGCTCGATCCCATGCCGCCGGAGCTCGCCGACGCGATGCGTCAGCATGTTTCGCATGTCCTCGCGCGCAGCAGCGTAAAGCTCAGCCGCCGGCTCGGAAACGAGATGTTTACCGTGCGCGGGCGGCTTCTCGCCTCCGGCGGCGAGGAATACGCCGTTTTCTCCATCTCCCGCGCTGCTTCGCTCCTCGGCGGGCGGCAGGCGATCCGCTACTGTGACCTTTCTTCCGGCACGGACGGCGCGCTCAGCAGCAACCCGCTCGAATACTATCTCGGCAGCAACGCCGCCGCGGAGCGGCTGCGCGCCGTATGCGAGCAGTACGCCGCGCTCGACGCGCCTGTACTCATCGAGGGCGATTACGGCACCGGCAAGGACCGCTTCGCGCAGTACGTCCACAGCCGCAGCCGTCTGCGCCACAGTCCGCTCGTCCTCGTGGATATCGGTCGGCTCACGGAAAGGGATCGGGAGCTTCTGCTCGAGGATGACCGTTCGCCGCTCGCCGATACCGGCTCTACGATCTATCTCCGCCATCTCGATGCCGTGAACCGCAATTTTGCGCCGCGGCTGCTCGACTATCTTGAAGGCTCGCACACGTTGGGGGCCAACCGGTTTCTCATCTCTTATGCCGGTGACGCGGGGCAGTATTCTCGTGACCCGATCTACGCCTATCTCTCGGAGACGGTCCACGCGCTCCGACTCCGGCTTCCGCCGCTCTCGCGCCGCCGCGACGATATCCCGACGCTCGTCACGCTCTACATAAACGCCACGAACGTCCGCTTCGGCACGCGTGTCATCGGACTCACGCGCGAGGCCATGCTTCTTTTACAGAATTTCCCGTGGCCGCACAACATTGACCAGCTCGTCAAATGCGTGCAGGAACTTGTAGTGAACGCTGACAGCTCGTATATTTCCGAAGCGCAGGTCCGTGCGGTGCTCGAGCGCGAGACGACGCCCCTCTCCGCCGCGGCGGAGGGTATTGACCTCAACCGCCCGCTTGCCGATATCACGCGGGATATTGTGCTGCGCGTCTACGAGCTGGAAGGGCAGAACCAGACGAAGACCGCCCAGCATCTCGACATCAGCCGCAGCACGCTCTGGCGGATGCTCAAATAATCTTTCGCATGACAAAAGCCCCGCCGGTCAGGACGTTTCCTGACCGGCGGGGCTTTTTGCTTTGCGCCTTATTTCTCTTTTTTCTTAAAGATGAAGAACTTGCTCAAAATGTAGTTCAAAATAACGACGATGACGTTCGACGCGAGCTTCATCACCATATCGTTCCAGCCGAGAAGATCGACGCACAGGTACATGATGAGCATATCCAAAAGCCCCGTGCCGAGGCGCGCGCCGAGAAATGCGGCGAATTCTTTTCCGATCGCCTTGGCGCCCTTCGCCTCGCTGTGGAACACCCAGCGGCGATTCGTCACATACGCGAACAGCACGCTCAAAACCCACGCAACGGCGGTGCTGAATACCGTACCGCAGCCGAGAGGGTGCGCGAACAGCCAGTAGGAGACATAGTTTACGATCGTCGTCAGCACGCCGAAGATCACGTAGGGGATAAGGTCCTTGTACTTTTCATAGAGAGCCTTCAGCTTTTCGTTCACTTTCTCACCTCAAAATTCGATCGTGCGCGGGACTTTCTGCGCGCCGTACCGAAGAGCACGGCGGCGCAGAGCGCGGATACGAACTCTATTTCTTATTGCGTTCTGCCGCTGAATTTTTACGTTTTACTTCTTTTCGAGGTGATCCTTGCCGCCCATGTACGGACGCAGGACCTCGGGAATATCGACGCTGCCGTCGGCGTGCAGGTGGTTCTCGAGGAACGCGATGAGCATACGCGGGGGAGCGACGACGGTGTTGTTGAGCGTGTGGGCGAGATAGAGCTTGCCGTCCTCGCCGCGGACGCGGATCTTCAGTCGGCGCGCCTGCGCGTCGCCGAGATTCGAGCAGGAGCATACCTCAAAGTACTTCTGCTGGCGCGGGCTCCACGCTTCGATATCGCAGCTCTTGACCTTGAGATCGGCAAGATCGCCCGAGCAGCACTCAAGCTGACGCACCGGGATCTCCAGCGAGCGGAACAGCTCCACGCTGTAGCGCCACATCTTTTCGTACCAGTCCATGCTCTCCTCGGGCTTGCAGACAACGATCATTTCCTGCTTTTCAAACTGGTGGATGCGGTAAACGCCGCGCTCCTCGATGCCGTGCGCGCCCTTCTCCTTGCGGAAGCAGGGGGAATAGCTCGTGTAGGTGATGGGGAGCTCCTTCTCAGGAACGATGCGGTCGATGAACGAGCCGATCATGGAGTGCTCGCTCGTGCCGATGAGATAGAGATCCTCGCCCTCGATCTTGTACATCATGGCGTCCATGTCGGTCTGGGACATGACGCCCTGCACCACGTCGCCGTGGATCATGTAGGGGGGAATGTAGTACACAAAGCCCTTGTCGATCATAAAGTCGCGCGCATACGCGAGCACCGCGGAGTGCAGGCGGGCGATATCGCCGCGCAGATAGTAGAAGCCGTTGCCGGAGACGCGGCGCGCCGCGTCCAGATCGACGCCGTTGAAGCTCTCCATGATCTCCGTGTGGTAGGGGATCTCGAAATCGGGCACAGTCGCCTCGCCGAAGCGCTGCACTTCGACATTGCAGCTGTCGTCCGGGCCGATGGGGACGCTCGGATCGATCATCTGCGGGATGACCATCATGCGCTTGGTGAGTTCCGCCTCGTATTCCGGCTCGAGCTTTTCCAGCTCGGCCAGACGCGCGGCCTCGCGCGCGACCTCGGCCTTGACGTCCTCGGCCTCCTCCAGCTTGGAGGGGTCCTTCTTCGCCTGTCCCATCAGCATGCCGATCTTCTTGGAAAGGGCGTTGCGGTTGGCGCGAAGCTCGTTCGCCTCGGTCTTCGCCGCGCGCAGCTTCTCATCAAGCTCCAGCACCTCGTCCACGAGGGGGAGCTTCTTGTCCTGGAACTTCTTGCGGATGTTCTCGCGCACGAGCTCCGGGTTCTCACGGATAAAACGAATGTCCAGCATGATATATTCTCCTCAATTTTATTTCTTTTTCCAGGGCTTGTCCATGTGCCTGAGCGCTTCCATCAGCGCCTCGCGGTCGTCCGCGGAATAAAACTCCAGCGCGATGCGGCCTTTTTTCTGCCCGCCCTGGAATTTGACGCCGCGGCCCAGTGCGTCGCTGAGCGCCTTTTCCGCCTCACGGACGTAATCCACGACCGGCGGCTTTTTCTCTTCCTTTTCCGTCTGTTCCGCCTGACGGAGCAGGGAAGCGACGAGCGTTTCCGTCTGCCGGACGCTCAGGCCGCGGGATTCGACCTCCGCGGCGGCCTTTTCGCGCAGCGTTTCGGTTTTGAGCGGCAGAAGCGCCCGCGCGTGGCCGGCGGAGAGCTTTCCGGAAGATACTTTCTTCTGCAGCGCCTCGCCGAGAGAGAGAAGCCGCAGCGCGTTCGTCACCGCGGGGCGCGATTTCTGCACGCGCGAGGCGACCTGCTCCTGCGTGAGATTGTAATCGTCCATGAGCTTTTTATAGCCCGCGGCCTCTTCCATGGGGTTCAAATCCTCGCGCTGGAGGTTTTCCACGAGCGCGAGTTCTATGGCGAGCTTATCGTCCGCCTCCAAAATGCGCACCGGCACTTCCTTGAGTCCTGCGGCGCGCGACGCGCGCCAGCGGCGCTCGCCGGCGATGATCTGATAGTAACCCTTGTCGAGCGGACGCACCGTGATCGGCTGGATCAGCCCGTATTCGCGGATGGACGCCGCCAGCTCCTCGATCGCCGCGGGGTCAAACTCCCGGCGCGGCTGATCCTTGCGCGGCTCGACCCGCGAGATCGGCAGGGTCTGCACCGTTTCGTTTTCGAGGACGTTTTCCTCCTCACCGAACAGGGCGGAAAGCCCGGTCCCAAGCCGTGATGTCTTTTCTTTTGCCATCTTCATCCCTGCCTCTGCAAAAATTCTTCGGCGGCGGCGAGATACGCGCGCGCGCCCTTTGATCCGGCGTCGTATTCCGTGATCGGGCGGCCGTGGCTCGGTGCCTCGGCCAGACGGACGTTGCGCGGGATGACCGTGTCGTACACGCGCGCGCCGAAATACCGGCGCAGCTCTTCCGCCACCTGCGTGGAGAAGTTCAGCCGGTTATCGTACATCGTGAGCAGCATGCCCTCAATGTAGAGATTCTTGTTCAGCCGCCGGTTGGCGATCTTCACCGACGTCGTGAGATCGGCCACGCCCTCCATCGCGTAATACTCGCACTGCAGCGGTACGAGCAGGCTGTCCGCCGCGGTGAAGGCGTTGAGCGTCAGAATGCCCAGCGACGGCGGGCAATCGATGAATATGTAGTCGAAATCGTCCCGGATCGTGTCGATCGCTTCGCGCAGGCGGTATTCGCGCCGCTCCACGTTGGCGAGCTCGACCTCCGCGCCCGAAAGGTCGGTGTTCGACGGCAGCACCCAGCCGTACGGCAGACGGATGACGGCGTCCTCCGCGCTCGCGCTGCCCATCACGACGTCGTACGCCGTCGGGTTGCTCCGCTTGGATACGCCCATGCCGGACGTGCTGTTGCCCTGCGGGTCGAAGTCCACAAGCAGCGTTTTCTTTCCGAGTCTTGCCAGCGCCGCTGTAAGATTCACGCTCGTTGTCGTTTTGCCGACGCCGCCCTTCTGGTTGGCGACGGCGATCACTTTGCCCATCTCTTTGCCCCCTTTTCTTCTCTAAGGGGTTAACCCCTCCGCCGGCGCAAGCGCCGGCACCTCCCCAAATAGGGGAGGCAAGTTTGTTTCCGCAAAACCCGCTTGGCTCCCCTAACAGGGGAGCTGGCACGGCGCCGCCGTGACTGAGGGGTTCGCTCTCTTTTCGTATCGTTTATTATAATGATGCGCTTTCCATTTTGCAACTGTTTCACGTGAAACATTTTCAGCGGCCGAACGCTTCGGGAGATGTTTCACGTGAAACACTGGTTTTTGTCAAAAAAGGCGCGATCTGATGTTTCACGTGAAACATCAGGCGAGGAACATATCAATATCCTCGATGGTAAGCGCGTCGTGCAGCGCGAGATCGATCGCGTAGCCGACAAGCCGGGCGCTGTCGCGCACGCGGGTGTCGATATCCCGCGGCGTGACGAAAAGCTCCGTATCCTCCGGAAGATCGATCTCCGCGCCGGAGAGATCGGCGCAGAGCGTGCGCGCATCTACGACCGTCGGCACCCCGACGGCGACGACCGGAACGCCGAGCGTCTCCTCCGTGAGGGCGCTGCGCGCGTTGCCGACGCCGGAGCCGGGGACGATGCCCGCATCCGTTACCTGCACCGCGCGGCAAAGCCGCGCCGCCTCGCGCGCCGAAAGCGCGTCTACGGCGATCACACGATCCGGCCGGACGAGCGATACAACGCCGCGGACGAGCGCCGCGCTTTCTATGCCGGTCGTGCCGAGAACGCCGGTACGGAAAACGCTCACAGGGCGAAACGCCGCGAACTCTTCCGGGAGCCGTGTTTTCAAATGGCGCGTGACGAGAACGCACTCGGCGGCGAGCGGCCCGACGGCGTCCGGGGTAATATCCGGATTCCCCAGACCGACAACAAGAACGCTCTCCTCCGGCTCCATGGCAAGCTGCGTGCGGATCTCGCGCGCGAGAACGCCGCAGGCGCGGCGGAAGGCGTCCTCCTCGCGCCGGACGAGCGCGTCGAGTGAGATCGTGACATAGCGTCCCATTGGTTTACATAACTCTTCGGCGGCTTCCTCGTCCAGTATCTCCACGGTCTCAACGCCGAGACCGTCGCGTGTTTCCTGCCGCGCTGAGACGCCCGTGAGAGCGGCGCCGCGCGTTCGGAGCCATACGTCGCGCGACTCGCACGCGAGATCGGTTCGGAAAGATTTTTTCAAGAATTTTTCCTCCTGCGCCATATCTTGTGGTCAGTATTTGAAGGAGACACAAAAGTATGCAAAATTTTTCGGGAGAAAACGAAAAAAGTGCTTGCAAATTCAGGAATCCTCCTTTATAATATCAAAACGCGGGTTCGTCAATCCGCAGGAGTATTGAATGGAGGAGGTGGCTAAAGAATGGCCAACATCAAGTCTTCGGCCAAGAGGGTTCTCGTCTCCCGTGTTCGCGCCGAGCGCAACAAGGCGGACAAGTCTGAGCTCAAGACCACGATCAAAAAGTTTGACGCCGCTGCGACGGAAGGAAATAAGGAGAACGCCGAGGCTGCCTACAAAGCCGCTGTCAAGACGGTTGACCGCGCGGTATCCAAGGGTCTGCTCCACAAGAACAACGCAGCTCGCAAGAAGTCCAGCATGGCTTCCAAAATGAACGCGCTGAGCGAATAATCCTCAAAAACCGGACAGTGCGGCAGATATCTGCCGCACTGTTTTTCTATTTTTATAAAGATTTTGCAAATTTGCAAAAAAGACATAAATTTTAAGAGAAGATACATTATAATAACTATGGCAGTGCCCCTGCACAAACGACAACATTTGCGAGGTATATACAATGGCCAAGTCCTTAATGATGCTGGTGAACCCCGCCGCCGGGCGGTCAATGTCCGATCTCAATCTCGGCACGGCAGTCTCGACGTTCGCTCTGAACGGGTATTGCCCGACCGTCTTTTATACGACCGCGCCGGGCACGGCCTCGAAGATCGTCGAAGAGAACGCCGCGAACTACGAGCGGCTCGTCTGTCTCGGCGGCGACGGCACGCTCTCCGACACGATCGCGGGCCTGATGACGCTGCCGCAGGAGAAGCGCCCCAAGCTCGGGTACATCCCGATGGGCACGGCGAACGACGTGGCAAACACGCTCGGCCTGCCGATGCGCCAGCCGGGGCGCGCCGCGGAAATGATCCTCGCCGGAACGCCGCTGCACTACGACGTCGGCGAGATGGACGGCGTTGGCTTCTTTACCTATATCGCCGCATTCGGCGCGTTCACCGAGGTGAGCTACAAGACCGACCAGGAGCTCAAACGTACGCTCGGCCATCTGGCGTATGTGCTCGGCGGGCTGAACGCCCTTTCCACCATCAAGAGCTACAAGGCCGTCATTGAGCACGAAAACGGCGTCGTCGAAGGCGAATTCATTTACGGCGCGATGTCCAACTCCCTGAGCGTCGCGGGCATGGTGCGCCTGAACGACGATCTCGTCGATCTCTCGGACGGCAAGTTTGAGATTTTGCTCGTCCGCCGCCCGAAGGACGTGATGGAGGTCAACAGCATCCTCACGGGCGTGCTGAACAAGACTTACGACAGCCCGTGCCTCACCGTAGCGCAGTCGAGCTTCGTGAAAGTCACGTTTGAGGAGCCCGTGCCCTGGACGCGCGACGGCGAGGACGGCGGCGCACACCGGACGCTTACTCTGCGCTCCCACCGCCACGCCGTGGATATCTACTGCTGAAAAACAAAATATAGTAGTTCGCCGCCGCTCTTCCGGCGGCGAACATCCATATATGCCCCCGTGCCGTATCCTTTCCGGAGACCGGCGCAGGGGCATTTCGCCGTTCTGCACAGTTTCTGGATTTACTCTGCTAAATTTTTTGCATAATAATTTCTTGCAAAATTCAAATTTGTTCTTGCAATCGCCGTTTTCAGCGTTTATAATGCGTTCATACGAAAGTTATTTCCTGCGGCTTGCAAATTTCGCGGTTTTGCGGGAAGTGCATCCGTCAGAATGAAAAGGAGGAAATGAAAATGAAAAAAATTCTGGCTCTGGTTTTGGCTCTGTGCATGGTGTTCGCGCTGTGCGCCTGCGGGAGCAGTTCGGGCGATTCCGACACCCCGGCGGCAAGCCCCGTTTCGCTGAACGTCGGCACCGGCGGTGAGAGCGGCACCTATTACGGCTACACCGGCATCCTCGGCACCGTGATCGGACAGAAGACCGATGTTAAGCTCACGGTCGTTGCGACCGGCGGCTCCAAGGATAACCTTGTGAGCATGCAGGACGGCATGTACGATCTTGCGACCGTACAGTCCGACGTTATGACCTACGCCTACAACGGCACGAACTCCTTTGCCGACTCCGGCAAGATCGACGGCTTCCGCGTTCTGTGCGCTCTGTATCCCGAAACGGTGCAGATCGTCACGACCGATCCCACGCTCAAGACCGTAGAAGACCTGCGCGGCAAGCGCGTGTGCGTCGGCGACGTCGGCAGCGGCACGTACTTCAACGCCGTCGATGTGTTCGCCGCCTACGACATGACCATCGACGATGTTTCCCCCGTGTACCAGTCCTTCGGCGACAGCACCGAGAGCCTCAAGGACGGCAAGATCGACGCCGCGTTCCTCTGCGCCGGCGCTCCGACCCCGTCCGTTACCGAGCTCGCCGCCTCCAAGACCGTGTACATGATCGGCTTTGACGACGCGCACATGGAAAAGCTGCTCGCTTCCTGCCCGTGGTACGCCAAGCTCGTTCTGCCCGCCGGTACCTATACCGGGTTTGACGAGGACTGCGCCACCGTCACCGTGAAGGCTACGCTCGTCTGCCGCGCCGATCTTGACGACGACACCGCTTACACCATCGTCAAGACCATCATGGAGAGCAAGGACGACATCGCCGCCCTGCACGAGAAAGGCAACAGCATCGATCTGACCTTCGCCACCGAGGGCATCGCCGTTCCGTTCGCCGGGGGCGCCGCGAAGTACTTTGCCGAAAACGGCATCACCGTTGAGACCGCCGGCTGATCCTCCCGGTTGTCTCCTCTCACCGGGGGCGCAAGCCCCCCCGGGCGGAGCAGATCCCGCCCCTACAGGATAACCTGGAATTCCCGTAGGGGAGGGGCTCTGCTCCTCCCCTTTGCGTATGTAAAAGATTCTTTTTTTCGGGAGGTAGCCCCATGTCTCACGACGCGACAAAAAATCTCAACGATGTCATGCGCAAGTATGACCGCGAATCGAATACCCGTGCCTGGGAGGGCAAGCCGAAGATCGCTGTGCAGGCGTATCTCGCAGCATTCGCCATTTTCGAGGTGTATGTCACGCTGTTTGGCACGATGCTCGACGAGGTGCGGCTCACTTCGTTCGTCGGCGGGCTGCTGATCGCAGGCTTTCTCATTTTCCCCAGCCACAAGCACGAGTTCCGCGTGAACTATGTCCCCTGGTACGACTGGGTCATCATGGCGCTCGGCGCGGTATCGTTCTTCTATTTCTGCTTCAACGCCAACACCATCGTGAAGCAGCTCCCGGCGCTCAAGACGTACGAGGTCGTACTCGGCGTGATCGGCATTCTCGCGCTCTTTGAGCTCTGCCGCCGGAGCACCGGCGTGCCCATCATGATCGTGGCGGGCGTCTTCATTGCGTACGCGCTCTACTACTACGGCGTCAAGCGTGGGCTCGGCGCAGGGGCGTTCAAATCGCTCGTCTGCTCGCTCTTCTATAAAAAGACGGGCATTCTCTCCACGCCGATCAACGTCTGCTCCAAGTACATCGCCGTATTCATCATCTTCGGCGCGTTTCTTGAGCGCACCGGCATTTCCGATTTCTTCATCCAGCTCGCAAACTCGCTGGCCGGCTCGTCCGCCGGCGGCCCGGCGAAGGTCGCCGTTATTTCGAGCGCGCTGTGCGGCATGGTGTCCGGTTCGTCCGTCGGAAACACCGTAACGACCGGCAGCGTCACGATCCCGATGATGAAAAAGACCGGGTACAGAGGCGAATTTGCCGGTGCGGTCGAAGCGGCGGCATCTACCGGCGGGCAGATCATGCCCCCGATCATGGGCGCGGCGGCGTTCCTGATGGTAGACTATGTAAGTCTCCCGTATTCAAACATCGTCGTCCGGGCGATCCTCCCGGCGGTGCTGTATTTTACCGGCATTTTCATCTGCGTGCATCTCGAGGCGAAGAAATCCGGGCTGCAGGGTGTGCCCCGCCGCGAGCTGCCTCCCGTGATGCCGCTTCTGAAAAAGACGTATCTGCTGCTGCCGCTCGTGATCCTTGTGTATCTCGTCTCGTCCGGCAGCCGGACAATGGCCTTTGCCGCCGCGGTAGCAACCGTCACCGCGATCGTCGTAAGCATGTTTTCCAAAGAAACACGCATGACTCCGAAGAAATTCTTTGAAGCTTTGGCCGGCGGTACGCAGGGGTGCATCTCGGTCGGCGTCGCCTGCTGCGTGGCGGGCATCGTCGCGGGCTGTCTCACGATGACCGGTCTCGCCAACCAGATCCTGCACGCCATCATCGGCGTTAGCGGCAACGCGAAGCTCCTCGCGCTCTTCCTCACAATGCTCTGCTGCATCGTGCTCGGCATGGGCGTTCCGACGACCGCCAACTACTGCATCATGGCCACGACCTGCGCGCCCATTCTCGTACAGATGGGCATCCCGACGGTCGCGGCGCACTTCTTTGTGTTCTACTTCGGCATCGTCGCCGACCTCACGCCGCCGGTCGCGCTCGCGGCCTACGCCGGCGCCGCCATTGCGGGCGCAAATCCGATGAAGACCGCCTTCAACGCAACAAAGCTCGCTATCGCGGCGTTCATCATCCCGTATATTCTCGCCTACAACCCCGCGATGGTGCTCGTCGATACGACCGTCGTGGAGGTCGTTATGATTGCTATCACGTCGCTCATCGGCATGTTCGGTCTCGGCATGGCGCTCGAGGGGTACTATCGCGGGAGCATCCCCTGGTATCTGCGCATCCTCTCCGCCGCCGGCGGACTGTGCCTTGTGTACCCCGGCACGGTGACGGACGTGATCGGCATCGTCGTTGTCGGCGCGATCGTCGTCATGCAGATCCTCCGGGCGAAGAAGACGCTCAAAGCCGCATGAAACATCCGGGCAAAGCAGCGCCCCCGCGATACCCCTTGAAAAACCCCGCAGGAGAGGGGCTCTTCCCCTCCCGCAAATAAAGGCCCTGTCAAGACGCAGCCAAGATCCGGCTGCGTCTTGTTTTTCGTTAAAATTCAATGAAAATTCACGATTTTGCGGCGGCGCGGTGCTATCATGGAAAGAATGAATTCGATTCCCGAAAGGATCCTGCCCGATGACTTCCTTCAGCGTAAAAAAGCCGTTTACCGTGTTCGTGGCGGTGGTAGCCATTCTGGTGTTCGGCGTGATGTCGTATGTCAAGATGACCCCCGACCTGATGCCGAACATGGACTACCCCTACGTCGTCGTGGTGACGACGTATCCGGGCGCCGCGCCGGAGGAGGTCGAAGCCGTCGTCACCAAGCCGATGGAGCAGAGCATGGCGACGCTCAATGATATCAAGACCGTGACCTCCACCTCGGCGGAGAACTATTCGATGCTTGTACTGGAGTTTGAGCAGAGCACGAATATGGACAGCGCCGTGGTGGACATTCTGCAGAAAACGCAGATGCTCACCGGCCGCTGGGACGATTCCATCGGCACGCCGAGCATCATCCGCATCAACCCGAACATGATCCCCGTGATGGTCGCGGCGGTCGATTCGTCCGAAATGGACCGCTACGAGCTCTCTCGCTTTGCCAAGGACACCGTCATCCCCGCGCTGGAAGGCACGACGGGCGTGGCGAGCATCACGACCGGCGGCATGATCGAGCGGACAATGACCATCGAGGTCAACGAGGCCAAGCTCGACAAAATGAACGCAAAGATCGCCGAAGCCATCGACAAGGCGATGGAAGACGCCAGAAAGCAGCTCGAGGACGCGCAGAAGGAGCTGGACGAGAACCGCGAGAAGGTCGAGGCCGGCACGAACCAGCTTCTCAGCGCATCGAGCGGCATCTCCGATTCCATCAAGCAGGGCGAGGACGATCTTGCCGACACGCTCACCGCCGCCGGAGAGACCGCGGCGAAGCTCGCCTCCGCGCGCGCCGCCATCGACGCGCTCAACGCCCAGCTCGAACAGGCGGAGGCCGCGCTCGCGGAGGCCGAGGCGCGTCTGGCCGAAACCGACGCGCGCATCGCCTCGCTGGAAGCGGACAGCGCGCTTTATGCCAAAGCGCTCGGCGAGCCCTACGACTCCATGGACGCCTCCACGACGCTGGAGGCCGCCGGACTGGACGCAGACACCGTTGCCGCGCTCAACGCCAAGGGCTGCACCGATCTCGGCAGCGTCCGCACGATGAACAACTTAAACGACGTGAATCTCTCCGCGCAGCGCACCGCGCGCGCAGCGCAGGCCGTCGCGGTGGAGACCGCGCGCGTGCAGGCCGAGGAGCTGCGCACGCAGATCGCCGCGGCGGAGGAGCGCTGCGCCCAGCTCGAAGAGGAATCCAAAAAGCAGATGGAATCGCTCGAAAACATGCAGAAGCAGCTCGAGGAACTGCCGGGCGATCTCATGGGCGGCGTAACGAAGATCTCCCTCGCGGGCGGCCAACTCGCCGCGGCGCAGACCGCGCTCACCAGCGCGCAGACGCAGCTCGACGCGGCGGTGAAAACGCTTGAGGAGCAGCTCGCCTCCGCGCTCGACGCGGCCGACCTCCACGGCGTCATCACGCTGGAAACGCTGAGCAGCCTCATTGCCGCGCAGAATCTCGACATGCCCGCCGGGTATGTGTATGACGAGAACGGCAACGGCATCATCGTCACCGTCGGCGACGCCATCGCGGACGGCGAGGATCTCGAAAACCTTGTGCTGCTCGATCTCGGCATCGAGGGCCTTGACCCCATCCGCGTGTGCGATGTGGCGGACGTTGTCCGCGCCGACAACGCGGGGGAGATCTATGCCTCGCTCAACGGCAACAACGGTCTCATCCTCATGTTCTCCAAGCAGTCAAACTACGCGACGGCGAAGGTGTCTGACAATATCAACGCCGCGTTTGAAGAGCTGAGCGCGCAGTATCCGGGGCTGACGTTCACCGCGCTCATGGATCAGGGCGATTACATTTATCTCCTGCGCGACTCGATCCTCTCGAGCCTTCTCTGGGGCGCGCTCTTCTCGGTCATCATTCTCTTCCTCTTCCTGCGCGACTGGCGGCCCACGGTCATCACGCTCTGCTCGATCCCGATCAGCCTGCTCTTCGCGCTCACGCTCATGTACTTCACCGGCGTTTCCATCAACATCATGTCGCTCTCCGGTCTTTCGATATCGGTCGGCATGCTGGTGGATAACTCCGTCGTTGTGATCGAAAACACCTACCGCCTGCGCGCGCTCGGCGAATCAACGGTCAAGTCCGCCGTGTCCGGCGCGCGGCAGGTCGGCGGCGCGATCGCGGCCTCCACGCTCACGACCATCTGCGTCTTTGTCCCGATCGCGTTCGTCGAGGGCCTTACGCGCGAGCTCTTCACCGATATGGTGCTCACGCTCAGCTACGCGCTCATCGCCAGTCTCATCGTAGCGCTCACGCTCGTCCCGGCGCTCGCGGGCAAGCTGCTCGCGCACGCCAGGCCCCAGAGCGAAACGGCGTTCACGCGCTTCATGCCGAAATACAAAAAGTCCGTCCTCTGGGCGGTGAACCACAAGGCCGTCACGCTCCTCACCGCGGTGGCGCTGCTCATCGCAAGCGGTGCGGCAGTGATCGCCAAGGGCTTCACGTTCCTCCCCGATATGGAGATGGAGCAGATGATGGTAACGCTCACGATGCCGGAGGGCAGCTCCTTTGCCGACACGACCGCCGCGGCGGACGAGGCGGCGGCGCGAATGCTCACCGTGCCGGGCGTGGAGACCGTCGGCGGCGCCATCGGCGACAGCGCCGGCTCCAGCCTTTCCATGATGACCACTGAGGGCGACGTTTCGTTCTATGTCCTGCTCGAGAGCGGATATAAGGCGAGCCGCGTTGCGAAAGAGATCAACGAGAAATGCTCCGATATGGAGGCCGCCGTGAACGCCGACGCGAACTCGCTCATGTCCTCCATGACGCAGATGCTCACGAGCAGCGGCATCACGGTGCGCGTATACTCCAACGATCTCGACGATCTGCGCGAGACCGCCGACGCCGTGGCCGATGTGCTGCGCGGCGTGGACGGCACGGAAAACGTCGCCGCCGGGGAAGAGGAGCCCACCGCCGAGCTGCACTTCACCGTGGACAAGAAAAAAGCGGCAAAGGAGCAGCTCACCGTGGCGCAGGTGTATATGCAGGTGGCAAAGGCGCTCACCGGCTCGGCCGATCTCATCGAGCTTTCGGACGCCGGCGACACCTATGCCGTCAGCGTACAGACCGCCGGGAAGGACAAGATCACGCCCGAATACGTCCGCTCTCTTACGTTTGACGTGACGGCGAAGGACGGCACGGTGCATTCCGTCGCGCTCAGGGACATTGCCACGGTCGAGGAGACCGAGAGCCTTTCGAGCATCCGCCGTCTCAACCAGCGCCGGTACATCGACGTGACCGCCGACATCGCCGAGGGCTACAACGTCACGCTCGTGACGAACGCCGCCGAGGAAGCGCTCGCATCGTTCTCTCCCTCGGACGGCACGACCATCGGCTTCACCGGCGAGCGCGAATCCATCGTCGAGGCGCTCAAACAGCTCGTTTTGATGCTCGCAGTCGGTATCCTGCTCGTATATCTCGTGATGGTCGCGCAGTTCCAGGATCTCAAATCGCCGTTCATCGTCATGTTCACGATCCCGCTCGCGTTCACCGGCGGCTTCCTTGCGCTGCTCATTGCGGGGCTGGAGATCAACCTGCTCTCGATGCTCGGCATGATCATGCTCGTCGGCATCATCGTGAATAACGGCATCGTGCTCGTGGACTACATCAACCAGCTGCGCATCGGCGGCATGGACCGGCGTGAGGCCATTGCGGACGCCGCCGTCACCCGTCTGCGCCCGATTCTGATGACGAGCATCACGACCATCCTCGGTCTCATCGTCATGGCGCTCGGCCAGAGCGAGGCAACGTCGCTCATCCAGCCGCTCGCCGTAACGTGCATCGGCGGACTGCTGTACGCCACGCTCATGACGCTTTACGTCGTGCCCGTCATGTACGACGCGCTCTCCAAAAAGGCGCTCTACCACGTGGACGAGGCCGATCTTGAACTCAGCGAAAAATAAATCCCTGTCTTAGAACCCCCTGCTCTTGAAAGAGCAGGGGGTTTCGGTTACAATGAGATGATATAATGAGATAATATCTTATGATACTAAAAGGAGGTCGTATTTATGAACGTTCTCGTTACCGGCGGCGCCGGATACATCGGCAGCCACGCCTGTGTGGAGCTTCTGAACGCCGGACATTCGGTCGTTGTGGTGGACAATCTCGTCAACGCCAACGCGGAGTGCCTGCGGCGCGTCGAGCGCATCACCGGAAAGACGCTCGAATACCACGAAATGGATCTTTTGAACCGCGCAGCTCTCAATGAGCTTTTCGATACGCACCGGTTTGACTGCGTGCTCCACTTTGCCGGTCTCAAGGCGGTAGGGGAGTCGGTGCAGCAGCCGCTGCGGTACTACAACAACAACCTCGGCACGACCATCCACCTCTGCCAGACGATGGCGGCGCACGGCGTGAAGAAGATCCTCTTCTCCTCGTCCGCGACGGTGTATTCGCCGGACAATACGATGCCCGTGGACGAGAGCGCCCGCACCGGCGGCTGCACGAATCCCTACGGCTGGACGAAGTACATGAGCGAGCAGATCCTCTCCGATACGGCAAAGGCCGACGGCGAATGGACCGTTATGCTGCTGCGGTACTTCAACCCCGTCGGCGCGCATCCGAGCGGACTCATCGGCGAGGATCCGCGCGGCATCCCGAACAATCTGATGCCGTACATCGCCCAGACCGCCGCCGGACGGCGCGAGTATCTGAGTGTATTCGGCAACGACTATCCCACACCGGACGGCACGGGCGTGCGCGACTATCTGCACGTCGTCGATCTCGCGCGCGGCCATGTCGCGGCGATGGACTATATGGCGGAGCGGAAGGGTGTTTTCGTGTTCAATCTCGGCACCGGCCACGGCTACAGCGTGCTCGACATGGTGCATGCCTTTGAAAAGGCGACGGGGAAGAAGGTCCCCTACAAGATCGCCCCGCGCCGCGCCGGAGACGTCGCCGAGGTGTACTGCGACCCGGGCAAGGCCGAGCGGGAGCTTGGCTGGAAGGCGGAACACTCTCTCGAGGATATGTGCCGCGACAGCTGGAACTGGCAGAGCAAAAACCCGAACGGGTTCGCGGGATAAAGTTTCCCTCCCGGAGGGAGACGGTTGGTTTTGCGGCAAACGAACACCATGCCTGTAGGGGCGGGGCTCTGCTCCGCCCACGCAGCGTTCCGCGCAAAACGTCTCTCTCCGTCTTTTGCCTCCGCCCCTTTTCACCGGGGTGATGCACTTCACAGGATAACCTGTCCACCTCCCTCAAAGAGGGAGGCATTTTTTAAATGAATAGATGAAAAGGAGACGACCCATGCCATCCAAAGTATTTGATTATATCGCCCGCGAGCAGGCGCGGCAGGACACTACCGTTGAGCTGATCGCGAGCGAAAATTTTGTGAGCGAGAATGTCCTTCGCGCCGTCGGCTCGTGTCTCACGAACAAGTACGCCGAGGGCTATCCCGCCGAGCGCGTTTCCGGAAACCGCGGCCGCTACTACGGCGGCTGCGAGATCGTGAACGACCTTGAGGAATACTGCTGCGCCATGTGGAAAAAGGTGTTCCATACCGACTACCATGTGAACGTCCAGCCGCACAGCGGCGCGAACGCGAATCTCGCGGCGTATATGAGCGTATTGCAGCCGGGCGACACGGTCCTCGCCATGTCGCTCAATAACGGCGGCCACCTGACGCACGGCTCGTCCGTCAATTTCAGCGGCAAGCTCTTCGATATGAAATTCTACGACGTGGACGCACAGGGCTTCATCGACTTTGCGGACGTGGAGCAAAAGGCCGCCGAATATAAGCCGAAGCTCATTCTCGCAGGCGCTTCGGCGTACAGCCGCGTCATCGATTTCGCGCGCTTCGCAGACATCGCCAAAAGCGTGGGCGCATACTTTATGGTGGATATGGCGCACATCGCGGGTCTCGTCGCGGCAGGGGATCACCCGTCGCCGTTCGGTCTCGCCGACATCATCACGACCACGACGCACAAAACGCTGCGCGGGCCGCGCGGCGGCATGATCTTCTGTAAGCCGGAGCTTGCGAAGAAGGTGGACAGCGCCGTGTTCCCCGGCACGCAGGGCGGGCCGCTCGAGCACGTGATCGCGGGCAAGGCCGTCGCCGCCGAGGAAGCCTGCACGGACGAATACCGCGAATACATCCACGCCGTTGTGCGAAACTGCCGCGCGATGTGCGAGGAGTTCCGGAAAATGGGCTACGACGTTGTGACCGGCGGCACGGACAACCACCTGTTCCTGCTCGATCTCACGAAAACGGGGCTCACCGGCAAGGCGGTGCAGGATGAGCTCGACCGTCACGGCATCACGCTCAACAAAAACTGCGTTCCCAACGAAACGAGAAGCCCCCAGCAGACCTCCGGCGTGCGCATCGGCACCGCCGCGATGACGACAAAGGGGTACACCGAGGCGGACTTCCTCGCCGCCGCGCACCGGATCGACGAGGTGCTGCGCGCGATGCAGGCAAAAACCATGTAAAGTTTTGGCGAAATGCCATAACAGGTCTTGCGTTGGAAACGGTTTTATGGTACGTTAAATACAATACCGAACGGCTTCCGCTCTCCACCTTACGAGCGGTACGCGGTTCGATGAAAGGAGTTTGTTTTCCCCGCAGGATCCGCGGTGCGGCAGTGTGGAGACCTGCCGTATGTCCTCCGTACATTCATCGGCGGAGGTAAGGTCTGAGCAGCGGAGGCTCTCAGATCAGGATCGGTACGCATGGCAGAAGTACGTCTGGTAGACATCAAGAAGATCTATCCGAATCAGGGCGGCACGAAGAAGAAAAAGGGCGACGTTCCCGAGAAGAAGCACAATCTGCAGATCACCGAAGAGGGTGTCGTTGCGGTGCAGCAGTTCTCGCTGGATATCGCCGACCGTGAATTTATCGTGCTCGTCGGCCCGTCCGGCTGCGGCAAGTCCACGACGCTGCGCATGATCGCCGGTCTCGAGGAGATCACCTCGGGCGATCTTTTCATCGACGGCAAGCGCATGAACGACGTCGCCCCCAAGGACCGCGACATCGCCATGGTATTCCAGAACTACGCTCTTTATCCCCACATGACCGTTTACGAGAACATGGCGTTCTCGCTCAAGCTCAAGAAGCTCCCGAAGGCCGAGATCGACAAGAAGGTCCGCGAGGCCGCGGAGATCCTGGACATCACCGCCCTGCTCGACCGTAAGCCGAAGGCGCTCTCCGGCGGCCAGCGCCAGCGTGTCGCCATCGGCCGTGCAATCGTCCGGAACCCGAAGGTCTTCCTGATGGACGAGCCGCTGTCCAACCTCGACGCCAAGCTCCGTAACCAGATGCGCGCCGAGATCATCAAGCTGCGCGAGAAGATCGACACCACCTTCATCTACGTCACCCACGACCAGGTCGAGGCTATGACGCTCGGCGACCGCATCGTCATCATGCGCGACGGCTTCATCCAGCAGATCGGCACCCCGCAGGAGGTCTTCAACCATCCGGCCAACCTCTTCGTCGCCGGCTTCATCGGCACGCCGCAGATGAACTTCTTCGACGCGACCCTGTCCAAGAAGGGCGACAAGTACGTTGCCACCGTCCAGGGCAAGGACTTTGAGCTGCCCGCCGACAAGCAGGAAGCGCTCAAGAAGATGGACAAGATCCCGACCGACATCATCGCCGGTGTCCGCCCGGTCCACGTCCACCTGTCCGACGACGGCATCGACGCGACCGTCGACGTCTCCGAGCTCATGGGCTCCGAGCTGCACCTGCACGTCAACTCCAACGGCAAGGACGTCGTCATCGTCGTTCCGACGACCGACATCGACGTCGGCGCTGTCCACGGCGGCCACAAGCCCGTCAAGTACAGCTTCCGTCCGGAGCTGATGCACTTCTTCGACAAAGAGACCGAGAAGAACATCTTCTGAGCCGAAGCATTGCCCCCATAAATCCCCCCCTCCCGCCGGTAGGCAGGAGGGGGTTTCCTTATCAAAGGCTCCCCTCCCAGATGCGAATCAATAGTAGAAACCGAAAAAAAGATGACAAAAGGCGCAAGAAGAG
>ERZ825384.917-NODE-917-length-36964-cov-31.877780_pt1 | contig 36964 bp, 28 predicted proteins | sample MGYA00519931_ERZ825384 | MGnify/ENA primary metagenome ERZ825384 (study PRJEB31778, sample SAMEA3449200) | human gut metagenome | biome: human gut; feature: human-associated habitat; material: faeces | place: United Kingdom | collected 2010/2012 ...
CCCCAAAACTCAAAAAAAGAGAGTGTATCGCAAAAATCGAATTACGATACACTCCCATCAAAAAAAACTTAATATGGAGAAGTTGACACAAGCACTTGCAGACGTTTTGCCGTATCTGAAATGGGGCAATATATCACGAGATTTTTTTGGTTTTTCCCGTGGGTGGATTTACCAGCGGCTGAACGGATATGACGGTAACGGCAAAGAGTGTGAATTTACAGCGGAACAGAAAGAAGTATTACGCAATGCGCTTCGCCGTCTTTCAGTGATGTTGGAGGAAACGGCAGATAAGATATAGCTCTGATAGTTTTTGATTACATAGCGCTCCTTCCGGTCAGAGCAGGCAGGGTGCGCAGCCCGGTTAGCCAGATGGTTAGCCGGGCTTTTTCTTTGATAGCACCGCGGCGGTAAAAGGGTATGGAGACAGCTTACATGGATTACGCCGAGCAGACCGCCGCCGATGAGCAGGTGGGCGAGCTGATGCGCTGTGCCTGTAAGCGATTTTAGACCAAATTGAGTTAGCCGATAACAAACGAATTTGGAATACTCAGAAAAATAGCCACCCGATTATTTGTTGAACCTATATTCTAATATGTAAACTTATAAAGTGCCCACGAAGCCCATTTCAGTTGTATTAGAGGCTATTTTTCATCTTCCGCCGCTGAAATCTCTATGTCTAAACACATGTATTTTACCATGCGCCTTCTCTCTACCTCCCGTGCCAATATACTGTCCAATTTACCCCGCTAAAATTTGCACGTAATTTGCTTTTTTGCCCCAAAAATACCACCATATTGAAAAGTTTTGATCACCTGGGGAGGGTAGATTGGGTGTAAAAGTAAAGTGCTGAATCTCAGTAACTACCTGAAAATTCAGCACTTTGTCTCAGTCGGGGTGACAAGATTCGAACTTGCGACCACACGCCCCCCAGACGCGTACTCTAAACCGGGCTGAGCTACACCCCGAAGAGGCTTTGGGTTCGTTTCCTCTATCTCTGAGGGAGATGCCACAGTGTCTGTTGTTGTGGCTGTTAAGAGGGGTTGCTTCCCAAATGCGGTGCAAAGTTAATGCTTTTTTTATTACCCTGCAAGGGTTTGCCCCGAATTTATTTGATTTTTAACAAACGTTAACAATCAACTTCTCGTCTTATTGGAGTTAACTGTCTGATTTGTAGGGTTTTAGGGTATTACTTGCGCGAAAGCAGCGATTGGGTGGCTACGGCCTGATATGCCATGAGTCCTTCGGAGCTGGTTTCGTAAACGTTGAAACTGCCGTCGGGGGTAATCATCTTCACGTGGGTGTCGTCAACAAACGTCATGAAGGGCACATCCTCGTCGCCCATTTCTATTGACCAGGTCTGAGTGGGCTGGTCAAAGTTAAGGCGAACGGTCTCGCCGGTGGTTTCGTCGATTACGTCGTAGCCTTTGCCGTCGCATTTCACCAGATAGCGGCCATGGTCTGTGTCGATGACTTTGGTGGAGGCGCTTACAGGGTTGTTACCGCTCCAGAATTCTATCGAATTGAGCACGAGGAGGTCGCTCAGGGCTGTTACCTCATACACCGGAAGAATCCAGAATGCGAAAAATACCAGCTCATTGACGAATTTGGACCCTACCTGGCGATTCCAGTTCAAGACGTTGTTGGTGAGGGCGAAACTGCCTATACAGGAGTTGAAGAAGAAGCAGCAAGCAAGGCTTACTATTACTGACAGTGTGATTTTGCGCATACTGTTGGTTGGTTTTAGTGATTAGTTTTGATAGTGAAATTCGCCGTAAGGAGAGTGTATTTCCACTGAGGCGGATTGGTTGGGGGCAGCTTCCACGCGTCCCACAATCTGTGCGTCGATATTGAAGCTGCGCGAGATTTCTATTATGCTCCGGGCGTACTCTTCGGGCAGATAAATCTCAAACCGGTGGCCCATGTTGAACACCTGATACATTTCTTTCCAGTCTGTTTGGCTTTCCTGCTGAATCAGGCGGAAAAGCGGCGGCAGCGGAAAGAGATTGTCTTTCACCACCTTCATGCCATCGTCGAGGAAATGCAGAATCTTGGTCTGAGCGCCGCCTGAGCAGTGTATCATGCCGTGAATGTGCGGGCGCATCTCTTTGAGGATACGGGCCACCACAGGGGCGTATGTGCGGGTGGGGGAGAGTACGAGCTTGCCGGCGTCGAGTGGCGAACCTTCAACGGCGTCGGTCAGCTTCCGGCTGCCTGAATAGATAAGCTCGGCCGGCAGATTCGGGTCGCACGTCTCAGGGTATTTCTCCTGAAGGATATGCGAGAAAACGTCATGGCGCGCAGATGTAAGGCCGTTGCTGCCCATGCCACCGTTGTATTCCTCCTCGTAAGTGGCCTGCCCATAGCTTGCCAGACCCACAATCACGTCGCCCGGGCGGATATTGGCATTGTCGATGACGTTTTTGCGCGGCATACGGCAGGTTACAGTGCTGTCTACTATTATGGTGCGCACCAGGTCTCCCACATCGGCCGTTTCGCCTCCCGTGCTGTAAATGCCCACGCCAAGGCTCCGCAGCTTGGCCAGCAGATCCTCTGTGGAATTGATTATGGCAGCGATTACCGACCCGGGAATAAGCAGTTTGTTGCGCCCTATGGTCGACGAGAGCAGGATGCCGTCGGTGGCTCCCACACACAGCAAATCGTCGATATTCATTATCAGCGAGTCCTGGGCTATGCCGGCCCAGACACTCATATCGCCCGTCTCGCGCCAGTAGGCGTAGGCAAGCGACGATTTTGTGCCCGCTCCGTCGGCGTGCATTATGTTGCACCAATCAGCGTCGCCGCCGAGAATGTCGGGGATAATCTTGCAGAAGGCCTTGGGATAAAGCCCTTTGTCGATATTTTTGATGGCATTGTGCACATCCTCTTTCGTGGCCGACACACCGCGGCCCATATATCTCGAGTTGGTCATTGCAACATTTATTTCTTAATGGCTTTAAAGCTGAGGTCGAGGCCCTTGACACTGTGAGTGAGCGCTCCCACCGAGATGAAATCCACACCGGTGAGACCATATTCGCGCAGATTCTCCAGCGTGATGCCGCCTGACGATTCTGTTTCTACCCGCCCGGCTACAAGCGCCACGGCCTCTTTGGTCAGCTCAGGCGTGAAATTGTCGAACATCACCCTGTCTACTCCGCCATGTTCGAGAACGCGTCGGATGTCGTCGAGACTACGGGTTTCCACCTCTATCTTGAGATTCTTGCCATTCTTGCGGCAATAATCGCGTGCGCGGTCTATGGCCTTCTCGATGCCGCCGGCAAAGTCAATGTGATTGTCCTTTATCAGAATCATATCGTGGAGACCCATACGGTGGTTGGCGCCGCCGCCGGTGGCCACAGCCTCCTTTTCCAGTATGCGCATACCCGGCGTTGTTTTGCGCGTGTCGAGCACACGCGCCTTCGTGCCCTCCAGCTCCTTCTGATAGCGTGCCGTAAGGGTGGCTATGCCGCTCATACGCTGCATAATGTTGAGCATGGTACGTTCGGCGGTGAGCAGCGAACGCTGAGGTCCGCGCGCTATGAACGCAACGTCGCCCTTTTTCACAGGCGTGCCGTCGGTGATGAACACCTCAGTCTCTATTGTAGGGTCAAGACGCTTCAGCACCGCTATGCCGCGTTCCACGCCGGCAAGCACACCATCTTCCTTTACCAAAAGACGTGCCTCGCCCATGGCGTCGGCCGGTATCGTCGACAGCGTAGTGTGGTCGCCGTCGCCGATGTCCTCGGCAAAGGCCAAATCCAACAATGCCTCAAAAAGCTCTTCTGCAGTTTTCATAAGAATTTTGTAATTTTGCACAAAGTTAATAATTAATGTTGAAAAGCACCCCCTGTTGACGCAAAAACTCATCCTCAGGGGCTGCCATTAAACCTCACAAGGTTGGAAATAGCCATTCTCACCATAGGCAAAACCGGCGTGCCGTACGTGCGTCAGGGTCTCGACGATTACCTTCGTCGACTCACTCACTATGCCTCCGTAAAGATGTATGAACTTGCCGACACACGCCGCGGCAAATCCATACCCGAAGCCGAACAGAAACAACGCGAAGGCAAGATGCTGCTCGATGCCGTTCAACCCTCTGATTATGTCGTATTGCTCGACGAGCGCGGACGTCAGTATACCTCAACGGCATTTTCACAATGGCTGCAGAAGAAAATGTCGACGGGGCGCAAACGCCTTGTACTCATCATTGGCGGCCCTTACGGCTTCTCGCAGGCAGTCTACGACCGCGCCGATGAAATGCTTTCCCTGTCGCAAATGACCTTCACCCACGAGATGATACGCCTCTTCCTTGCCGAGCAACTTTACCGCGCCTTCACCATCCTCCGCGGCGAACCTTACCACCATACCTGACCCTTTAGACACGCCCTCATTTCTTCCTCGCCTTGTATATTCCATCCCCTTAAGCCGCCGCGCATCAAAAAAACTGTGCCGGTAACCACCTGACACAGTCTCTGCTTTTATCCTTGAGCGGCAAACGGGGCTCGAACCCGCGACCCTGAGCTTGGGAAGCTCATGCTCTGCCAACTGAGCTACTGCCGCATCGTTTTGCGTTGCAAAGGTAACACTTTTTTGTGAATCAAAAATAAGGGAAGAGGATTTTTTTGTCCTCTCTGTCCTCTTCCCTTATCAGATTAACTTTCTTAGCTTACCTAATTTGCCATCTTTACATAATTAAGATGAGTAAGCAGTATTATACAGCGTTGTAGCTCTTTGTCAGGCAGATCTGTCGCGCAGATTATTTCTATTGTTCGTTGAGCATAGCTTTGATATGTTCCACATCTGCCTTCCGCTCTTCCGGAATCACCTTCAGGCGTTCATATTCGGCAAAATCGCCCAAGAAACTATCGTTTAACTCGGCTTTATATTGACGGTAGATTTTTCAGCTTCCTCAACCTTTCCCTGAAATAGTAATGCCGCCGCTAAATTTGTGTTGATAATGTTAAAGCTCGGTGCTACTGTCAATGCTTCTAACGCATATTGTTCACCATCTTTAAATAGACCCAAAAGAATTGAATAATAAGATTGACTTATTATTAAATGCGTGTATACTTCTAAGAAATATGTAGATTTATTAATCAAATTTTCTTTTAGTTTTGGTAGTAGTATAGAATTGAGCTTATGTCCTTCTCTATAATTGTTGGAGATTGCGTATATTGTTGCAAGATGAAATTGCACATCTAATACAGATGTTTCATAAGCTTTGGAATTTTCTTTAGCCAGACGCTCAAATGTTGTTAAAGCGGTTTTAAGCAAAGTTTCGCTTTTGTCATATTGTCGCGTCTGTATATAAAGATTTGCTAAATTCATTTGAGCCGTTGCTATTTGTGATTCATCAGCTTTATAAACTTCAGGATATTTTTCGATGATATTATCATATGAACGCAAAGCAGCGTTGTACATTTCTTCACTCTCCACAAAGCGTCTCATATCGGAGTATAAATTAGCAAGATTTATTCGTGTCGATGCTAAATATCGAGTATAAACTGCAGGATATAATTTATAGAGAAGCTAGTAAGTTTGTAATGATATTTTATAAAGTGATTCACTCTCTGTGAACTTTTTAAGGCCTTTATATAAATTTGCAAGAGAGATGCGTGTTTGTGCTAAATTATGTTCAAATACCTTGGGGTTTTTCTCGGTGCATTGCTCATAGTTATGTAAGGCTGATTTGAGCATTGTTTCACTATCCGGATACCGTTTTGTCTGTAAATATAAAATTCCTAAGTTCAATTGAATATCGGCTAATGATGAAACATAAGCTTCGGGATTATCTTTAACGAGCCGTTCATAGATTGCTAATGTGGATTTGAACATATTTTCCGCCTCCTCATATTGACTAAACGTAATATTTATACTTGCAAGATTATTTAGAGATTTAGCTACATAAGGATCATAACTTTCTGGATTATCTTTGGCGAGCTGTTGATAGATTTCTAAAGTAGCTTTGTTAAGAGCCTCACTTTCTGCAAAACGATTAAGTTCGGAATATAAATATGCCAGATTATGTTGGCTCATTGCTATTTCATTCTTATAAGTTCCAGGTGTTTCATTCTCAAGTTTTTGAAAGAATTCTAATACTTTCTTGAAAAGTATTTCACTTTCTTCAAAATGTTTAATTGTGGTATATAAATCCGCAAGATTCATCTGTGTCAGAGCAATTTCATTTTTATAAGTACCGGGCGTTTTATTTGCAAGAAGTTCGTATATTTTCAACGCTTCTTTGAACATCGTCTCGCTTTCTTTATATTGTTGGTTTTTATCATATATAATTCCGAGGTTCTTGTAAACAAAGGCAAGATCTGAAGATTTTATGCAAGATTCCTTGTTTGTCAAAAGCTCCTTGCATTTCTGATAATACTTTTCAGCTTCTGTAAAGTCGTATTGTTTATAACAAAAGTTAGCGTATTCTTCCATCGCTTCGTAGGAGCCTAAGGTGTCGGCGAGCTCTTTGAGGAGGGCGCCGGCTTTTTATCAGTCGTTGTTGAGCTTATAGGTGGAAATCTGGGCTTTGAGGCTTCGAGTGTAGGTTTCGATGTCTTTGTCGGCAAGCATCTCGGCTGAATCAGCCAGCTGACGCATATCTTGGGCCTGGGCTTTTACTCGCAGGGCTTCTTTGAGTTTGCTCATATAATTGCCTTTCTCGAACAGGCGCAACGATTCTTCCAACTCACCTTTGTTGAAGAGTTCTATACCTCGTTGAGCCAGCGTGTCGACCTCGCTCTCGTCTATGCGGGCAAACAAATCAGCATATTCATCCATGTGCTTGAGAGCATTCTGATACTCTTTTTCTAATGAATCGAGCTTATCGTAATACTCTTCTATCTTGATGCTTTGATTTTCGTTGATTTTGTTGAGCTTGGCCAGCTCTTTGTCGTATTTCTCTTTGGCACGGCGTTCGCCTATGCTTATCAGATGTTTCTTTTGACGCTGGAACTCGTTTGCATCGCATAGAATGAGACGCAGCGGGTCCTTGCGCACGCTCCATTCGTCCACAGCCTGCTGATTGAAGACCATCATGCCTTGTTTGGTTACGCGAACCTTGCCTATGCGCGAACCCATGCTCAGATTGTTGAGCGATAGCTTAAAGACACCGTTCTCGTTGCTGAGTACACCATTGGCTGAGGTGTTCGGTTTTAAATAAACTTGGCCTATCGGGGTGCGCGGTTTCTTGCCGTTATAACGGTAGACAACACCTTTCTGGGTTGTCTGTGCATCGGCGAACATGGCTGTCAAAACAGCAAAGATGATGATAAAGAGAGATTGACGTTTCATAAAGTTAGGATTTTAAGTAGGGTGAGTTTTTGTGGATTTATTTGGTTAATATCACGGTGCTTTCCGTGGTTGGCATAGTGAGTTTATTGTCTTCCAATTCTCTTTCGCTTTCTATGGTATAGACAACATTCTGACGTGCTAAAGGAATGAACACCGACACTTTGCCGTCGACATCTGATGTTACTGTCTGCCCGGCTATGGTGAGGCGTGTGTTTCCAACGCCTTGTTCGGTACTCAGATTCCACAGGCGGAAGGAGACGTCGCCGTAGCGGTGTGGATTGCGGCGGATATTGATGATGTTTTGGTCCGAAAGTACCAATGTGGTGTCTAACGGCTCCCAGTCGTTGCAGGCAAAGGTTATCCGTGCTTTTTTGCCTATTGCGCGGTGAGGGATATTGGGGAAGAAGCCTTTGTCGTCAAGGCTTTTCAGGGTATCGGCCTTTGTCTCGTTGTCTATGGTGAGCGTAACCACGGCATCGTGCAGTGGGGGCAGCTGGCTGTTGTGAACAGTGGCTTCTTTCAGTTTCACACTCACGTCAACAGGGCGCGTCATCAGCCATAATGCCACAAAGGCGGCGAGAATGACAAGGATGCCAGCAACGCTTAATATCAGTCGTTGTATCAGCTGCCGACGATGTCGGCGCCAGATGCTGTCAAACTCCACGTTGAGCAGCTTGGAGATGAGCTGTACGTATGCGCGCTGACGGTTCAGCCACGGCCACCGATAAATCTTTTCGTGTATGTTGGCGCCGAGAATTTCGGGCAGTTGCAGCTCTTTTAGCTTGGCATTGAAACATTCCGTGGCCGGGTCTCCGCTGTTCGGTTCTCCGTCAATTATAAACAGATGGATGTTGTCGTCTCTGCCCAAAGAGTGGAAATAATCTATCTCTTCTCCCACCCATTTAGACTGTGCCGAGTTTGGTGAGCAGATAACTATGAGATTGCGCGATTGGTGCAGCCGGCTCTTCAGCTCGTCGGTCAGCTTACCCGGCTGAATGTCGTTGGGGGCGAAGAAGACCGGGTCAATGGGTTTGCGCTTCCATCCGCGTTGACTGCACAACGTGGCAGGCATGCGGTAATGCTCTAACTTGTGCTGAAGCCGTTTGCCCCAAGCCGTGTCTTTGGAGTTATAGCTTATAAAAGCATAATATTTGAATGTGGATTTTTCCGGCATAGCTTCAGGGCAAATTTGTGGATATGAGAGCAGTTATGAGGGGAGAATTAAGAGGGGAGAGGTGAAAAGAAAAATGGGGTTATGTGGTTAGTTTTATCGTAGGAGTTCTTTTTCAATCCATTCAATGGATTCACAGAGGTCGCGGTCCACGGTCATGCGGTTGGCAATGGTTCTTATGCCGTGGAGCACGGTGGAGTGCTTACGCCGCAGCCGGTCGCCTATGGCCGTCTGCGACAGCTGTAAGTGCTTGTTTGCCAGATACATAATCACCTGCCGGGCATCGGCAATGTCGCGCACCTTGCTCTTTGAGAAGATTACGTCGGGGTTGATGCGGAAGCTCTCGGCGGTACATTCCACAATCATGTCGAAGTTGATGCTCTTGGCTCGCGGCCGTATCATCTTGCGGGCCTCCTGCAGAGCGAGTTCGGCCGTGATGGGCACCGACAGGGTTATGGCGCGCAACGTCAGCGCCGCTACCACGCCTTCCAGCTCGCGCACCGACCCGGTGATGTTTTCGGCTATGATGTTGATGATATTCTCTGGCAGCTCCAATCCGCCGGCGGCCGCTTTGTGGCGCAGAATGGTGCGCCGCAGCTCCAAATCAGGCTTCGACAGCATTTCCGTACTGCCCCATTTGAAACGGTCGATGAGGCGGTCGGTGATGCCTTCAAGCTCTGCCGGCGGACGGTCGCACGTGAAGATGAGCTTGCGGTTGGAGCCGTGCAGATAGTTGAAAATGGGGAAGAGGGTATCCATGGTGCCCTTCTTGCCGCTCAGCTCCTGCATATCGTCAATCAGCAGCACATCAATGCTTTGATAGAAGTTGATGAAGTCGGGCACTTTGCCCTGCTGAGCCGCCACCTGATACTGATTCTGGAAATTTCGCATGCTCACAAACAGCACCCTCGCTTCCGGATGCCGCATTTTTATGGCTATGGCAATGGCCTGGATGAGGTGAGTCTTGCCAACACCCACCGGTCCGTAGAGGAAGAACGGATTGAAGTCGTTGCGCTCGGGCTTGTCGGCAATGGCGCGGGCTATGGTGTAGGGCAACCGGTTGCTCTCGCCAACACAGTAATTGGCAAACGTATAGGCCGGATTCAGCCCCGACGTCTCCTCAAAATCCGTACCAGCCGGCGCAGGGGCATCCTTGCGGGCGCGAGCGGCGCTTCCCGTGCCCGCTACCACTAAGTTTCCCGCCTCGTCATCCTGCACAATGCCCACACTCCAATAGATATCCGTTTCCTGGCCGAAAGCCTTGTCGAGAGCCTGGCTGAACGGCTCCCAGAAGCGATATTCATATTGCTCGCGTACGTAGATGGAAGGGATGGCAAGCGTCAGCTTGTTATCTTCGAGCGACACCGGATACGTTTCAGAAAACCAGTTGTTGTAAAGCTCCGTGCCTATCGAGGCGCGGATTAGACGCTGAAACAACTCCCATTTCTGCTGCAGATCTGGCGATACTGTGGGGCGGCCGTTATTCATTTCTTTTTAAGAGCGTGCTTACTTTTCTTCCTTATACTAATCCACACACTCTTAAAGAAGCTTGATGGAAATGTAGCGTTTGGGGTTTTTCTTAATGTCGAGAATCAGCGAATCCACACTGGCGCTCACCTTGCAGAGATTGTTGTAGAGCTGCGGGTCGTTCATCAGCAGACCCAACGTAGATTTCTCATTGTTGAGCGTATTGGAGAACGCTATCAGCCTTTCGGTCAGTTCATTGACGTTCTGCACCGACTTGTCGAGCGGCAGGTCGCGCAGCGTGCCCGAAAGGTGAGTGAGGTCGCCCGTTATGGTGTCGAGATTATTGGCGATATTGTTGATGCGGCCGTACATGGCCGGTGTGTAACTGTCAATCTTGCCTAAAGTGGAATTGAGAAGCACCGTGCCGTGATAGAGATTGTTCGTTACGCCCTCAATATGCCCTAACGACGAGTAGATGGACGGGTGGGAGGTGAGCGTGTTGAGGTTGAACATCAGCGTATCTACGCGCGGCAGAATGCTGTTTACGGTGGGCAGAATCTGGTCGCTGACGGTGCTCATGAGGTCGGGAGCCGTCATTGGCGGCACTTCGCCACCCTTTTCTATCATCGTTGTGGAGGAGCCTAAATGCAGCGCAATGCTGGCGCCGGAAAGCAGACTCTGCGAGATTTCCGCTTTGGTGCCCTGAGGCAGATGCAGTTTCGGATCCAGAGCCAGCAACACTTTTATCTTGCCCGGATGCTCGTAGTTGAACTCTATGTCGCGCACCTGGCCAACCTTGTAGCCATCGATAGTTACCGGAGCCGCCACTTCAAGGCCGTCAACGCGGTCGTAATTCACGTAATAGAAGTTCACCGGCTTGAACAGATTGATGCCCTTCAGATAGTCGATACCGAAGAAGAGTATCGCTAATGCTACCAGTACTGAGGCACCGATTATCACCTCTTTGTTGATAAACTTTTTCTTCATAACAGATATGACGGCTGTGGCGTTGTTGTGCTTATGGTTTTAGTTTTTTTGTCAATGAGTCTTATTCAAACGGGCCCTTTTGGCTTTGTGGCTTACGGCTGAAGCGTTAGCCTGAGCTTGTGAAGGCTGAGGGAGCTTCTCCTGATTCTTTGCTTTCTTCTCCTTCTTGGGCTCTGCCTTGGCCTGTACCTTTACGGCCTTCGGCGCCTCGGCTTTTGCCGGATCTTTGGGCTGAGCCTTTTTCTCTGCCTTGGCTTGAACCTTTTTCTCTGCCTTGGCCTGAACCTTGACATCCGTTTGGAAAGCCCTCTTTATTTCAGCATCAGTCTGAGATTCTTTGCGGCTTGCTTTGGCCTCTACTTTCTCAGTGCCCTTTGTCTGACCTGTCTGACCAGTCTGACTTGTCTGACCAGTCCGACCAGTCCGATCAGTCTGACTCGTCTGACTCGTCTGAGCTGTCTGACCAGTCTGAGCAGTCTGAGTTGTGGCGGCAGCCTGCGACGGCATTACTATCACCGCCTTCTGTCCGCGGCGTTTGTTGCTCTTTGCCTTCTTTGCCGAGGCGCTCTGATTCTCCTTATTCCGCTTCTGTTTGTCGGCCTTGGCCGACTTATTCTTACCCTTCTTGTCGGGCTTGGAGGACTTCTCCGCAGTCATTTCCGCAGTGTTTGCCGATGCTGTGGTGCGGGGCTTCTGAGCGTTCTTTGCCGACAGCGCTTCCGGCTCGGCGTGAGTGCGCACATTCATCTCTTTCTGCTCGCGTATCAGCGATGCCGAAGCGGCTCGCGCTGCTGCCGACCGGCGTCTGGAGCCTGCCACGCGGCGAGTGGAGGTCTTGCCGCCTGTCGACGCCGTTACCTTGCGTTCGGGCGACACACTGCTGCCTATGATGGCAAATCCATCGCTCACGTAGGTCTGTCCGTCGGCAATGTTTATCTCCTCGTCCTCAGCTTCCGGGGTCGCCTTAGGCTCACGGGCCAAAGCAAGCTCCTGAGTGTAATATGTGCGTATGGAGTTGAAAAGAGCCTTGGCTATGCGGTTCTGACCCGTTTCGGATGCCAGATATTTGGCTGAATTGGGATTGCAGATAAAGTCCATTTCCACAAGTACCGCCGGCATGGAGGTGGCCCATAACACCCAAAACGGCTCTTGCGTAACACCTCGGGTGCGCCGTCCTGCCACCGTCTTCAGCTGCTTCTGAATCTCCTGCGCAAGGTCAAGACTCCTTTCCTGCTGGCGTTTCTGAATCATCTCGAAGATGATGTAGCTCTCGTCGCTGTCGGGGTCGAAGCCCTGATAATTCTCCGCATACCCCTTCTCAAGCTTAATTACTGAATTTTCGCGCTTTACCACATCGGCATTCTTGCGGTCCTTGCTCTGTCCCAATACATGCACCGACGAGCCGGCAAGACTGATGCGACGCGGATTGGCAGCATCGGCCGAATTCACATGAAGCGAGATAAAGAGATTGGCGTTGGCTTTATTTGCTTTCTCCGCACGTTCCTGCAGAGTCAGATATTCATCCTTGTCGCGCGTATATATTACCTTTACGTCTTTCAGATTCTTTTTCAGGAACTCGCCGAGCTTCAGCGCCACCCCGAGGTTCACATCCTTTTCCTTCACGCCATTGTCTTGCGCGCCGGGGTCTTTGCCGCCATGACCGGCGTCAATCACCACCACGAACTTCTGTTTGCTCTGCCTGGCGGCCATGGCGCCGGGCACACCGGCCACTATCACCATGACTGCTGCTATAATGCTATAAAGTAATATGTTGAGAGTGTTGTTCTTCATTTTTATGGGAGATATGGACTGCAAAGTTAATAAAATTTTTGCCTCAGTGCAAACACCGTTTCCGCAAACGGAGCAAGTTAATGCCGATGCATAAAATTGGCGGATTGACACCATTAAGAGTCAATCCGCCATAAACTTTAGAAGAATTTCTTTCGTTAACTGCTACTGAGGACTTGCATCCTTACAGTTTGCAATCCTTTGTCACCAACTCTTCTCCGTTGGCGAATGTCATTTTCAGGTCGAATTTATTACCCGGTTTCATCTGATTAAAAATCAGGTGATTGACCATGGCATAGCCATTGGCGGGCTGCCACTGAGGCATCTTAACGTAGGGGATACGCTCCAAGTTTAACTCTGCAAGTGCTTTAAAATAGCCACTTTTGATGTATTCTGTGGCATTTACAGGGCGGAGAAGGAACATCTCTGATATATCAGCACCTTTTGGATAATCATTTCCCCATGAGTCATCGGCGGCTATAGCCTTTATAGATACTAATGGATTGCCCAAGAAAATCCGCGCATTTTTTTGCCACCTGTCCTTTGCTTTCCAAGTACATGCCGTGTCGCCGTAAAGGCGCGAAATTCTGTCGAAAGCCTCTGAGTCAGATTCCGGAGTGATTTGCTGTCCGGAGAACTCAATCCATATCTCGATGTACTTGGTGCCGTCGGGATATATGACGCTATCCGAAAAGAATTTTAATGACGTCGGCATCACGTATGAGTCGGCTAACGTGTATTTCTGCTTCGTCGGTTCGGGTTTTGGCTTTGACTCGTCATTGTCGCTGCACGCTGCTATTGACAGTGCGGCAAGAAGCGCCAGCGCTATGGCTACTTTTGTTTTCATGTCTCACTTCTTTTTAGGTTGTTGATTAATTATCCTTCGCCGGAGGAACGGATAATGGATAGATTTCTTGTTTTAGGTTCTTAAAACCGTTTTCGATGTAATTAAAAAATCAATATGCACCAAATCAATTTTTATATGTTATACAACATAATATTGGCATTTAGAGGGGGCAAATGCGATTTTGACCGTTTGAAAAGTTATATATTTGTAAAATTATAGTCTTGGCATTATTTACGGCGTAGTTGGCTTTCGGATAGGTCCGGTGATATTCTTTGAGAGCCCCATGTTGAGCATTTTATAATAATAAGTGGGGTGGGTATTTTGATATTCGGGCAAAAAGCAGTAACTTTGCGCCAAATATAGCCGCACGCACGGGTCGATGGTGTCGCTGTGCGTGCCGCTCAACGCTAAAAAGAGTAAAAGCTATGAGAAAAAAGATTGTAGCCGGCAACTGGAAGATGAACACCACAGTACCTGAAGGTGTCGCTTTGGCAAAGGAAATCAACGAAGCCCTCACAGGGCGTAAGGTTAATTGCGGCGTAGTTCTTTGTGTGCCCGCAACGCATCTCTGCCCCGTTGCCGCTGTTATAGATCAGAATATAGTTGGCCTCGGCGCCGAGAACTGCTCCGAGCACGACAAAGGTGCCTACACAGGCGAAATCAGCGCCTCTATGGTGGCTTCCACAGGTGCCGGTTACGTCATCATCGGCCATAGCGAGCGCCGCCAGTATTTCGGCGAGAACAACGAGCAGCTTCTGGCAAAGGTGAAGATGGCTCTGGCCAACGGCCTGAAACCTATCTTCTGCGTTGGCGAGGTGCTTGAGCAGCGCGAAGACGGCTCTTACAACGCCGTTGTTCGCGGACAGATTGAGGCTCTCTTCAGCCTTCCGGCCGAGGATTTCGCCAAGATAGTTGTTGCCTACGAACCGGTTTGGGCTATCGGCACAGGTAAGACTGCCACTGCCGACCAGGCTCAGGACATGCACAAAAACATCCGCGAAGCCATTGCAGCAAAATATGGCGAGGCTCTGGCCGACGACACCACCATTCTTTACGGCGGAAGCTGCAAGCCGGCAAACGCTCCCGAAATCTTCGCCAAACCCGATGTTGACGGCGGCCTTATTGGTGGCGCCGCTCTCAAAGCCGATTCTTTCATGGGCATCATCGCCGCTTTCGACTGATGTTTACTTTGAAAAAACATATCTCTGCCGCATTTTGCGCCGTAGTGGCATTACTCTTTCAGGTAATGACCGCTGCCGCGCAAGAGCCGGTGGAGTCTCAGCCCTCAAACCCCATTGAGCAAGCCATTGAGCAAAGCTCGGAAGGCACGGTAAACATCACCATGCCCGAAGAGTTGCAGAACCTCATCATCAACGGCCTGCCTCATCATAGCCAGCCGCAACAGGCCAGGCCCCACAAACACAAAGTGGGCCGCGCGCAAGGATGGCGCATACAGGTATTCTCCGACGGTTCGTCGCCCTCAACGCTGGCGGCTCGCGCCCGTGCCCGCGGCAATGCTGTGGCAGCACGTTTCCCAAAATACCGCGGTCAGATTTACACCTTCTCCACCTCGCCCAATTGGTATTGCCGTGTGGGCAATTTCCGCACCGCCGCCGAGGCTAATGCAGCGCTCATGGAGCTTAAAAGGGCTTTCCCGTCATTCGCATCTGAAATGCGAACAGTGAAATGTACAGTTATCTTACGATAAAGTGAGCCGAAAAGAATCACACGATCCGGCGCTGGTGGCCGAACTGGCGTCGCATTACGAAGCCATACTCCGCCTGATTGGGGAAGACCCTCAGCGCGAAGGTTTGCTAAAAACCCCGGTTAGGGCAGCCAAAGCCATGCTCGATCTTACCGCCGGGTATCATCTCGATGCCAACGAGCTGATGCAGAAAGCAATCTTTTCACACACCGGCTCATCAATGGTCATTGTGCGCGACATTGAGTTCTACTCGCTGTGCGAACACCACATCCTGCCCTTCTTCGGCAGAGTTACCGTTGGCTATATCCCCGACGGCAAAATTGTGGGTCTGAGCAAACTGCCGCGAGTAGTTGATGCTTTTGCACGCAGGCTTCAGGTGCAGGAAAACCTCACCGCACAGATCTGCAGCGCCGTGGCGGCCGCCATACCCACCAAAGGCGTCATAGTGGCATGCACTGCCGAACACCTCTGCATGAAGATGCGTGGCGTGGAGAAACAGCAGTCAGAAACCACCACAATTGAATATACCGGCACCTTCGCCACCGATCCGGCCCTCAGAGCCGAATTCCGTAGCCTTGCCGGTCTGTAACAGTGAAATAAGCGAATCAATCTTTACCTGCCATGAAATGCGAATGGAACTATCAGCCGCTGACACCCCAGCAAAAACAGGCTGCGGCAGAGATTGACGCCGGAACAGGCGTCGGCGCTGCCATTGCCGAACTGCTGGTTCGCAGGCAGGTCACCTCAGCCGAAGAAGCAGAGAAATTTTTCGCACCATCGCTCAACGACCTTCATGACCCTTTCCTCATGCCCGACATGGACAAGGCGGTGCATCGCCTCAACAAAGCCATGGGCGCCAAAGAGAGGATTATGATTTACGGCGACTACGACGTGGACGGAACCACCGCCGTGGCGCTCGTCTACAAATACCTGCAGAACTACTATTCCAACATAGAATATTACATCCCTACCCGCTACGAGGAGGGGTATGGCATATCGCGCAAAAGCATTGACTATGCCGCCGGCCGCGATGTCAAGCTCATCATCGTACTCGACTGCGGCATAAAGGCTAATGAGGAAATCAAATATGCCAAAGACAAAGGCATAGACTTCATCATCTGCGACCATCATGTGCCCGACCCCGAGCTGCCGCCGGCTGCCGCCATACTCAATCCTAAACTCAGCGGAAGCACATATCCCTGCAAACATCTCAGCGGCTGTGGCGTAGGCTTCAAATTCATGCAGGCATTTGCCAAGAGCAACGGTTTGCAGAATCACAACGAGCTGGAGTCGCTGCTCGACCTTGTGGCGGTGAGCATCGCCGCCGACATCGTCCCCATTGTGGGTGAGAACCGTATAATGGTTTATCACGGAATGAGGCGCATAAACCTCAATCCTAACCTTGGCCTGCGTTCCATAATCCGTACCTGCAAACTCACCAACAAAGAAATTACCATCAGCGACGTCATCTTCAAGATTGGCCCGCGCATCAACGCCTCCGGACGTATGCAGAGCGGCATAGAAGCCGTCGACCTCATGGTGAGCCGCGACCTTCACGATGCTTACGAGAAGGGGAGAGCCATTGACCAGTATAACAAAGACCGCAAGGAGCTCGACAAGCAGATAACTCTTGAAGCCAACAACATCATAGAAAAGAATGTGGAGATTGTGCAGGGAAAACGCTCCATAGTCATCTACAACAAGAACTGGCATAAAGGCATTATCGGCATAGTGGCGTCGCGTCTTACGGAGCTTTACTACAAGCCCTCCGTGGTGCTCACTTACTCCAACGGACTTGTAACCGGCTCGTCGCGTTCAGTGCAGGGCTTCGACATCTATTCGGCCGTGGATTCCGCACGCGATTTGCTCGAGAACTTCGGCGGCCACACCTACGCTGTCGGCCTCTCGCTGAAGGAGGAGAACATTCCCGAATTTTCGCGCCGTTTTGAAGAGTATGTGGCCAAGCACATCCGTCCCGACCAACTCTCTCCTCAGACCGTTATCGACGCCTGCATTTCTTTCTCCGACATCACCCCGGAGTTCCTCTCGCTGCTCAAAAAATTCAATCCCTACGGACCCGGCAATCAGAAACCGGTGTTCATGACGCGCAGCGTCTTCGACTTCGGCACCTCGAAGCTGGTGGGCAAGAACATGGAGCATATCAAGCTTGAGCTGGAAGACAATTCCACATCAAGGGTACTCAACGCCATAGCCTTCAACATGGCGCCCTACTTCGAGCATATCCACGCCCACAAACCCATGGACATCTGCTACACAATTGAGCAAGCAAAGCACAACAAGACAGGCCTGAACTCCATCCAGCTCATGATTAAAGACATGAGGCCTTCCGAATCGTGACGCCTTTAGAGGTATTACAGCATTATTGGCATTATCCCTCGTTTCGGCCCCTTCAGGCTGAGATAATCGACTCCGTACTCAGCGGTCATGACACATTGGGATTGCTGCCCACAGGCGGCGGCAAGTCCATCACCTTCCAAGTGCCCGGAATGATACTCCCCGGCACCACATTGGTGGTAACGCCGCTGATTTCGCTGATGCTCGACCAGGTCGACGCTCTCCGCCGCCACCGTATTCCGGCTGTGGCGCTACATGCCGGAATGACCTCGGCGGAAGCCCGCAAAGCCCGCGAACGCTTGGCCGCCAACCGCTGCAAATTCCTCTATGTGTCGCCCGAACGACTTACATGGCAGCGGTTTCGCAACGAACTGCGCACCCTCAACATCTCGTTGCTTGTGGTGGATGAGGCGCATTGCATCTCGCAGTGGGGCTATGACTTCCGTCCTCCGTATCTGCTTATCGGCGAATTGCGCAAACTGCTGCGTCCCGATGTGCCCTGTCTGGCCCTGACAGCCACCGCCACGCCCAAAGTGGCCGAAGATATTCAGGCACGCCTCGATTTCCGTCCGGGCGCACAGGTCTTCAAAAGCAGTTTCGCGCGTGCCAACCTGCAATATGTGGTTCGTCCGGCGGCCGAGAAACTGTCGCAGATGCTCCACATCCTGAACAACACCACAGGGAGCGCCATTATCTACGCCCGGTCGCGGCGCAAGACCCATGAACTGGCCGATTTCTTAGTTAATTCCGGCATTAACGCCACCTTTTATCATGCCGGTCTGGAGCCGGAGGAGAAGAATGACCGGCAGCGCCGGTGGATTAACGGCGAGAGAAGGGTAATGGTGGCCACGAACGCCTTCGGCATGGGCATCGACAAGCCCGACGTCAGACTCGTGATGCACGCTGACCCGCCGCCAAGCCTCGAAGAATATTATCAGGAAGCCGGACGCGCCGGCAGAGACGGAAAACGCTCTTACGCCGTGTTGTTGAGGTCGGAGCGCGATAAGGCAACCCTGAAAAGGCGCCTCACCGAGGCATTCCCCGACAAGAAGATTGTGCTGAAAATCTACGAAAGGGTGTGCAATTTTCTGCATATTGCCCTTGGTGAGGGTGAAGACCGCCTCTATCCCTTTGATTTGGATAAATTCTGCGCCACCTTCAGCATGCAGGAAAAGCAGGTGAAAGCAGCCTTGGCCATACTCACTGCCGCACAGTGGCTTACTTTTATGGAGGAGACGGATTCGGCGCCTCGCGTCATGGTGATTTGCGAACGCCATGAGCTCTACGACATACCCCTCTCGTCCAATGCCGACAAGATTCTGCAAGTCCTCTTGCGCAATTATCCCGGACTTTTTGTGGACTTCGTAATGGTGTCGGAACAATTGTTGGCCGGCAAAGGAGCCATGAGTGTGCAGAGCGTGCTCGAAGCCCTTATAGAGCTGTCGAAGAAGAAAGTGATTCATTTCATCCCCCGGCGGCGCACCCCTTACGTCCTTCTTCCCCGCAGGCGCGAGGAGCCTCGCTATATCACCATTCCTAAAGCCGCTTACGAGGAACGCCGCGAAGCCATGGAGACAAGAATCAAGGCCATGGCAGACTATATCTTCAACGACGGTTCGTGCCGCGTAAGACGTATGCTCAAATATTTCGGCGAAGAGGAGGAGAAAGACTGCAACACGTGCGATGTCTGTCTGAAACGGCGCAAATCAACCATCTCAGACCGGCAACTGGCCGAAGCGTTGCTCGATTTACTTTCGGCGGCCGATTACCCCCTCACGTTGCAGCAGTTGGAAAAGCGCTTCAGCTCAGTGAAAAGCAGAGTGGCGCCGGTTCTCCTTTTTCTCTGTCAGGAAGGCTATATAGGTCTTGACAACCGCGGATACAGCCTCACCTGAGTCTTAGAAAGGTAATTTATTTTTATTGTCAAATAGCGATTCCGGCATAAAACGCAGCCTGTCGGCCAAAAGAGCGCGCCATTCATCGTTCAGACCGAACTTTGCCAGAATCTCCCTGTCGTCCTCCAACATCTGCAGGAAACCCTCCAGCCCATCCCTATGGCTGATGGCCGAGCGCGTGTATAAGTCTATGGCCTCCTGCATACGACCCTGAGCTATTGCCACATGACCGGCGTTGAGCAGGTCGGAAGCATCTGCAACCATAGCTAACAATTTGTTGTAATAGAGCTGAGCCTTGTCGTAATGGCCCTCCAGAAATTCGCACCAGGCTATCGGCCTCCAAGTCTTCGCATAGCCTCCGCTCAGATAATCAGCCTTGTAATACTTCTTCAACGCCTCCTGCGTCTTTCCGGCATCGAGCAGCGCATTGGCAAGATGCATTGTCGTCTTCACATCATCAGGCTTCATGGCGTCAAGCATTTGCCAGTAGCGCACAGCCTCATCGTGATGTCCTAAGGCACGGTTGAGCATGGCCAGCTTGCGTATCAGCCATATTCCGGGTTTGTCGTTAAGCGCCTCTGCCCGACGGTAATATTCCAACGCCCCCTCGGCATCGCCGGTATGCTGCAGTGCAAAACCCATCTTCTCCATCAGCAGCGGCGTCGGTTCGGAAATCTCCATCAGACGCTGCAACACCGGCAGAGCCTCCTGATAATAGTTGCGTGCAAACAGAAACTCAGCCGCCGTCTGCAGGTCATCCTCCGTGCTCATAACATCCTTCAGGAAAGGCAGTTCCGCCGGAATGATAGCCTTGGAGAAAGCATCCGGTAACCGTAATCCGCGGTGTGGGAAAAGAGCGCTGAGGCGCGACAAAGACCGCACATAGAGCGTAATCTCTACGTTGATTTTGGGCTCCGTCTCCTTGTGAAACGACGTGGCTTTGTCCTCGCGGTATTGCTCAAACTGTTGGCGAAGCTGATTTATCATCATATCGCCCTGACCTGCCGGCACACGTTCAAGCGCCAGACCCAAAGAGTATTTGTCGGGGTCGCAGAGGAAATCGGCCGAGTCGCGCAGCAGTGTAAGCATCTCGCTGTTCAGCTCCATTGACTTGCGCAGAGCCGGATGAGAAATGTTGAAAGGCAAAAGCCAGTTTCCCGGACGATGGAAAAACGGAAAATTCTTCAGGTTGGAGAACGCCAGCATCATCACATCGCCACCCTGTTCCTGCATCTCGCTGACTTCCTTCAGCGATTCGCCCAGGTTGCTGTTGCTTATCATTGACTCCCACTCGGGGTTACCCTCGGCGTCGAACAGCTCGGCCATATCGGCAACCGACGAGAAGCGCCCGGTGAGATCCTTCTGCAGCTTCTGCAGCTCAGGAATTATCTCCTGCTGCATTTTGTTGTTGATGCGCTGCGTGTCGCGCGAAGCCAAAAAGGCGGCAGCCACCTTGCGCATGGCCCGGAGCATAGCCTCGTCAGCCATCAGCAAACCGATTCGCTCGCCCACAGCCACATCCATGCCGATGCGCGACGGATGACGCCAAAGCGCCAGATAGATACCCGTGAGCCGCCGCGCCTGAAGCTCCACAGGCTCATAGTCGGGCAGACTGAGCAACAACATCAGTTTGGCCCGGTCGTAATAATAGAGATTGCCCAAAGAAAGAGCGCTGATGAGCATTGCCCGAGCCTCGAAATCGGCCGACGGATCATTCAGGAAAGCCTTTGCCGCAGCCTCATCATCGCGGCTAAGATGTTGCGTGGTGGCAACTTGCGTAAACATCCGGTCGATGATGTCGAAACGCTCCTGCGGACCCGCTTTCAGCAATTGGTCGAAATATTTCGACAAACTCACCTCGTCGGCTATGCGGCGCGTCCTCACCGCCGAGGCATAAAGGTCGTTTTCGCGCCCCGGAGCCGGATTGCGCAATTGCATTTCAAGACGGATGATGTCTGAGAGGCGCAGCAAATCCTCCTTTATGTTGGCCAGCTCGCGGCTGCGTTGCTTGGAATCCGTTTCATTGGCCATATATTCAGTGATGGCCTGATAAACCCGTTCGTGCGAAGATAATTTATCGAGTTCGAACCAGAGCCCAAGAGCAACGGCACAGCGCTTTGCCGTGTCGAGAGCCTCTTTTATCCGTCCGCTTTTCACGTTCTTAAGGATACTGCGTATGTCGGTGATGTCGATTTGTGAAGGCATAGTAGTTGCTGAAAGATAGTTTGGAAAAGGGACTTTATACTGCCGACCCTCTTCCCTGATATTTATAGTAACAAAAATTACGCCAAAAACGATTGATGCTGAAGAAAACGTCTCTGTCGCCGAAAATAACCCCCCCTTTCCACTTCTGCCTACACGAAGGAGAAGAAAGAAAAACCCGAAAGCCAAAATAATTGACCCTCGTGGCTTAATATATGTGAACACTTGCAAGAACCGCAAAATATTTATAATTTTGCACAAGAATCTACACCACACCCTTGCCGTTGAAATTCAGCGGCAGTTGCGGTGTACTGCAACATGAATGAAATGATTGAAAATTGCACGCCGATAGAGCTAATAACTTTCAAGGGATGTGATTTTCGCTAAAAAGAGAAAAATATGGTAATACAAAGATGGCAGACGGTGTTTTTGATAATAGCCTTTGGCTGTATGCTGGCATTTACGCTATGTTCGCTCGGTCAGTGGCAGCTGCCTGATTTTACATACAACTTCATGTCGTGGGGTATTTTCCCCGAAGGCGAGAACACCGGCATTGTCAAACCTCAACCCATATACACCATCTATCTGAGCTGTATATCAGGTCTGGCTGCTTTGTTGGCACTGATAGACATCTTCCTCTACCGCAATCTGCCGCTCCAGAAGCGCGTTTGCCTGGTAACGCTGCTGCTGACAATCTTCACAGCCGCCGATGCCGCTATGCTCGGCTATACAGCTTTTCAGGGCGTGGCAGTGAGCTGGTCATCGCTCGCTTTCGCTCCTTTCATCACCATAGTGGCGCTGATTCTGGCCTGGCGTGGCATCAATGCCGACCACAAAAAAATTAAAAACGCCGACAGGCTCTGGTCATAACCCACTTCTATTCTACTGACACACAATGGCTAAAGAACTGAAAAATTTTACCAAAAGGGACGATAATTATTCGCAATGGTACAACGAACTGGTTGTTAAGGCTGACTTGGCTGAACAGTCGGCAGTGCGCGGCTGTATGGTGATAAAGCCTTACGGATATGCCATCTGGGAGAAGATGCAGCACCAGCTCGATGCTATGTTCAAAGCTACCGGACACCAGAATGCTTACTTCCCGCTGCTTATACCCAAATCATTCCTCAGCCGCGAAGCTGACCATGTAGAGGGCTTCGCCAAGGAATGTGCCGTGGTAACGCATTACCGCCTCAAAAATGACCCCGACGGAAACGGCGTGGTTGTTGACCCGGCGGCAAAGCTCGAAGAGGAACTGATTATCCGTCCCACGTCAGAGACCATAATCTGGAACACCTATAAGAACTGGATTCACTCATACCGCGACCTTCCCATCCTGGTCAATCAGTGGGCAAACGTGTTCCGCTGGGAGATGCGCACCCGCATGTTCCTGCGTACGGCAGAATTCCTGTGGCAGGAAGGCCATACCGCCCATGCTACCCGCGAAGAGGCCGAGGAGGAAGCCCTCAAGATGCTCGACGTATATGCCGAGTTCGCAGAGAAATGGATGGCAGTGCCGGTGATAAAGGGTGTGAAGAGCGAGACAGAACGTTTTGCCGGCGCTCTCGACACTTACACCATAGAGGCTATGATGCAGGATGGCAAAGCCCTGCAGAGCGGCACCAGCCACTTCTTGGGACAGAACTTCGCCAAGGCCTTCGACGTAACCTTTATGAACAAGGATAATAAGCCTGAGTATGTGTGGGCAACGTCGTGGGGTGTGTCAACCCGATTGATGGGCGCCCTCATCATGGCGCACAGCGACGACAACGGTCTGGTGCTTCCTCCCCGTCTGGCCCCGATTCAGGTTGTCATAGTGCCTATCTACAAGGATGCCGAGGGTCTGAAGAAGATTTCCGAACGCGTGAAACCCATTGTCGACAACCTCATGGAGATGGGTATCAGCGTGCGTTATGACGACGCCGACAACCGTCGTCCGGGCTTCAAATTCGCCGACTACGAGGTGAAGGGTGTGCCTGTGCGTCTGGCAGTGGGTATGCGCGACCTCGAAAACGGCACCGTGGAGGTGATGCGCCGCGACACGCTGGAGAAAGAAACGATGCAGATTGAGGGTATTGAGGAACATATCCGCCAGCTGCTCAAGGATATTCAGGAAAATATCTATCAGAAGGCTCTGAAGGCTCGCAACGAGCGTATTCGCAAGGTTGATACCTACGACGAGTTCAAGAAGGAGATAGAAAAGGGCGGATTCCTGCTCTGCCACTGGGACGGCACTCCGGAAACGGAAGCCCGCATCAAGGAGGAGACGAAAGCCACTATCCGCTGCATCCCCTACGACTCTCCCGAAGAGGAAGGCGTGGATATGCTTACCGGCAAACCCTCGCATCGCCGCGCACTCTTTGCCCGAGCCTATTAACACTTAACATCGCACCGCATCATGACAAAACATATATTGCTTAAAAGCCTGTTGGCTGGCGTGTTGGCATTCGGCAGCGCAATGACTGTTGAAGCTCAGACGCTGAGCGTGGAAGATTTTTGCGACATAAAGAAATCTTCGCCGGCACGCATCAAGGACATGAGGCCGCTGAGCGGCGGGCAGGAATATGCCGCCGTCAGCGACGATGGCCGGTCAATAGAGAAATTCAGCTACAAAACCGGACAGAAAACCGGGGTTCTCTTCAGCCTCGACAATGTGAAAGGGGAGCTGAAGATTGATAAGTTCAACGGTTATTCCATCTCGGCCAACGGCCGCAAGATTCTCTTGTGGAACAACGTTGAGAAGCTCTATCGCCGCAGCTTTTACGCAAGTTTCTATGTATATGATGTGATGCGGTCAACGCTGACCTGCGTAAACAAAAAGGGGCATCTGCGCGGCGCCATACTCAGTCACGACGGCCGCATGGTGGCTTATACACTCGACAACAATATCCGTCTGGCTAACCTCGATTACGGCACCGACATAGCCGTAACAACCGACGGTGAGCTCAACAAGGTAATATACGGTGTGCCTGACTGGGGCTACGAGGAGGAATTCGGCATTGACAACACAATGCGTTTCAGTCCCGACGACCAGACCCTTTCGTTCATACGTTTCGACGAGAGCAAAGTGCCGCAATACAGCTTCGACCTCTACAGCAATTTCTGTGAGCCGATGCCCGAATATGAATATTATCCCGGCAGCTTCGACTACAAATATCCGCTGGCCGGATATAACAATTCGGTGGTTCAGGTGCAGACTTACAACATCGACAACCGCACGGTGAAGACCATGGACTTGGGTCTTGGCGAAAAGGACTATGTGCCGAGCCTGGAATATGGCGGCGCGCCTGACAGGCTGATGGTAATGGTGCTGAACCGCGACCAGAATCATCTGCGGCTGTATAAGGTGAATCCGGCCAGCACGGTGGCTCACCAGATATATGAAGACCGCAGCGAGGCATGGCTGAGCCCGGCTGCCTATCAGATGGTTCGTTATCGCAACGATGCCTTCGTGATAGGCTCCGAACGCTCAGGCTATCGGCATCTCTATGAATACAATTATGCCGGCACGCTGCTGCGCACCGTAACGTCGGGCGATTACAACGTTACCGCCCTTTACGGCTATGAGCCCAAGGGCAGGGCATATTATCTGCAGTGCACAAAAAATGGTCCGAAGAACCGCAACGTGGCTCGCGCCGACGGCAAAGGTCTTACGCTCCTCAACCCCGGCACAGGCACCGAATCGGCACGCTTCTCTGAAACGATGGAGTATTTTGTGCGCACTTACAGCAACGCCTCAACACCCCCTCAGTATACGCTGTGCAATGCCCGCGGCCAACAGCTTGCCGAACTTGAGATGAACCGCGAATATGCCGCCCGTTACGCGTCGGCACCCCGCAAGGAATTCCTCAAGGTGAAGAATGCCGCCGGCGAGGAGATGGAGGCTTTTGTAATCAAGCCTGCCAACTTTGACCCGAGTAGGCAATATCCGCTGCTGATGCAGCAATACAACGGTCCTGACTCGCAGGAAGTGCTCGACGCATGGAAGCTCGACGGCCTCTTCTGGCTGGCTCAGGAGGGTTACATAATTGCCACCGTGGACGGTCGCGGCACAGGTAACCGCAGTCGCGCATGGGCCAATGCCGTTTACAAACAGCTTGGCAAGTATGAAACGGAAGACCAACTGGCGGCAGCCCGTTACTTCGCCTCTCAGCCTTACATAGACGCCAACCGCACGGCATGCTTCGGCTGGAGCTACGGCGGATATATGTCGCTGATGGAGCTCACCGCTCCCGACTCGCCTTTCAAATGCGGCGTGGCTATGGCACCTGTAACCGACTGGCGCTATTACGATGCCATTTACACTGAACGCTATATGCTGACGCCGCAGCAGAATGAGGCAGGCTATGACCAGGCCTCAACGCTGCTCCGCACCGACAACCTCAAGGCGCGCCTCCTTATCATGTCGGGCACAGCCGACGACAACGTGCATTTCTACAACACGCTGCGCTTTACGTCGAAGCTGACACAGGAGGGCAAACTCTTCGATATGATGGCTTATACGGGATTCGAACACAGCCTGCGTATGTGCAACGCCCGCACAATGCTGTACAGAAAAATCAAGGATTTCCTCGATTTGAATCTCAAATAAAACCTCATCAAAGCCTAATCAGAAAAAAACGATGAGAGACCTTCAGAAAATCAATCTCGTGCAGTTGTATCTGTCCTGGAAAAACCTTTCCATAGCGATGCTGCTGTTGATGGTGCTTTTGACGGTCAGCACTTGGACTCATTCCATCTTCTCGATATTCACCGCCATTATCTGCGCGTTCATAATCTATGTGCGGATATATGTAAACAAGACCAGCCATCACCCCACTTACATGCTTGTTGGGTATGCCCTGATGATAAGTATTATAGCCTATACCGTGATACTCATGACCATCTCTTCCATGAGCTCATGGGGCATAATACATGTTGGCGAGCACCTTGACATTTTCCAGGGTCCCCGCACCATCTCGGTGTTGGTTCTGGCGCCTGTGTGCTTCCTCACCCTGTCGGTATGTTACATACGCAGGCGTTCGCTGCACCGTTATCTCGACAACCACTTCGGCGTGCGCAGCGACGTTTTCCAGAAGGGTAAATTAGGCGCTATTCTCACCCGCGAGAGCCGTACTCAGGTGCGCAACCTGATAATGCTCTTCGGCATCCTGTCGGTAATCAACTGGGTATACTTCCTCTTCTTCTTCAACGATGCTTCCATAAACAACAAAGACCTCTACATCTTCTTCTGGGTGAACATTATCGGTCTTGCGGTTTATGAGATTTATCTGCTTGTGCACAACTACGAGCTTGACCTGGAGCTGAAACAGCGCGGCGAGCTGCTGACCCCCGCAGAAGCCGGCAGCATGAGTCCGAAGACTTATCTGCGCTTCTTTGTGATATGCGAGGATAAGCTCTTTGTGAGCTATGACTGCGACGACCCCGACTTCCAGGCTCATAAGGTGCTCGACACACCCTTCTTTACCTCGCAGACTGGGGCGATGGTAACCGAGCCGGAAGCCCGCAAGACAATAGAGAAGGAGAGCGGCGTGGAGAATGGCGAATTGCGCTTCTTCTGCAGCTTCTCGGCTCCCGGTCTGCGGCAACACACCGTGTTGAGGTATTTCTATTTCCTTGACGGCAAATGCAGCGATTATCCCACCCTGAGTGAGGATAAGGGCGAGTGGATGAACATGGAGCAGCTGACGCGTATCAACCAACGGCGCCCACATGCCCTGTCATCATATCTGCTGGCCGATGCCCGCCGTATGCTTACCATAATGCGCACCGAGAAGCTGTATGACGAACGCGGTTTCCGCCGCTACAAAATCAAATCGTACGTGCCGCAGCTGCGCATCAGCGATATCCGCAACACGCAGATAGATTTCCAGAGCAACAAGTGGATAAACATTGCACGGCTGAACTGCGACAAGCCACTGTTCAGAGTGCGCCGCATAATGCGCAAAATCTTCGGCGGCAGCGCCCTCAAAGTTTGGGTGTGAAGTATTCAGGAGTCGTATTGGCCATTACCGGTCCCACGGCAAGCGGCAAGACACGCAAAGCTGTGGCGGCGGCTCGTGCCGTTGAGGGCGAGATTATCAGTGCCGACTCGCGGCAGGTGTATCGCGGCATGGACATCGGCACAGGCAAAGACCTTGACGAGTACAGGGAAGGCGGCAGCGAGCCAGTGAGGTATCATCTCATAGACATACGCCAAGCCGGATACAAATATAATCTTCAGGAATTTCTCAGCGACTATGACGCGGCCGAGCGAGAAGTGCGGCAGCGCGGAAAAGTGCCTGTGCTTTGCGGAGGCACAGGAATGTATGTGGAGCACGCCCTCGATGGAGTGAGGATGCCCGACATTCCCGTGAATGAGGAACTGCGGCAAAGCCTCGCCGACAAGAGCCTGGAGGAATTGGCGGAGTTGTTGGGCAGCATGAAGAAACTGCACAATACAACTGACACCGACACCCGCGAAAGAGCTTTGAGAGGCATAGAGATAGAGGATTATTATCTGCATCATCCGGAGCAAAACCGGCTGCGCGACCGCACGCAGGTAAAGCCTGTGGAGCATGTGCTGATAGCCCTCGATTTGGACCGCGACGAGCGGCGCAGACGCATCTCCCGGCGGCTTGAGAAACGGTTTGCCGAAGGGATGACCGCAGAGGTGGAAAAACTGATTGCTCAGGGCGTCAGACCCGACGATTTGATTTATTACGGCCTCGAATATAAGTTCATAACCCTGTTCGTAACCGGCAAGATTACCCGCAGCGAGATGGAGACGGGTCTGGAGACCGCCATACATCAGTTTGCCAAGCGGCAGATGACCTGGCTGCGCGGCATGGAGAGGCGAGGATTCAAGATTCACTGGCTTCCGGCAACCATGCCCGATAAGGAGTTCGCCGCGGAGGCCGCAAGACTGTTGCAACAGAAAAATCAGGAATTATGGCCGACAGAGTGATAGATTACCGGGGCGTTACATTGGCTCAGGGCGAGAGAGTAGTGCTGCGCAACATCGACTTCAGCATGACGCAGGGCGAGTTTGTGTATCTGCTGGGCAAAGTGGGCAGCGGCAAGAGTACCCTTCTGCAGAGCCTGTATGCCGAAATACCTATAGAGTCGGGGAAGAAAGCCCATGTGCTTGGCTTTGACATGATTGGGTTGCGCCACCGCGATGTGGCGATGCTGCGCAGGCGTCTGGGTATAGTGTTCCAGGATTTCAAGCTGCTTCAGGAGATGTCGGCCGAACAGAACCTTGACTTTGTGTTGCGAGCCACCGGCTGGCGAGGCGAAGCAGAGAGACGTCAGCGCGTGGCGCAGGTGCTGGAACTGGTCGGACTGCCGGACAGCGGCTATAAGATGCCTCACGAGCTGAGCGGCGGCGAACAACAGCGAGTGGCCATAGCGCGCGCGTTGCTCAACAAACCCAAGCTGCTCATTGCCGACGAACCCACCGGCAACCTCGACCCCGAAAGCGGTATGATGATTGCCCGACTGCTTCACAGCCTTCCGGCGCGCGGACAAGCCGTGCTCATGGCCACCCACAATCACCAGCTTGTGCAGACCCTGTCGGCCCGCTCCATTACCATCACCGACAAATCACTGGCGGGTTAAGACACCGGAGATGACAATTTTTGCGGCAAAGGGTCTGACATCTTTTGCGGCATAAGGTCTGACATGGTTTGTGGCATTGGGCATAAAGGGGTCGGGAGCTGAATATTTTCTTAAAATACTTGTGGGGGTGATAAGATTTTTGTAACTTTGTAGTCGCAAACCGCCCCCGTCGTTTCTTGCTTGAAAGAGGCGAGAGCGAGGGGAGTAAAAGTGATAAATAACCTTACAAATACTCATAGAAAAGCTGTTTTGAGAAATGGCAGAAGAGAAGAAAGAAAAGTTGTTCGACATGTTTGAGCCGACCAGCACCGAAGCTTGGAAAGCAAAAATCATTGCCGATTTAAAAGGCGCCGATTTCGATAAGAAACTGGTATGGCGCACAAACGAGGGTTTCAACGTACAGCCCTTCTACCGGTTGGAAGATGTGAAAGACCTGCCGACCATCAACACATATCCCGGTCAATTCCCGTTTGTTCGCGGCACACGCGATAACAATGACTGGCTCATCCGTCAGAGCTTCTGCGGCGCTACCGCCACGGAGATGAACGACGAAGCACGCCATGCCATTGACCGTGGCTGCGACTCAGTAGGTTTCAAGCTGAAAGGCGATGTTGACGCTGCCTTCATAGAGGCTCTGCTCAAAGACATCGACATTGAGAAGATTGAAATCAACATCGACTGCTGCCCGCGCAAAGCCATTGAGGTGGCCAAGCTGCTTGTGGCTTACATAGCCGGCAAGAATGCACAGAAGACCTTCCGCGGCTCCATCAGCTTCAACCCGTTCAAACGTCTGCTTCGTCACGGCCTCGACTTCAAGGGCGACATCGCCGCTATGGGCTGCGAGCTGCTCGACGTGGTTAAGGATGTGGAGAATCTGCGCTGCCTCCCCGTTGACAGCGTAATGTTCTGCAACGCAGGTGCTTTCATCACCCAGGAGCTTGGATATGCTCTGGCATGGGGTGCTGAATGGATGACACTGCTCACCGAAGCCGGCCGCAGCGCCGATGAGGTGGCTCGCCGCATCAAATTCAACATGGGCATCTCGTCGAACTATTTCATGGAGATAGCCAAGTTCCGCGCCGCCCGTATGCTCTGGGCCGAGATAGTTCGCGCCTACAAGGCAGACGACGAGAGCGCCAAGATGTTCGCTCACGCCACTACCAGCCAGTTCAACCAGACAATATACGACGCACACGTCAACCTGCTTCGCTCCATGACGGAGACGATGTCGGCCGCTCTGGCATGTGTGAACTCCATAGAGACTCTGCCGTTTGACCTGCAGTACAAACGTCCGGACGAGTTCAGCGAGCGCATAGCCCGCAACCAGCAGCTTCTGCTGCGCGAAGAGAGCCATCTGAACAAGGTCGTTGACCCGGCCGGCGGCTCTTACTACATTGAGACTCTGACGGTGAGCATCGCCGATGTGGCCTGGAAGATTTTCAACAAAGTGGAAGAGGAAGGCGGCTTCCTGGCCATGCTCCGCAAGGGCGAGGTGCAGAAAGACATCAACGCCAGCGGCGTGAAGCGCCACGTGGATGTTGCCCGTCGCAAAGAGAATCTGCTGGGCACCAACCAGTTCCCGAACTTCAACGAGAAAGCGCTTGACAAGATTGAGAATGACGCCTGCTCATGCGGCTGCGGCTGCTCCGACAAGCAGGATGTTCAGGATGGCGCCGTTGACTGGCTCATCTTCGACCGCGCTGCCAGCCAGTTCGAGCAGCTTCGTCTGGACACCGAGCGTTCAGGCAAACGTCCGAAGGTATTCATGCTCACCATCGGCAACCTGGCCATGCGTCTGGCTCGTGCCCAGTTCTCGGCCAACTTCTTCGGCTGCGCCGGTTATGAGATTATAGACAACATTGGCTTCGACACCGTAGAACAGGGCATTGACGCCGCTATGGAAAAGGGCGCCGACGTTGTAGTGCTCTGCTCAAGCGACGACGAATATGCCGAATATGCACCTGCAGCATTCAAGTATCTCAACGGCCGCGCCATGTTTGCCGTAGCAGGCAACCCGGCATGCACCGACGAGCTGAAAGCTCTGGGCATAGAACACTTCATCCATGTTCGCGTCAACGTGCTTGACACGCTTGTAAACTTCAACGCCAAACTGCTGAAATAAGGAGGGAGAAAGCACAATGAAACCGAATTTTAAAGAAATAGACATCACCAAAATAGCGCCGGCAACCGTACCGGCATCCGCCGGCGAAGGCTACATGACGGCGGAACTGATACCGGTAAAACCGGTGTACACCAAAGAGGACCTGGAGGGTCTGGAGCATCTGAACTTCGTGTCGGGCATACCTCCTTATCTGCGTGGTCCGTACAGCGCCATGTATCCTCTGCGTCCTTGGACCATCCGTCAGTATGCCGGATTCTCCACAGCTGCTGAATCGAATGCTTTCTATCGCCGCAACCTGGCCTCGGGCCAGAAGGGTCTGTCGGTAGCATTCGACCTTCCCACCCACCGCGGCTATGACGCCGACCATGAACGTGTGGTAGGTGACGTGGGCAAAGCAGGTGTGTCGATCTGCTCTATTGAAGACATGAAGGTGCTCTTCGACGGCATACCCCTTGGCAAGATGTCGGTGTCGATGACCATGAACGGCGGCGTACTCCCCGTAATGGCTTTCTACATCAACGCAGGTCTGGAACAGGGCGTTAAGCTAGAAGAGATGGCAGGCACCATCCAGAACGACATCCTCAAGGAGTTCATGGTGCGTAACACCTACATCTATCCGCCGGCATTCTCGATGAAGATTATCGCCGACATCTTCGAATACACTTCACAGAAGATGCCGAAGTTCAACTCCATCTCCATCTCCGGCTATCACATGCAGGAGGCAGGCGCCACGGCCGACATCGAGCTGGCTTACACACTGGCCGACGGTCTGGAATATATCCGCGCCGGTATCAACGCCGGTATGGACATTGACGCCTTCGCACCGCGTCTGAGCTTCTTCTGGGGCATCTCGATGAACTATTTCATGGAGATAGCCAAGATGCGCGCCGCCCGTATGCTCTGGGCCCGCATAGTAAAACAGTTCAACCCGAAGAACCCGAAATCCATGGCACTGCGTACGCACTGCCAGACTTCAGGCTGGTCGCTCACCGAGCAGGACCCGTTCAACAATGTTGGCCGTACCTGCGTAGAGGCTATGGGCGCTGTGTTAGGCCATACCCAGTCGCTGCACACCAACGCTCTTGACGAGGCTATAGCACTGCCTACCGACTTCTCGGCACGTATTGCACGTAACACCCAGATATACATCCAGGAGGAAACCTACGTTACGAAGCAGGTTGACCCGTGGGGCGGTTCCTACTATGTAGAGGCTCTGACCAACGAGATAGCCCGTCGCGCATGGGATCACATCCAGGAGATTGAGAAGCTTGGCGGCATGGCCAAAGCTATCGAGACCGGTCTGCCGAAGCTGAAGATTGAAGAGGCTGCCGCACGTACGCAGGCTCACATCGACAACGGCACTCAGACCATCGTGGGTATCAACAAATACCGTCTGGACCACGAAGACCCCATCGACATCCTTGAGGTTGACAACACTGAGGTTCGCAAAGAACAGATTGAGCGTCTGAATGACCTGAAGGCCAACCGCGACGAGGCAGCCGTTAAGGCCGCACTTGCCGAGATAACCGAGGTTGTGAAAGACCCGAGCAAGGGCAATCTGCTTGACAAGGCAGTTAAGGCCGCCGGTCTGCGCGCAACTCTTGGCGAGATTTCAGATGCCTGCGAGGTAGTTGTGGGCCGCTATAAAGCAGTAATCAAAACTATATCCGGAGTGTATAGCAACGAAGAGAAGGGAGATCCCGAATTTGCAGAGGCACGTCGCATGGTAGCCGACTTTGCAAAACGCGAAGGCCGCCAGCCGCGTATCATGATAGCCAAGATGGGTCAGGACGGCCACGACCGCGGCGCCAAGGTGGTAGCCACCGGTTATGCTGACTGCGGTTACGACGTAGATATGGGTCCGCTGTTCCAGACACCCGCCGAGGCAGCCCGTCAGGCTGTTGAGAACGACGTTCACATCCTTGGTGTATCGTCGCTGGCAGCAGGCCACAAGACCCTGATTCCTCAGGTGATTGAAGAGCTGAAGAAACTTGGCCGTCCCGACATTCTGGTAACGGCAGGTGGTGTTATCCCGGCTCAGGACTATGACTTCCTCTACAAGGCAGGCGTAGCAGCTATCTTCGGCCCCGGCACCCGCATTCCTCACTCAGCAATAGAGATGATTCGCATCCTCAACGAGGATCGCGCTCAGGCTTGATTTGGTGGCTGCTTTTGAGAGCATTTGCCGACAGGCCGATGCACCCAGAGCAAGCAACCAAGCATAAAGCTTAGATAAAAGACAACAGAGGCTGTGTTGTAACTCACTTACGGCTCAGCCCCTGTTGCGTTATTTATCAGCTCGGCGACGATTCATGGCTAAGTGTATTGGTGTGTGTTATATGTGTGGGTAATTGAGGGTGTTGTCTGCCATACTGAAACAAAGAAAGGTTTGGAGCGTTATATAGACAAAGACAAATAAAACACACATAACAATGGCTGAATCATTTAAAGATATCATTTCGGGCGATAAACCCGTATTGGTAGATTTCTTTGCCACCTGGTGCGGACCTTGCAAAATGATGCATCCGGTGCTTGAAGAAGTGGCACAGAAAGAGGGCGACAAGATAAGAATCATAAAAATAGATATTGATGAAAACCGCCGTGCTGCCGCCGCCTATCAGGTGCGCAGCGTGCCTACTCTGATGATTTTCAAAGATGGCGAGCTGAAGTGGCGCGAGTCGGGCTATAAGCCTGCAAACGACCTCATTCAGGTGTTGCATCAATACTTCTAAACCCGGAAAATCCCGATGTTGATGCTATTGACATGGGGAAGAAAAAGCCGACAAGCCTCAAATTTACACCCAAGTAAAACAGAGAGTCGGCAAAAGGAGAAAAAACTGTCCTCTTCGGCTCATTGAAAAATCAGTCGGAGGGGACTTTTTGAAAATACAGTTTGTAAATCAGATAGCTTTTCAGATAGAACAGAATACCTTTTATAGTACAAAGTAAACAGCAATCGGTTATGAGGAAACAGATAGCAGCGATATTAGTAATAATAATGGCTCTGTGCCATTTTGTGCCGGCCAAAGCTACAGCATTGGGCAACGAGACCCTGCATTATGTCATTAGCTATAAATGGGGTCTGGTGCATAAAGATGCCGGCGAAGCAACCCTGAGCCTTCGTAGCCACGGTAGCAATTATCAAGCCGTACTCACGGCAAAGACCAAACCCTGGGCCGACAAGATTTTCCAGGTTCGCGACACCTTGCGCGCCACGATGACAGTGCGCGAACTGCGCCCCACACGCTATGAGAAAATATCGCATGAGGGCGGCAAATACAATCGCGACATAATCACTTACACATACAGCGGAGGCACCATCAAAGCCAACGTTCACCGCACAAAAGTGCGCAATGGCAAGACAAAAGTTACCCGCAAGAACTTCTCGACAAAGTATGAGGCATACGACATGCTGAGCATATTCTATTTCCTGCGCACCTACGACTATTCAAGTCTGCCCAAAGGAAGAAGCATCCGACGGGTGATATTTTCCGGCTCTCATGCCGAATTCATCACCATACGCAATCTGGGTCAGCAGACCCTGAAGCTGCGTTCCGGAAAGAAAGTCACTGCCCTGCATCTGCGGTTTAATTTTACGGACGACGGCGGAAAGACCTCAAGTGCCAATATGGACACATGGATTTCCACCAAAGCTCCTTATGTGCCGTATCAGTTGGAGGGTGAGCTGCCCGTGGGTAAGGTAAAATGCTATCTGATAGACAGATAACAGCAATCAGCCCTAAAGAATTAATCCCTTTTGCACTATGAAAACACATATACTGAAAATCGTTGTGCTGCTGCTTGCAGCATCAGCAATATTTACGGCGCAGGCTGAGACCGCTGAGGAAGCCGACACAGCCCAAAGCTACCGGCTGCAACACCGGCAAGACATGCTGAAGACAGTGCGCGTGATAGGAGCCTCAACAGCAGGCCGCGATTCGGTGGACCTGCTGCTGCGACAGTTCTATATGGACCAGTTTCGCCATTTCCAAGACCCAGAGGCTCCATCGTTTATGTTCATGAGCCGCGACGCTACCCTGGCTTTAGGCATGGGCGCACAAGTTCAGGTGAAAGGCTGGTATGACTGGAACGGCACCATAGATGACACGGATTTCCACCCATACGAAATAGCCGTGCCGAAAGATGATGCCAATAAACGCAACTTAGGAGCATCGCCGTCGGGCACATCCATCTTCCTGACACTGCTCGGCAACACCAAGGCCGGCAAGTTCATGGCTTATATAGAAGGCGGATTCTCGGGCTATAATAACATAGACTTCAAGCTGAAAAAGGCATACGTCACCTTCAGAGACTGGACCGTGGGTTATGCCAAATCTACTTTCTCCGACCCGGCAGCCGAGATTCCCGTGATAGACGGCGGCGGCCAAAACGGCAAGATTGGACATACCACAACACTGGTGCGCTGGCTTCACGATTTCCGCAAACATTGGAAAGTGGCAGTGTCGGTTGAAATGCCGAGTTTCGGTATCCAGGGCGTTGACTCCACGGTGGCTAAGCAGAACGCCTATGTGCCTGATGTGGCGGCCTTTCTGCAGTTTGAGCATGGCAGAGGGAGTCATCTGCGTTTGTCGGGCATAATGCGCGTGCTCACTTACAGAGACTTGGTCAATGCCACAAACCATAGCAAAATGGGCTGGGGAGTGCAGCTCAGCAGCGTAACACAAGTGTCGAGACCCCTGACCCTATTCGCCATAGCCAACGTGGGGCAGGGTATCAGCAGTTACAGCAACGACCTTGGCGTGGCGGGATATGACCTGATAAGCGACCTCGACAAGAGGGGAGAGATGTATGCACCCTTCACCTGGTCGCTGGCACTTGGCGCTCAGTATTATTTCAGCAAGAACGTTTTCTCGGCCATCACCCTGAGCGAGGCGCGCTATATGCCCTCGAAGCGAGTGCTGCCCACCGATTACAAATACGGGCTCTATGGCGCTGTGAACATGTTCTGGAACATCACCACACGCCTGCAGGTAGGAGCGGAATATATCTGGGGCAAACGACAGAACTTCAACCACCGGCACGCCTGCGCAGACCGCATAGACGTCCTCTTCCAACTGTCTTTCTAATGCTCTGACACGTCAGAAAGTAGGCTCTAACCCCGAATCTTTGTAACAGTAAGCTGAATATCAGTGAACTAAACTAAAATTTCTTTGAAACAAGAAACAAAGTAGAAACAGAAATGATTTTTATTTGTAAGCGGGATTTTGCGCGTCAATCATTTATTTGTTCGGCAAAATAAAATTAGTTATCTTTGCAGCGTAAAAGTTGCAATTTTTAACAATTATTGTTGAAAACTGCAATAAAAATGACGCATATGACTTTACACGAATGGATATACCAACGTGAGATACGGGGACAAGTTACATTCTCAGCCGTGTAACTTCGGCTCTCAGTGCATCGTAATCTTCGCTGCTGATGTCTTTCTTTTTCTTTCGCATAACCGCTATTTGGGGTAATTCAGACGCGAAGTTACGAATAATATACGCAACTGTGCGCCATTGAATCCCATTTACTT